>JACCDS010209579.1_pt1 | contig 14230 bp, 10 predicted proteins | sample 7446441 | NCBI WGS metagenome assembly JACCDS01 (sample SAMN15323445, study PRJNA562643) | freshwater metagenome | isolation source: river surface water | place: USA:Blue River Watershed | collected 2017-08-17 | reverse complement strand
GTTGATGAAACCTATAAGCTAGATGCTGAAAACAATGCCATCAGAAAGATTATGCAAGTGCCTTTCAGAGGTTTGGTTTATGATAGAAACAAAAAACTAATCGTAAGCAACACGGTTGTTTACGATTTATACATCACCCCTAAAAAAGCAAAAGTTGCCGACACGCTTCGTTTTTGTCAAATTTTTGGGATTACTCGCCAATCTTTTGATAGTCTTACTCATTTAGCAAGAATATATTCTCCCGTTCGTCCTTCTCTTTTTCTGAGACAGCTTTCTCGTGAAGATTTTGCCAAAGTACAAGATGTAATGGTAGATTATCCCGGATTTGAATTTCAACTAAGTGCAGTACGTACTTACGATTCAAAAGCGATGGCAAATGCTTTGGGTTATGTTGGCGAAATCAGTCCTGAACGCTTGGAAAAATTAGAAGAGGAAGGCGACGAATACTATCGACAAGGCGATTACATCGGCGTAACGGGTCTCGAACGATTCTATGAAGAAGAACTTCGTGGAGAAAGAGGAATTAAATACATGATGGTAAATAGCCGTGGTGTTGAAAAAGGAGCTTTTAAAGGTGGTGCTTTTGATAAAAACCCTGTGGCTGGTAAAAATCTTTTGAGTTCGGTTGATATTAATTTACAAGCTTATGCCGATAGTTTAATGCAACACAAAGTAGGAAGTGTTGTTGCGATTGAACCAAGTACTGGCGAAATTTTGGCGATGGTTTCAGCACCCACTTACGACCCAAGCCAATTATCTGGACGTACTTTTTCAAAGTATTTTCAAACCTTAAACTTAAATCCACTTCATCCTTTATTGAACCGTCCGCCGAGTGCATATTATCGTCCGGGTTCTACGTTCAAAATTATTCAAGCATTGGTAGCTTTACAAATGGGCGTAATTACGCCAAACACAGGTTTTGGTCATGCGGGTTCTCCAATTCGTTGTAGTCACGGTCACCCTGTAGCCAGCGATGTTCAAAAAGCTATTCAATACTCTTGTAACCCTTATTTCTATCAGACTTATAAGCGAATGATTTATAATAATTCCGAAAGAAACGTCTTCAAAAAATCTGCTTTGGGTTTACAGAAATGGGATGAAATGGTAGCAAAATTTGGAATTGGGCAATCATTAGAAATTGATTTACCCAATGAGAAAAAAGGGAAATTACCCAATGTAGAATCTTACAATAAAATGTACAAAGGCGCACTTTCATGGAAGTTCTCGAACATAGCTAGTAATAGTATCGGTGAAGGTGAAATTATTGTAAATCCCCTAAAAATGGCAAACGTTGCAGCCATTATTGCAAATAGAGGTTGGTATATTCGTCCACATTTAGTAAAAGGAATTGATACATTCGGAGCGATTGATCCGAAGTATAAGGAGAAAATATCCGTTGGCATAGATCGCCGTCATTTTAATACAGTGATTGAAGGAATGGTTTTAGCCGTAAACAATGGAACGGTTTCTGGCGATGGACGAATGAGTGATATACAAATGTGTGGAAAAACAGGAACTTCACAAAACCGTCATGGCGAAAACCACTCCATTTTCATCGCTTTTGCACCAAAAGATAACCCTAAAATTGCCATTGCAGTTTTTGTAGAAAATGCAGGTTCTGGTGGTGCTCATGCTGCGCCGATTGCATCACTTTGTATTGAAAAGTATATCAAAGGACACGTTGATAGAAAAGCCATTGAAACGAAATGGATGAACAAAGGCTACCCGAATTTACTGACAGTTAGAAATGAAATGGCTTCAAAACCTAAAACTAAAATGAAGCCAGACACTGCACAGAAAGTAGATGAAGAGTTATTCTTGACTACCCCAACCACAATATCTTTACCTATTGGGGGCTCACCAAAAAAGGATGAAGTGAAGATTCCGATGAATCCCACAAAAGTAAAAAATGCTAAAATGGTACCCAAAAAGAACTAGGTTGTGTATCAATACTTATCCTTTTAAAAAATCTTAATTACTCATTTCCCTAACTGTTTTTTAGGCACTTAATTTCCCGAAATCAACTTGGCAAGGCAAGAAAAAATATCAAAAAACTTAGACTGGATTACAGTCTTACTTTTCATAGTTTGCGTAACTGTGGGCTGGTTTAATATCTATGCTGCAATTTACAATCCAGAAAATCCTCTTTGGATTGGCGACCCCGGTTTTTTTGATACCAACGCAGGCAAACAACTCATTTGGATTGGTACCACTGTATTACTTATTATCGCTATTTTAGTAATTGATTATCGGTTTTACGATACTTTTGCTTTTATCATTTATGGCTTTTTTATGTTTTTGCTGGTAGCCGTTTTGTTAGTTGGTACAGAAGTAAAAGGATCGCATTCATGGTTTAGAGTAGGTGGCTTTCAGCTTCAGCCAGCAGAGTTTGCTAAAATGGCTACAGCATTGGCCTTGGCAAAATACATTAGTACACCTATGGTAAATTTAGCTCGTTTCAAAGACCAATTTACCGTTGCCTTCATCATACTTATTCCACCCATTCTTATTTTGGCATCTCATGAAACGGGAGTAGCATTAGTTTTTGCCTCATTCATGATTCTCCTTTATCGAGAAGGACTTCCCGGTATTTATCCTGCGGTTTTCTTAGCAACGATTATTCTGTTCGTTCTTTCGTTAATTTATGAAGAATGGCAAATTTATATTGGTCTCGCTGTGCTGTCTGGAATTATTATTTTAATTATGCCACGTTACGAACGCAAAACGAAAAATATACTTACTATTTTAGGTATTGCTGTAGTAATGGGTTTGTTTGTTACAGGTGTTGATTGGGCAATTAATAACGTGCTTCAGCAACATCAAAGAAACCGTATCAAAGTATTAATTGACCCAGATTTCGACCGAAAAAAAACGGGCTATAATGTACGTCAGGCCAAAATTGCTATTGGCTCTGGTGGTCTTTTAGGAAAAGGATACTTACAAGGAACGCAAACAAAATTTGACTTTGTTCCCGAACAAAGTACTGATTTTATTTTCTGTACAGTAGGCGAAGAAGAAGGCTTTGTAGGTAGCCTTATTGTGATTGGTTTATTTCTGAGCCTACTACTAAGAGTAGCCTATCTAGCGGATCAACAAAAATCTCGATTTGCCCGAGTCTATGGCTATGGAGTTGTCTCCATTCTCTTTTTCCACTTCATGGTCAATATCGGAATGACTATTGGCTTAATGCCCGTAATTGGTATTCCTTTGCCATTTTTTAGTTATGGAGGCTCATCGCTTTGGTCATTTTCAATACTATTATTCATTTTCTTGAAAGTAGATGCCCATCGTACTCAAGTACTTTCAAGATGGTAAAGTTTATTCTTCTATAAATTATTGATAAGATGGCATTAATTTCCAAAAAGAAAGTTCCCTTCAAGGTAAATCTCCAACTCAGGAAATATTTAACAAAATATGGTCGGGAGATTAAAATGCCTATTCAATATGCAGATTTGCTCCGTTTTGAAAGCTCTATTAGTTTGTACGATAAGTTTGGCAATGATACTCTTTGGATAACGGTTTTCTTTCCACATTCAGAAATCGAACACGTGTATGATGGATTAAAAAAAATATACGCTGATTTAAAAACAGAAGGTGACGAAAAAGTAATAAAACACTTAACCGTTGATAGAATTGATTTATGCACTTATGGAAATACTCAGCCTTTTAGAATCAGAATTGTAAATAGAGTAAACGATAACTTCGACTATTTTTACATCAAACGGGCTGATTGTTCCAGAATTTATGGAATGGAATTGGAACATCTACTTTCGCCCAACAGAATCAATTACATCACTTATGAAAATTCGTTAGTTGAAGAGCACATTGCAGGGATTCCAGGAGACCAATTTTTCAAAAATTATTTAAAAAATCCTGATATTAATGAGATTAGATTGGCAAAAGAATTTGTAAAGTTTAACGAAAGATGCTTGGTTTTACTATTAGGCGATATGCACTCTTCTAATTTTGTTGTGGATATAACACCAGATTTTGAGGAAGTTTATTTTAGAATAAGAGCAATTGATTTCGACCAACAGAGCTACGAAGGTAAACGCACCGTTTATATGCCACAGTATTTCAAACAAAATAATCCATTGATTGAAATCGGAATGCGCCACATGACGCCAGAGTCTGTTAAACAATATCAAATAGAAGAACGGTCACTTATCTCCAAACGTCTAAAAGTAGAAAACCAAAGAGTATATGAGCTCATGGCAATTATGGCAAAAGATGATATTTCAACCCCTGAAAATACCGAACAACTGAAAAAAGAGTTAGCAAAATACTATGAATCAGAGGAATTCTTAAAATGTAAAACTATGGGGGAAATCGTTTGGGCAAGCCTCGAACAAGTGCGGGTTCATTAATACTTAAAAGCACTGAGCATATTGCTAAGCTCAGTGCTTTTAAGTATTATTTTTTTGAAATTCCTACCAATAAAAGTAACCAGCCAATCATCAAGGCTGTACCACCAATTGGTGCCACAGCACCCCACATTGTTACTCCTGTAGCACAAATCAAGTACAAAGCCCCAGAAAATATAATTGTTCCAATCAAAAAAAAGTAACCAGCCCAGTGAAGAAACTTATGGGTGATTTTTTCTGCTAAAATACCTGTAAATATTAAAGCTACTGCACCATACATCTGATATCGAGCCGCAGTTTCAAAAGTTTCTACACGATTGCTTGCCTCTAAAGCTGCCTTAAAAGCGTGCGCACCAAAAGCACCCAACGCTACTGAAAGTAAAGCAAGCAAAGCGCCCGCTTGTAAAAAAAATCTGTTCATTTTGTAACGAATAAAAATATGTTCTACAAAGAACGTTAATCAAAAATAGAGTTTCAAGAATAACTCATCAATAATTAAAGTAATTCAAAGTTAATTTCGACCAGTTATCATAGAAACGGTAGGGGTTAAATCAAAATTGGTTGTCATCTTTATAAAATCCGGAGGAAGTTTGTAATTTTGCAAGAGTAACCTTACTGAAAATAACCTCTATCAATTTTGCAACTCTCTGATTCTGATATTTTATTAGCCATCCACCAAGGAAATGAGCGTGTTTTCGAAACAGTATTTCGAAAGCATTATCAGGCTTTGTGCAACTATTCCTGCAACATCCTCAAAGATATGGATGATGCCGAAGAAATAGTGCAAGGCGTTTTCTTAAAATTTTGGGAACAACGCCAAGAAATCGAAATTACTGTTTCCTTAAAATCATATCTTTACCGTGCTGTTCATAATACCTGCTTGAATCGTATAAAACACCTGAAAGTACAAGAAGTGTATCGCCAACACATTGGTGATGTGATGGAAAACACATTTGACTCAGCTACTGATTTACTGGATAAAAATGAGCTAGAAATTCGCATTGCCGAAGCACTCGAAAAACTGCCAGAACAATGCAGACTTATTTTTAAAATGAGTAGATTTGAAGAATTAAAGTACCAAGAAATTGCTAACCAATTGGGGCTATCTATCAAAACAGTTGAAAACCAAATAGGTAAAGCCTTAAAAATAATGCGTGCAGAATTAGCTGATTATTTACCACTAATACTTCTATGGGCATTTTTTTCTAATAATTAGTGATTTTTTTAATTGACCAAACTAAATATAATACCCCAATAAAAACCTTTGGGTTGAAGATGATTAACGAAGAAAACATAGATGATTTACTAGCAAAATATCTTGCTGAAGAAACCGACCAACAGGAGGCAGATACAGTGAGTGAGTGGGTTGCGTTGTCGGAGGATAATCAAAAAACCTTTGAGCACTCAAGTATTATTTGGGATAAGACAAGTTTACTGCGCACCCAACAAAAAGTGGATGTAGATGCCGCTTGGGAAAAACTTGCAATTGGCCAAAAAGTGCAAAATAATCTACAGAGTGATGCCCAAAACTTAATCAAAGCTTTACCTAAAAATGGTAATATTGATGCTAGTATCGAGACTAATAGATCATTCAATAACAAGCTAACATTTAAGCAGTTCTTTAAAATTGCCGCTGTTCTTGCGCTTATTGCTGGTAGCTTTTTCTTCCTCAATAAAAATAATCAATCAAAAGCTGACCTTTTAAGTTTTCAGACAGGAAACACACCTTCAGAAAAAATCTTAGCCGATGGTACGAAAGTTTTTTTAAACAAGAACTCTACATTAAGTTTCCCAGAAAAATTTGACGGAGATTTCAGGGAAGTAAACCTAAGTGGGGAAGCTTTTTTTGAAGTTCACCACGATAAAACTCATCCTTTCATTATTCATGCAAATGGCTCAGATATTAAAGTATTAGGAACTTCCTTTAATGTTAAAGCTTATAATGCAGCAGTACAAGTGGCTGTTAGTACTGGAAAAGTACAATTCTCTAAAAATACTCAACAAGTAATATTGGTAAAAGGTGAAAAAGCAGAAATCATCAAAGGACAAGAGAAGATTGTAAAATCCACGAATATCGACGAAAACATACTTTCTTATAAAACCCAAACGTTTACTTTTCAAGATGCGAGTTTAGAAGAGGTATCACAATTACTCTCTGATAATTTTGGCAAACCTATCTTGCTTGAGCAAGATAAGTTTAAAAACTGTAAACTAACCGCTACTTTCAAACAAGAAAGCTTGGATAATATCCTTGCTATCATCTCTGAGACCTTCAATCTGAAAATTACCAAACAAGGAGATTCAATTCTGATTAATGGCCCAGGCTGTCAGTAGAAAAAAAGATTGAATAACGACCCGATTGTCGTTCCTACTAAAGATGGCTTATTATTTGAAATATTTTGTCGTAAATACCTGCTTTTTAATGTTATTAACCTTCTTTTCAATAGGACAAATTCCTATTTTAGAGCGAAACATTAGTGTACGATTCACAAACGACAGGATTTCAGAAGTGCTCGATGCAATTGCAGATGAAGGAGGCTTTAATTTTTCGTATAATTCTAATATCATTGAAGGCGACAGGCGGATTGACTTAGCCGTTACAAACCGCCCAGTTCGTGATGTACTCAAACAAATTTTTGGTACTTCTATTAATTATAAAGTAAGAGGACAGTATGTCATTCTTCAAAAAAATACAACCCTAACCCAGAACCTACATTTTATTTTGAGTGGCTATGTAGTTTCGCCAGACGAAGGTATAAAACTACCTGATGCAAGTATTTACGATAAAACCAGTTTAGCGTCTTCAGTTTCTAATCAATATGGATTTTATAAAATCAAACTTTCTACTAGAAAATTTCCAATCCGCCTGAGTATCTCGAAACCTGGTTACGAACACCAAGTAATCTGGATAAAAAATACACAGAACGATTACCTCAATATAGAACTCACTCCCGAAAAAAAACCAATCATATACGAAACGCCATTTGATGATAACTCTATCGAACAAATGGAAGCTTTCAAAAGAAAACATCAAGAATCTATACCCGTTTTTAAAGACAATAGACCACCATTTGTAGATGCCGCAGGTGACGAAAGTTTCCATCCAGTATATATCTCCGCAGATACACTAGCTTATAGAACAGATTGGGAGCGATTCAAAAAAGAAGTTGAGCGCATTTTTGTAGGAAGAAATCAACGAATCAATGCCTTAAACATTAATTATACTTTAGACCAAAAGCTTCAAGTTTCGTTATTACCTTTTCTTGGAACAAATAAATTACTTTCAGCAAGTATAAGAAATGATTTTTCAATCAATATCTTGATGGGTTACGCTGGCGGCGTACGCAAATTAGAAGTCGGCGGTTTACTAAACGGCATCCATCATGATGTAGAAGGAGTACAAATTGCGGGAATTGGTAATGTTGTGGGCGGTGAAGTGAGAGGTTTACAATTGAGCGGCCTTCTAAATATTACTGGAAATTTAGGAAGGGGGCTTCAACTAAATGGTGGAATAAATGTAGTAGCTGATAGAGCTAACGGCTGGCAAATTGGGCTCGTCAACTTTGCCCAAAATGTGGATAAAAAAGGAAAGCAAATAGGTTTACTCAACATTAGCGAAACAACAGAATCAACCCCTTTTGGTTTATTGAGTTTTGTGAGCTCAAGCGATGGATACAAGCGCCTTGAGTTAACGGTTGATGAAAACGAAACAGGAAGTGTTACCTTTAAAACGGGCGTTAGAAAATTCTATAATATTCTGACAATCGGCTATAATTTTCTCAGAAGTCGGGAACTATTCAGTGCAGGATATGGAATCGGCAGAGCATACGAACTAAAATATGGATGGATGCTAAATACTGATTTGATAGCCAACGCAATGGTTGAATACGATGCTTTTAACCCAAATGTTGGCACATTATTAAAATTTGATGTAAGCTTTGAGAAGCAAATTGCCAAAAATGCAGCTATAACATTCGGTCCATCGCTTAAAGCACTCTTCATCGACAGGTACAACGTCAGTACTTGGCAAAGCAAACCCTTTGGCAGAATGCCAACCTACGCTCCGATTTTTGCAACCGATCACTCTACTTTCTGGTTAGGTTTTCAAATGGGCTTAAGAATTCGTTCTAAATAATCTGTACTTTTGTTAAATTACAAAAATTTGTAATTTTCGAATAAAATATAGCTTTAAACTACTTTTTTTATGAGAGTACTCTATCCACTAATATTGTTTTTATTAATCTTTTTTTCAGGAAATGGCCAAGTAAACAATAGTTTATCGAGCAGTTATCCTCAGAAAATTATAGGAAATTGGATGAAGGATTACATCGATATGAAAGATGGTAGCCGAATAGATGATCCTTCAATTGATGAAATCACGGCATCGATGCTTATTTTTAAAAAAAATAATATCGCAGTGGTTATTCAAGGAAAAGAGGCTGCCTCAACGGCTTATGAGTTTGTAGGAGATACGCTAGTAATCGGAAATATTGTGATGTACCGCATCGAAAAACTTACAGACTATGAACTTGTATTTACGCAAATCGTAAAAGACATACCCGATTATCAATTGAGAAGATACCATTACCTAGCCACAAAAGAAACCTCGGGAGAATATTTTAACCGAAGATATATCCAATCAAACTTAAAAATTCAGCCGAACGGAGACACCGCCTATGCATTCAGCAAATATATTTTCCCAAAATTGAAAGCTAACAGAGATAGTTTCAGAGACGCTACCCTTAGTACTTTTGAAGATGTTTATCAGCAATCTTATGAATTAATAGAAACGAATTTTGATTTTCCAGAAAAAAGAAAAGCTAGTTTTAAAACTTCTTTTGTAGTGAGTAAAGAAGGAAAATTAAAAGATATTCAAATCATAGAAAGTTCCGATTCAAGTTTTAATTCAAAGTTACGTTTAGCCATTTTACAGACTCGGCAATTCTGGATTCCAGCAGACATTGAAAATAAAAAAGTAGATGTAATCTTTAATTATGAGTTTAATTATAGTGACAATGAGTCAGACCAAGACAATTACTTCGACCCCAACATTTATCAAAGTTTATTAAACCGAGGCGACAGACTTATAGAAAAAAAGAATTATATCAAAGCCATCAAATTATACACAAAATGTATTCTGATGAGAGATGACGCATACGATGCCCTCTATAAAAGAGCGGATGCTTATTTTACATTAAAGGTAAACAAAAACGCTTGCTCTGATTGGAATTACTTAGCAACCAGAGGGCTTAAAAAAGCAGAGGATTTATTTTTAAAAAATTGTCTTAAACGATAAAAAAACAACTGTTCTAATCTGTTATGGAGCTTTTCTGAAAATTAATACCAAAACGTGACAGTCAAAGCATATTTTTTTTATAAATTCCCTGAAATATTTTAGAATCAATGAAAAAACTATTATTTCTTTTATTTCCAATTTCAGTATTTGCCCAAACTGAAATTCCTCTTAATGATTTAAATGCCTTCAAAAATCCGAGTACAAATTGGACAATCGTAGGTGGTATTTCGGGAGACTATCAAGCAACGACCTTAAACAGTTCAGATGGAAAAGGTATATTGTATGGCACTGCCAAAGGAGCAAAGTATCAAGCAAATGATGATTTGATTTTTAAGCTTGAACACGGCGACATCAAGCTTTCTTTAGATTTCATGATACCCAAAGGTTCAAACTCAGGTGTATATTTACAAGGACGTTATGAAGTTCAAATTTTAGATTCATGGTTAAAGAAAGAAATTAATGACGGTGACTGTGGCGCCATATATCACCGCTGGGATGAAACTCGTGGTGCAGGTAAGGAAGGATACGAAGGTCACGCTCCTCGCCAAAATACTGTAAAAGCACCAGGATTATGGAATCACCTTGAAATTGACTTTAAAGCGCCAACTTTTGATGCCTCAGGCAAAAAAAGTAGCAATGCTCGTTTCAATAAAGTAGTGTTGAATGGTATAATTATCCATGAAAACATCGAACTTCTAGGTGTTACCCGTGGTGCAATCGCCTCTAATGAAGTGGCAAATGGCCCAATCAGAATTCAAGGAGATCACGGCCCGGTTGCCTTCAAAAATATTCAATACGAAGTTTTCAACAAAACTCCTGCTTCATTCAGTACAACATCTTACGAATATTATCAAGGTAAGTATGCGAACTTGCAGACTGGAAATGCCAAACCTGTGAAAACGGGTATTGCACCACAACCAACCATGAAGTTGGCTGAAGCAAAATCCGACTATTTACTAAAATTCCAAGGAAAAATCACGATTCCCGAAACTGACAACTACACTTTTACAACCAACTGGACGGGAACTGGGGCATTATTAATCGATAATGATACCATCACAAGAGGCGATCATTGGTATAGCGAAGACGTGAAAGGAAGCAAAAAACTTACAGCAGGCGAACATAATTATACTTTAATTCATGCCAAAGATTTTGGATGGGGGCCTAAAGCATTAGGTTGTTTTATTGAAAGAATCGGTACAGCAAAACAAGGAATTACAGAAAGAACTTCATTACCAGAACCAGAAGCTACCCCGCTAATCGAAGTAAAAGTTGGTCAAGAACCAGTTTTACAGCGCTCGTTTGTGATTTATGGCGACAAGAAAAAAACACACGCCATCAGTGTTGGTTTACCAAGCGGCCTAAGTTATTCTTATGACCTTAACCAAGGTGGTTATTTACAATTATGGAGAGGTAAATTCCTAGATGCTACACAAATGTGGTATGACAGAGGCGAACCTCAAATATCAACACCGATGGGCGTTACCGTACAACAAAACGATAAATTTCCGTTAGCTATTCTGGCTAATGAAACAGCCGTTTTTCCTGATACGCTCACTAAAAATGATTTAAAATATAAAGGCTACCGTTTTCAAAAATATGATTTTGCTGGACAGCAAATCGCATTTCCTGACTTTATGTTTGAATACAAAGGGATAAAAGTGAAAGATACTTCACTTCCTATGCCACAAAATGAGGGAATTAGTAGAAAGTTAAGTTTTGAAACAATCGTAGATTCAAAACTATACGCTCTCTTAGCAGAAGGAAGCACCATTACGAATCTTGGAAATAGTCGTTTTGCTATTGATAATCAGCAGTATTATCTTCAAGTAAATGCAACAGAAGCTAATAAAGTAATTATCCGTGAAAGCAAAGGTAAAAAGCAACTATTACTCCCTTTAGCAGGAATGAAAGAATTATCTTATCAATTAATTTTCTAGTGTTGCACTCGCTCAAGTCTATTAATGATTTTGTGTAAAGGTTTGCCATAAAATTAAATGAATTATGAATGAATTCGGGTCATCGAATATCCAGCTCTCTGGAAATTCACCATCTGTTTTACCAAATCGGCTTCAGCTATATGAACAGTATGGCTCAGTTGCTTATGGCATTATTCTCCAGATAGTACCTCAAAAACAGATTGCACAAGAAATAATGGTTGAGTTGTTTGATTCACTCACCACAAATCCTTGTGTAGAAAGCAAAGTAAGTATAGCCATTTGTATCATCAGAAAAGCAAGAGAAAAAGCTTTAATTTATAAGCAAAAATTTGATGCGGGAATTACAAATATTCAACAGTTTGACCTAATATCAGAAATCGAGCAAACTAAAATTATTTTTGATTTATCTTTTCGCCAAGGGAAAACTGTTGATTTTATTGCTGAAAAATTGAACATCCCAAAGGCAAGAGTTCATAAAGCTATCAGTAATTACTTTAAAACATTTCGCCAATCTTAATTGAAAAACAAGTGAATAATCAAGAATATATACAAAGCGGAATACTTGAAAGCTACCTACTGGGCCTTGTTTCAGAAGAAGAACAGCAAGAAGTAGAGCAAAAATTGCTAGTTGATAATGAAATTTCAGAAGCATTACAGGTACTCGAAGTAAATATTGAAAATTATTATACGAAGAGCGCCATTCCACCGCCACCCGCTATCGGAGAAGCTATTTTGCTGAGTGCGCAGAAAGCAGAATTAGAAAAATGGGCGTATCAAACTAATTCATCAAATAAACAAAGAGCTCAGTCAGCACAAACAAAATACTTAGAAGTAGAGGTAAACGATACCCACATAAAAGTTCATAAATATTGGCGTCCAGCATTTATTGCAGTATTTATTTTATCGAAAATTTTTTTAATAACAGCCCTATATTTCTATTTTAAAGCCGACAGTTTAACAAATGAAAACAATCGCTTGAAACAAGAAATTAAGCTAAAGTAGCTTAGACTATTTTATTGTCAGAATAAATTAATTGTCCTAAAAATGAAAATAACTTTAAAAATATTGCTTTCGATGGGTTTATTGAGTTTCGGAACTCAAGAACTATTTGCGCAAACGAAACCAAAACCTTATACAGAAGAGGATTTTTACGAAATTAAAACAATCGCTATTCCAGACGAAATAAAGCTTGAAGCAGGTGGAATTGCACCTATGCCCGATGGAAGAGTAGGCGTTTGTACTAGAAGAGGTGAAGTTTGGATTATAGAAAACCCTTACCAACTAAATGGAACAAAACCAAGCTATACACTTTTTGCTAGTGGATTACATGAATCATTAGGATTGGCTTATCACGAAGGCTCTTTCTATTGTACACAGCGTGGCGAATTAACAAAATTGACAGATACCAATGCCGATGGCAAAGCTGATATTTATGAATCAGTAGCCAATTGGGATTTGTCTGGAAACTACCATGAGTATTCTTATGGGCCAATATTTGATAAAAACGGTGATATGTACCTTACTTTCAACGTAGCTTGGGTTGGCTATGGTGAGGGAAAATTAGCAAAATGGCGTGGTTGGTTAGTAAAAGTAAAAAAAGACGGAACACTTGAGCCTATGGCTACAGGGTTACGTTCGCCAGCTGGTTTTACGGTGAATTCAAATGGAGATGTACTTTATGGTGAAAACCAAGGAGACTGGGTAGGTTCTGGTAGAATTACTCATTTAGAAAAAGGAGATTTTGCAGGAAATGCAGGCGGATTGTTCTGGACAAAAGAACCAGACTCACCTTTAAAATTGACAAAAGCTGACCTTCCAGACACAGGTGAACCAATGTATGAAGCTGCTAAAAAAGTAAAAGCCTTGAAGTTGCCAGCCGTTTGGTTTCCACACGCTTTGATGGGAATTTCAACAGCCGATATGATTGAAGACGAAACAGGTGGAAAATTTGGTCCATTCCAAGGGCAATACATCGTTTTCGATCAGGGGCAATCAAAAGCAATGAGAATGTCTTTGGAAAAAGTAAATGGTAAATATCAAGGCGCTTGCTATCCTTTCCGTGAAGGCTTTCAGTCAGGAACGGTTCGTGCTAGATGGGGAAATGATGGTTCTATTTTTGTTGGGATGACTTCAAGAGGTTGGGGCTCAACTGGAAAAGCGCTTTATGGCCTCCAACGTTTAGTTTGGAATGGAAGAGTACCTTTCGAAATGAAAAATGTACACGCCATGCCAGATGGTTTTGAAGTAGAGTTTACACAACCTGTAAGCCTAAAATCTGCGCAAGATTTAGCTAGCTATGAGCTGAAAAGCTTTACTTACAAATATCACCACCAATATGGAAGTCCAATTATCAATCAAGAAAAAAAACCACTTAGAGGCGTAATCGTATCGGAAGACCGTCTAAAAGTACGTTTGGTAATGGATAATCTCCGCAAAGGTTATATTCATGAAATCTTGGCTTCTGGTTTAGTAAATGATGAAGGACAGCCTTTATTGCACGACATCAGTTATTATACTTTGAATGATATTCCTGCTGGAGAATTGGCAAAAATTACAACAAAAGCTACTCCAGTTACTCCTGTAAAACCTACTACTTTGCCTGCGAAGAAAGAAAAAGTTGTAAGTAATGC
>JACCDS011059479.1_pt1 | contig 14235 bp, 10 predicted proteins | sample 7446441 | NCBI WGS metagenome assembly JACCDS01 (sample SAMN15323445, study PRJNA562643) | freshwater metagenome | isolation source: river surface water | place: USA:Blue River Watershed | collected 2017-08-17 | reverse complement strand
GGGCAAATTCTGCAATTTTTTGTGCCCCTAAGGTTTTCATTAATTTGGCCGAAATGGTATTGATGGATAAGGCCATCGCCCTTCTCAATTTTAATTTTTCATAGCTGTACTTTCCATCTGAATTTTGTGGAGTCCAAGTTCCACCTGTTAAGCCATCTTCTTCTCCAAAAGTCACCGGCTCATCAATCAATTCATCACAAGGAGTGGCTACTTCATTTTCTATGGCAGCACCGTAAACAAAAGGTTTAAAGGTAGAACCTGGTTGTCTTTTGCTTTGTGAAATATGATCAAACTTGAAATATTTGTAATTGATTCCTCCGATGTAAGCTTTGACATGTCCGTTTGTTGGGTCCATAGCCATGAAACCACAGTTTAATATTCTTTTGTAATATCTCAACGAATCCATCGGACTCATGGTTGTATCAATATCGCCTTGGTAGGAGAAAATATTCATTTTGATGGGTCTGTTCAGTTCCTCCCAAACTTTGTATTCATCGTTATTGTATGCGACCATCAAATCTCTAAACCGCTGCGTACGCTTCATGGCATCCTTAATGAATCCCTTAATTTCTTTCATTTCTTCATTTACCCAAGGATTGCGTCCTTTCCAATGGCTATTAAACAGCGATTGCTCTGTTTTCATGTGCTCATGTACAGATTCTTCAGCATATTTTTGCATCCTTGAGTCAATCGACGTATGAATTCGTAAACCACTGGTATACAAATTAATTTGTTGATCCTCTGGTCTATTTTCATTGATTTCCTTGATAACCGCCAAGACTTGTTTGCGGATGGATTCTCTGAAATAAGGTGCTGCGCCTGTGTTTTGATTTTCAACTTTGAATTTTAAATTCAATTCACTTGCTTTGAATTTTTCTGCATCTTCTTCTGTCAAATAATCGTATTTGGCTAATTGCCCTAAAACAACGTTCCTTCTTTCCAATGTTCGATCTGGTCTGATACGAGGATCGTACAAAGATGGATTTTGTAGTAAACCAATCAAGGTTGCTGCTTCGGCAATATTGATGTCCTTAAGCTCTTTTTGAAAATAGGTTTTTCCTGCCACTTGAATTCCATAAGCATTATTACCAAAGCTTACCTCGTTCAAATACATGGCCATTATTTCTTGCTTAGTATATCTTCTTTCTAATTTTATGGCTAAAATCCATTCTTTCACCTTCGCAATAACCGTTTTTAAACCATCAATTTTCATTAAAATCCCTAAGTAAACAGGATCCTCTTCACCAAATTCAATATTTCTGGTATGGAATAAGTTTTTAGCTAATTGTTGCGAAATGGTACTTCCACCACCGGAGGTGCCTAAAGTGGCAATGACACGAATCATGGAACGGAAGTCAATCCCTGAATGAGCAGTGAATCTAGCATCTTCTGTGGCCATTAATGTATTCACTACCGTCAGAGGAAGTGATTCAAAATCGACAGGATTCCTGTTTTCTCTAAAATATTTACCGATTTCTTGGCCGTCTTCTGAAATAATCAACGAAGCTTCTTGGCTGGTTGGATTTTCGAGTTCTTGTAAACTTGGCATTCCACCAAACAGCCATAAAAAATTAAAATTGACAGCTACAATAAATAAAATAGCCGCCAGGGTTGAACCTATGAAAAAACGATAGGCAAAACGAATAAATTTTTGATATTGACCTGCTTCAAATTCAATCATAATTATCGTTTGTTTTTATTTAACGCTTGCAATAATTCTTGTGCATCTGTTTTCAAAGGGCTTTTTGGAAAAGTTTGTATGAATATTTTCAACATCTCCTCATAAGCACTAAGTTCCTTTAATTCACCTTTGTTCAATGCTTTTAAAAAGACCACTTTATCATCCAAGTTACTCCCAGGAAATTGTTGTTCGATACTTAAGCATTGATTAAAAGATTCAAGAAAACTTTTCGATTTATAACTCAAAAATGCTTTTTCATACGCTTTTTGTGCGGCAATTTCTTTTCCTTCACTTAAGGTTCCATTTTCCATTTTTAAAATCAATGATTTGAAATGTGACTCGGGATATTTTTCAAATAATTGCTTTCTGAATTCTTTTTGAGCCTTGCTGTTGTTGGTGTTTGAAAGAAATAATAAATAAAGTGTCTCAGCCTCAAAACTTGTATTGGGGTATTCTTTTAATAATCGACCCAATGTCTTTTGTGCTAATTCATTATCTCCAATTTCTATTTTACTAAATTTACCTAATTCAAAAATAGCTCTTTCTAACTTCTTTTGGACTATAGCTTTTTCATTTTCAGACTTAGGTATAGCGGCCATCCACACTGTTAATGAATCACCTGTGGATGTTGTATTTGTCGACACATTACCTTTTTCATTCGATGAAGTAATGATTTGGTTTTGATTTTTTTCTGGTACCGAATTATCTAAATTCGCAATGGTTTGATTTTTATTTTTTCTGTTCCAAAAATCTTCCAAAGTCCGATTCGACCATTTATTCAAGAATTCTTGTTTTCCTTGAATACGAATCATATCATTATAAAAATAAAAACTTTGTTGTTCTGCGGAGCTAGGTCTTCGGGTGAAAATTTCATTGTTTACAGCAACCAATGGACTTGAGAGTTTAACTTTCGTCGTGTCTTTTGCCATTCGTTCTTGTTGTTTGATCTGTTGATAAATCTCTTTTAGTTCTGAATCGCTTTTGGAAGAAAGAGCTAGTAACGAATCACTGCCCGCAACTGTTTTATTTAAAATAGTATATTCTTTCCATGTTTTTTTCAACTTTTGAACTTCTGCGTAGGCTGGTTGTGAACTATTTACATAAGTTGCAGCACTGTCATAGTATTGAGTAGCCTGCTCAAAATTTCGTATTTTTTTAGCAAATAAATGGCCCAATTGTAAATACAAAAGTCCTTTTTCTGGGTTATTTTCAGCCCCTTTTTCCCAATACTCTTTGGCTTTGTCAAAATCGTTTTTTTCGTAGTAAATTTGACCAATTGCAACATAAATGAGCGCTTTGTTACTTTCATTTTTAGGCTCCTTTAGCATTGAAAGTAATTGTTCCAAAGAACCAGATAATTGGTTATTGCTTAATTTAGAATGGAATTGTAATTCGTAACTGGGCTTGTTGGCATCTACTTTATTGAAATATTCGCTCGCTAAGGTATATTTTTTTTCTTCTTGAAAAAGTTGCCCTAAAATATAATACAACCTAGCTTTTTCATTTCCTTTTCTCAACAAAGGCAATGCTTCCTCAATCAATGCGATGGCGATTAAATTTTCTCCTCTTTTTTGATGGAAATAGGCTTTGTTTAAATAAAAATTCTTTTTTTGAGTTTTACTCAGTTTTTGTTCTTGAATAAATTCAGCGACCTTTTCTGCTGAAGTAAAATCGTTTTGGAAAATATAAATTTGATACAAAGCCATCAAAGAACTCAGCTGAGATTCCTCATCGTGGTCGATGGAATTGACATATTTATAGGTTTCAATAGCATTTTTAAAATCATTTTGCAGAACCCTTCCATTTCCGATCAAAACATAAGCATTGTCGATGAAACGGGAGTTTTGATGTCTATCAATGACAATGGATGCTTTTTTAATGATTTTTTCAATCTCAGAAGCATATTTTTTCCCTTGAATCGTATCAATTTCGGGTATAATGGATAAGGTTTTGTTGTAATTCTCAGAATTTTCTTCCAATAATTTACCTTTGACCACTTTTTGTAATCTTTCAGCCTGCCAAATAGCATTGTATTTTGCATTGATATTGTGAAATGCAATGGCAATTGGTTTTGTACTGTATTGAGAACAAGACCAAGTAATACTGACGATCAACAATAAGGCTAGGAAACGAATCATTTAATGAAATTCAAAATTTAGCAAATTTACAATTTATCTTAACGAAAATTGGATAAATTTAGCATACAAATCAAAAATAATAATTATCCATGAATCAATACCAACGTTTTGTCGGTGCTGCCTTTCAAATGTTAGTCACCATTTTATTGGGCGTTTGGTTGGGCACTTATTTGGATAATCATTTTTTAACAGAAAAACCTTGGTTTACTATCGTACTTTCTTTGACCTCTATTGCTGTAGCGATGTATGCGCTGATCAAAAGCCTGCCCAAAGAGTGATTCTAACACAAAGGGACAATTTTTTTTCTTTGTTCAATAAGTATTTTCAATAAAGGATGAAAATCTTGGTTTGTATCGGTATGAAAAAATCTTTTTTATCCAAATTGTCATTTTAAAAACCATTGAATAACATTTTAATTTTACTTAATTTAACTATTGATTCGCATAAATAACTAACAACTAATAACTAATTTAGTATTTAAAATCATTTTTTCGTGTTTGAGGGTCGTAAGCACATCATCTTTTTGTTTTTCGTCATTGTTGCTTTAGCATTCATAGCAAAGCTACTTTATTTGCAGGTGTTTGATGAAACATACATGAAAGCCGCAGATAATAATGCGATTCGGAAAATTATTCAAGTGCCCTTTAGAGGCGAGGTCTATGACAGAAATCGTCAATTAATAGTTTATAATACCCCAATTTATGATTTATATGTGACTCCAAGGAAGGCTATTGTAAAAGATACCATTCGATTTTGTCAGCTATTTGGAATAACAAAAGGTTATTTTGACTCAACCATGCATCGTGCAAAAGCTTATTCAAAGGTTAAACCATTTTTGTTTTTAAAGCATTTATCCAAAGAGGATTTTGCTCGAGCGCAAGATGCAATGGTGGATTATCCAGGATTTTCATTTACAACGAATGCCTTTAGAACTTATCAATATAAAGCCTTGTCGAATGCATTGGGTTATGTGGCTGAAATAAATCCAGATGCATTGTTGGAACAAAGGGATGATTATTATCACCAAGGTGATTTTGTCGGAGTTTCAGGGCTAGAATCCTTTTATGAGGAGTCACTAAGGGGACAAAGAGGAATCAAATACCGCATGGTAAACAGTAATGGAGTTGAAAAAGGGGAATTTAAAAACGGGAAATTGGATATTACGCCCATTGCAGGGAGCAACTTGTACACAAGTATTGATATTAAAATTCAACAATATGCTGATAGTTTAATGCAAAATAAGGTTGGAAGTGTGGTTGCCATTGAACCTGCTACAGGGGAGATATTAACCATGGTTTCTGCACCTTCTTATGATCCTAGTTTGTTGGCAGGAAGAAATTTTTCAAAATATTACAGTCAATTGGCTTTAGATCCGATGAAACCTTTATTAAATAGGCCCCCTTCAGCCTATTATCGTCCGGGTTCTACTTTTAAATTGATACAAGCTTTGGTCGGATTGCAATTGGGTGCTTTAACTCCGGGGTCGGTTTTTACGCATGCAGGAGCACCAGTCAAATGCCATTCGCACAATACATCACACAATGATTTACACAATGCCATACAATGGTCTTGCAACCCTTATTTTTATCATGCTTTTCGAAAAATTTTGTATGATAAAACGCAAGGGAATACTTTTCAGCGTTCTGCACAAGGGCTTCAACGTTGGTCAGAGTTAGTAGCTAATTTTGGTATTGGCCGTAAATTAGGCGTCGATTTAAGCAATGAGAAAAAAGGGAATTTGCCCAATGTAGAGTATTACAATAAAATTTATAAAGGGGAAAATACATGGAAATTTTCCAATATTTATTCACTTAGTATAGGGGAAGGGGAACTTGTAGTGAGTCCTTTGAAAATGGCCAATGTCGCTGCAATTATTGCTAATAGAGGCTGGTATATCCCTCCACATATTGTAAAAGGGGTTGGGGATAAAAAAGAATTGGATCCTTTTTATAAAACAAAAATACCTGTAGGAGTAGATTCCAAGCATTTTGGAGTGGTGATAGAAGGCATGAAAGATGCCGTTTTACATGGAACTGTAGGTGCGGATGGGCGTATTCCTGATATTGAAATGTGCGGTAAAACAGGGACCTCTCAAAATAGAAAAGGGAAAGATCATTCCATTTTTATTGCTTTTGCTCCTAAAAACAATCCCAAAATTGCGATTGCTGTATTTGTTGAAAATGCCGGTTTTGGAGGTTTTGCGGCTGCCCCCATTGCTTCTTTAATTATTGAAAAATACCTAAAAGGTAAAGTAGATCGAAAGGATGTTGAGACTAAATTTATAAATATGAATTACATGGGAAATGTACTTTCCGTTATGGGGAAGACAAATCCTAAGATTCGTATAGATTCAATTAAAAAATGAACGAAAACCAACAAATTGTTAGTCGGTTAGATTGGATTAGCGTAGGTCTATACTTCCTGTTCGTTATGATGGGTTGGTCTAATATCTATTCTGCCGTGTATAATCCTGAAGCACCTCTTTGGATTTTTGATGCGGCATTTTATGATACCAATGCAGGAAAACAACTGATATGGCTTGGAACCAGTATGGTATTAATGATTTTTATTTTTGCCATTGATTTTCGATTTTTCGAATCATTTGCACCTTTTATTTATGGGGCATTACTAATTCTATTAGTCTTGGTGCCATTTTTAGGTGTGACTGTTAATGGGTCTCATTCTTGGTTTAAACTAGGTAGTATCACCATTCAGCCTGCAGAATTTGCCAAAACTGCCACAGCTCTACTCTTAGCTAAATACTTAGATAATTCTCAAGTGAATTTGACTAAATGGAAAGATCAAAAAAATGTAGCTATCATCATAGGTCTTCCGATGTTACTCATCATTGCTTCCAATGAAACGGGTTCTGCCTTGGTTTTTGGCTCCTTTTTGATATTACTTTTTAGAGAGGGTTTACCGGGTGAATATCCAGCGATCTTTATTTCTACCATCACCCTATTTATTTTGGCATTGCTCGTAAAACCATTTATTATATTGGTGATATTGATTATTCTGGCAATTCTATTGGTATTATTTTTACCAATTTATTTACAAAGGGCCTATCAAACTTATGTGAAAATTTTGATAGGAATTGGTATCATCATGTCCATGGTTTTGGTAGTAGATTTTTTAGTTAATAATGTATTAAAAGAACACCAAAGAAATCGAATCAAAGTTTTATTGGATCCCAATTTTGATAAAAGAGGATTGGGCTATCAAGTTACCCAATCAAAAATTGCCATCGGATCAGGGGGATTCTTCGGGAAAGGTTATTTGCAAGGCACTCAAACAAAATTTGATTTTGTTCCAGAGCAAAGTACCGATTTTATTTTTTGTACCATAGGCGAGGAGCATGGTTTTGTAGGAGTCACGTTGGTCATTGTTTTATTTATGGCCTTTCTTTGGCGATTGATGTATTTAGCCGATCAACAAAGGACTCGATTTGCAAGGGCTTATGGTTATGGTGTAGTTGGAATTATTTTCTTTCACTTTTTAGTGAATATTGGTATGACAATCGGTTTAATGCCAATCATGGGGATTCCTTTGCCATTTTTTAGTTATGGTGGATCATCCTTGTGGTCATTTACCATATTATTATTTATATTTTTGAAATTAGATTCGCATCGTTCGGATATGTTATCACGTTAAATAAATGGAAAACGAAAAAATTTCTCAAAAAGGAAAAATGCTTATTGCAGTCGCTGCTCTAGGATATTTTGTTGATGTATATGATTTAATTCTCTTTTCAGTTGTTCGAAACCCCAGTTTGAAAAGTTTAGGGCTCAGTGGTGATGATTTACTCAACAAGGGCTTAGACCTTATGAATGTTCAAATGGCAGGCATGTTGATTGGAGGAATTCTATGGGGTATTTATGGCGATAAAAAAGGCCGAAAGTCGGTATTGTTTGGTTCAATTTTGATGTATTCACTTGCCAATGCGCTCAATGGTTGGGTTCAAGATTTGAATATGTATTATGTACTTCGATTTATTGCAGGAGTAGGTTTGGCAGGTGAATTAGGGGCAGGTGTTACTTTGGTCAATGAAAGTTTACCGGCATCTAAAAGAGGCATTGGTACATTAATTATTGCTGGAGTAGGAGCTGCAGGTGCTGTATTTGCACCCATAGTTGCAGGATTAAGTCAAGATCCAGAGTGGTGGAGAACTTGCTATTACATTGGAGGTGGAATGGGTTTAGCCCTATTATTACTTCGATTAGGTACTTTCGAGTCAGATATGTATGCTGAATTAGACGATTCTGTCGAAAAAGGCAACTTTTTTCAGCTTTTCAAAGAAAGAAAGATTTTCTTGAAATACCTGTATTGTATTTTGATGGGTTTACCCATTTGGTATGTCATAGGTATTTTGGTTTTCTCTAGTCCTGAAATCACCAAAACCATCGGTATAGATGGTTCAATTACCGGAGGAGACGCCATTATGTATTGTTATCTGGGATTAAGTATTGGCGATTTTGCGAGTGGTTACTTGAGTCAATTTTGGCAAAGCAGAAAAAAAGTGATTGTTACATTTATTTTAATTGCTGTCTTTCTAATGCTTGTTTACCTTTTTGCTCTGCAAAATATTACCTTGTTTCAAGGTAAGTTGTTGATCAGTTTATTAGGCTTCTTCGGAGGGTATTGGGCCGTCTTTGTAACGAGCTCCTCGGAGCAATTTGGGACGAACTTAAGAGCAACGGTAACGACTACAGTGCCCAATTTCGTCCGTGGTGCTTTGATTCCCATCAGCTTACTTTTTAAGTATTTAATTCCTTCTTTGGGCTTACTGAATGCAGCCTTTGCAGTTGGTGTTTTGTGTTTTGGATTAGCATTATGGTCTATTTCGCAATTAAAAGAGTCATTCGGCAAATCTTTGAATTTTACGGAATAAATGGCATTGATTTCTAAGAAAAAAGTCCTTTATCGCATCAATAATCAGTTAAGAAAGTATTTGCATAAATACAATCGGGAACATCCTATGAATATCAGTTATGTTGATTTATTACGATATGACAATTCTATTACACTTTTTGACAAAAATGGAAATGATACTTTATGGGAAACGGTTTTTTATAGTCCGATGGATCAAGTCGAAGTGCATGAATCCTTGAAACAGATTTATGCTGATTTAAAAACCGATGGAGATGATGAAGTTATCAAGCACTTAGTGATTGATCGTGTGGATTATTGTACCTATGGCAATACGCATCCATTCCGAGTGAGAATTGTGAATCGAGTAAATGATAATTTTGATTATTTCTATATTAAAATTGCGGATGCTTCTCGGGTTTATGGATTGGAATTGGAGCATATATTGTCACCCAATCGGATCAATTACGTTACTTATGATAATACCTTAGTGGAAGAGCATATTTCAGGCGTACCGGGGGATGTATTTTTGAAACAAGATTTAGAAACGGATATAGAAGCGCCCATTCGATTAGCAAAAGAGTTTGTGAAATTTAATGAACGATGTTTGGTTCAACTATTGGGCGATATGCACAGTGCTAATTATGTGGTGATTACCACACCTGACTTTGAAGAAATTTATTACCGCATCCGTCCAATTGATTTTGATCAACAATGTTATGAAGGGAAAAAGTCTGTTTATTTGCCACAATATTTTAAACAGAATAATCCTTTAGTAGAATTAGGGATGAAATACATGACTCCAGAATCTGTTTGGCAATATCAAATAGAGGAACGTTCTATGATTGCAAGTAGGTTGAAATCGGAAAGTCAACGGGTTTATGATTTGATGGATGTTTTATCCAAAGATGATATTGCACCGATTGAAAACGTAGATTCTTTGAAACTTGATTTAGCTAGACATTACAAAGATGATCGATTTTTGGACTGTAAAACCATGGGAGAAATTGTTTGGAACAGTTTAGATTTAGTGATGAAACATGGGGGGAAGAAGTGATGTTTTTTTTGATGGTGATTTCTTGATTAGTTTCATGCTTGGAAAAGAGAGCCGTAGGCTCGGTACATGTTGTAAGGCTGTATCTGATCCGATAGGATAGTAAGCTTAATACTTAACTCAATAGCGCCTCCTGAACTTGTCGTAAGGTTATGCAATGCTTTCTAAATTAAAATACATTAATCTAGTATCAGATTTTTTATCTTTACTTGATAAGTATTTGAATCCCATTTTTTCATAAAATTTCAAAGAATTCCTATATGCATCCACTGTGATAAACTTACATCCAGTTTTATTTTTATTTGTAAATAAACCTTTAGTATAATTGATTATCATTTTACCATAACCTTTACCATTTTGATGATCAATATGTACTGCTAATCTACCGATTTTTACAGCAGGATAGCTTTTGAAATCACCTTTTTCTTTAGGCAAAAAATTACCCACCCTCTCAGCAAATTTTTCTATATTGCTATCTAGATCTTGATACGAAATTTTATCATTTAGATAATTAAAGTATGCAATTGTTTGATGATTATCTTGAATAAGATAAGTTACTGCCAAAAGGGCTTTAGAATAATTTTTAGCATCGTCTGTAAGGAAGTTATTCAAATCTGTATCTCCACAATCAAACGGCAAAATATTAGTGTTAGGCTCGAGTCTTATTAAAGTTATATTGCTAGATTCCAAATGCTGCTAATTGCGAAAGGGTTTCGAAATCATTATTAATTTTATCTTTTTCTTTTTGAGACGCTTTCTTTACTTCTTTATTCTCTCTAATAAATAATTTAGCATCATCACCAAGAAGAACAGGCGTTTCTTTAATTGGCTTTGCCATGATTAATTTTGTTTGGTTGAAATAGTTTACAAATATATCAATTAAATATTGAACAATTTAATTAGATACCAATTTATCAATTAGTAGAAAAAATACTACGCCTTCAAAAACCCATATTCATACACCTTCGGTTTGATTTTATCGGCAAGGTCTGAGAGTTTAGCACGCAATGCGCTAATCAATTCCATGTAGCGTGCATCATCGCTTTTACTGTTCATACGGCCTTTGTCGTTGCGGCCTTGGAAGTACTCGCGGATATCGTATAAACTGGCGTTAACGTTGATGTCTTTTTGGGCATGGTAATATTTCCACAATTCTCTACCCGCATCAAAAACTGCAGTAGCTACCTCCGAAAACACTAAAGGCTTTTGCTCTTTTGTTTGGGCTTCATCAAATAGGCTCGTTGCTGTCACTTCTGGCTTGATTTTCCCTTTGATAAAGTCCGTCATGAAATTACTTTCAAACTTGGCTTGCGCATTGACTTCCTGCTCGGTAAAAGGGATCCAGTGGTTGGTTCCGAATTGACTTTGGATGTTATTACTATTATCAAATAATGTGAACGTTATACAATCGTTTTGAAATTCAAGATCGTTTCTCCAATTTTCATTAGGAAAAACATATTGATCTCGGTCGTTTAGCCAAGTTGCTGGAATAATATGTCGAGCTGTAACATAAATAGATATTTCAATCAAATTTTTATCAGTGATCCATGTACCACGTGGATGTGGTAATTGATTTTTATCATTAATAATAAATACAAAATTTACATTCTGAAAATCGTTTCCTTTTGCTGAAAGAAAACCGATTTTTTTTTCATTTAATCTATTTCTAGTTGTAATTAACCAATCATTTATTGATTTTGAAATTGATGAATCGTATAAATATTTATTACCAATAAAATCTCCTTTGGTATCAAAAATATCAGCTTGAATATTTGTAAATTTTTCTTTGTTACTCGTATTCCAAATAAAAAATCCTATTGGAAATTTTCCTTTTACGTTATCAAATGTATCGGCAGGAACCAAAAAAACTTTTTCAAGTTTAGCTTTATATAAATTTCGGAAATCTGAGAAATTTGGTGCTTGCAGAATTTTCAACTTTGAAAATTCTGCAAGAATACAATCAGGGATTTCAGCATAAATTTTTGTCAAAAACTGAACAAAAAGTTCTCTACCTCCAATTCCAATTTTTGATTTGTATTTTTCGTAAACCTTTGAAGTAACAGCAACATCTGTTTTATTTGTCCCAGTTTTAGAAACAGTTCCCTTACTAGCTGCCTCCGCATACGGTGGGTTGATATACACCACTAACTTTTTGCGTTTTTCTTCATGGGTAATGATTTCATATAAGCTATCGGGAACTTTACCGCCGTGGGAAACGGGGATAAATTCATCGTTCAAAAAGTCAAACTGAAAAATGTTCTTTTTGAGCAAGTTGGCACCGTGGTCAATGCGTTCGTGCATTACGTTCACATCGGCCATGTCTAGCGTGCTTCCGTAAATGTGGTATTTATTGGTTAAACCCGCTAATAAATTACCCGTTCCTGCGGCACAATCCCAAATGTAGTAGTCGTCTTGCCAGTTTTCGCCCAAATAATTGGTCAAGTATTTTTGGGATAATTCTACCCAAATACGTGGGGTAAAAAAGGCGCCTTTTCGTTCTCTAATATCTTGTGGCACAAGCAAATCGCGGCGTTCTATAATATAGTCTTGAAACTCCTTAATTGGTGGGCGTTTGTAGCGTTTCCAAAAATGCAAATAAGTTTCTTTGTTTTTCAAATTAATGGTGGCATCAAACATTTGCTTGATGTTTTCTTTGGCAATTTTGTAGCCTTGATTTTGAAATACTACAAATAAACTATCGCGTATGGTGAGGTCATCTTCAATTTGTTGGGTGTCTTTGTCGTCTACAAACAAGTCTGCCAAATAGAAATCGCTGTCGAGAATATTGGCTTTTTTCAACTCGTCCCAATTCACATCAATGTTGGGTTTTACCACTTCGAGCCAACGCAAGTAAATGGGAATAAAATTGTTTTTATCAATTTTTAATTTGCTGATTGTAGTGGCTTTGGCAACGTTATTTTTAATGAATGCTTGTAATTCTTTTTCGTCTTTTTCATAATCAAACACGTAGGTGTTTTGCTTTAAAGTAGCTTCAATGCGTTCTTTGATTAATTGAAATTCTTTGGTGTCGTGATTACTCGGCGTAACGTTCCAGTTGAAATCATTGAGGTGAAAAATGTCCTGCACATTGATATATGGCACAAAGGATATTTTCTTAAAATCGAATGCACCTAAAAAAGCTGGTGGCATAGTTTTATCAAATGTTCGTGCTTTGCCAATTGTTAAAATGAGTTGCACAAACATGGCTGGTATATCAAAATTGCCTGTTTTAGCCTCTGCCCAAAGGAGGGGCATTCTTCCAAATAAATTATCTTGTTAAGGGAAAACTGTGAAGTCAATGTTTCCTAGAATTTCGGTAGTATCAAATGCATTAAACCAATCGGCACCTACTTTATTCTTAAGGGATTCCTCCCGGATATTGGTGTATTTCATTCTTATGGAGAGGTAATTATTAAAATTAGTGATTTTTTTTGAATTTTCACTCACGCTCAGCTTTGCTGAATGTGTATTGTCTGAAAGCAATAATGGAACACTTATTTTAAATCTTCAAAAATATATTGATCATCGTACGGAATGTTATTTTTTTTTAGATAGTTTCTATATTCATCTTTAAAGCATTTTTTTTGATGGTGCTTTTCTTGATTGGCAATGTAATGATAGATTTTCTTTATTTGAGAATGACTATATGAAAACGCTCCATAACCTTCCTGCCATTCAAATCTATTTTTAAGAAAGCGATTGACATTAATATATTTTGATGATTTTGCCTTCGCAACTTTCATTAATTCTGAAACTGACACAGATGGTTTTAATTGTAAAAAACAATGGACATGATCCTCTACACCATTTACTATAATTGTTTTACATCCTGTCTCATTTATTAAATTTCCGATAACTCCAAAAACTTCATTTCGCCATTCTTTATCAAGTACAGCTGCTCTATATTTTACTGCAAAAACTGCATGAATATAAACTTGGTGGTAGGTATTTGCCACGTGTTGATTATTTTGTGGTACTGTTTCATTTCCATTTTATTTTCAACGGATTGAAATCTCTTTTATTTTTTCAAGGGATTGATAATCGTTGTTATTTTTTCAACGGATTAAAATCCGTTGTTATTTTTCAAGGTATTGATTGATAATCGTTGTCATTTTTTCAACGGATTAAAATCCGTTGTTATAAAATGAGTCGTCCCTACGGGACTTGTTTTATACTTGGGTGCGAGAGCCATAGGCTCGGTATATGTTATATGGCTGGACTTTAGTCCAGTTGACATAGCTACTGAGACCCTACGGGACTTGTTTCATGCTTGGGTGTGAGAGCCGTAGGCTCGGTACATGTTATAAGGCTGGACTTCAGTCCAGTTGAGTTACTGAGACCCTACGGGACTTGTTTCATGCTTGGGTGTAAGAGCCGTAGGCTCGGTACATGTTATATGGCTGGACTTTAGTCCAGTTGACATAGCTACTGAGACCCTACGGGACTTGTTTCATGCTTGGGTGTGAGAGCCGTAGGCTCGGTACATGTTATAAGGC
>JACCDS010476172.1_pt1 | contig 14242 bp, 11 predicted proteins | sample 7446441 | NCBI WGS metagenome assembly JACCDS01 (sample SAMN15323445, study PRJNA562643) | freshwater metagenome | isolation source: river surface water | place: USA:Blue River Watershed | collected 2017-08-17 | reverse complement strand
GCTTCGCGCTAGGGCGCTTCGCGCTAGGGCGCTTCGCGCTGGGGCACTCGCGCCTTCGGCGCTTCGCGCTGGGGCGCTTCGCGCTAGGGCACTCGCGCCTTCGGCGCTTCGCGCTGGGGCCGCTTTTCGGCTTGATCCCCTTTGGGGCAAACCACTTTTAGCTTTCTGTTGCGAGCGACCAGCGGCTAGTCACCGGTTACTGGTCAATAGCTGCTCGTAGCCAACCTTGCTAACTGGCCAACCTTGCAAGAAGCCAACGAGCCAACGAGCCAACTAGCCAACGAGCCGACGAGCCAACGAGCCAACCTCGCCAATCTCAGCTAACATGTGAATAAATTCCGCAAGCCATTTGCACACGGCTAGGGGCGGTTGGTTACCTTTAGGTTTCGACCATGTACCTCGTATTTGACACTGAAACCACCGGATTACCAAGGGATTGGAATGCGCCGCTGAGCGACGTAGACAATTGGCCTCGGGTGGTGCAGGTCGCTTGGCAGCTGCACGGACCAGACGGATCGCTTCTTGAGGCCAAGGATTTCTTGATTCGGCCAGAGGGATTTAATATTCCGTTTGGGGCCCAAGAGATTCACGGAATTAGTACCGAACTCGCCCGCCAAGATGGGGTCACGCTGTCTGAGGCGCTGGCCGCGTTTCAGTCGGCACTCGACCGGACGCAGTTCATGGTGGGGCACAACCTTAAGTTTGACCTCAATGCCCTCGGGGCCGAGTACCTGCGTCTCGGATGGGATGAGTCGTGGATTCAAAAGCCCGTGCTCGATACGATGACGCCACAGACGGCGTCGTTGGTGGGTATTCCGGGGCGCAGCGGATTCAAGCCCGCCAAACTGGGAGAACTGCATACCAAGCTCTTCGGTCAAGAATTTGCAGAGGCCCACAATGCCACGGCAGACGTGGAGGCCACCGCGCGGTGCTTTTGGGAACTCGTGCGCATTCGCCACTGGCAGCCTAGCCAGCTTGGCGTACAACCCTCGCAGCTCGAGGACTTTATCGCGGCTAACCCGCAGATGGTTTCGCCCGTCGGGCTGACGCACCGCAACCTCAAGGCGGCCAGTGCTGCGCTTAAGGCAAAGGTGGCAGAACCGATTCCGCCCGCTGCCACCACGTCGCCAGGTGCGTCTACAGAAATTCCGTTTTTTCACCTGCACGTGCACAGCCAGTTCAGCGTGCTGCAGGCGACGACAAAGGTTCCGGAACTGATCAAGCGTGCGGCGGCAGACGGACAGCCCGCAGTGGCGCTGACCGACCTCGGCAACATGATGGGCGCGTTTCAGTTCGTGCAGGGGGTGCAGACCTACAACAAAAACCGACCTGAGGGTAGCCCTGAGCTCAAGGCCATCATGGGAATGGATGCGTTTGTGTGCCGCAACCACCAGGACCGAAGCCAGAAGGACGACGGATTCCAGATTCCGCTGCTGGCCAAGAACAAAACGGGCTACCACAACCTGGCCAAGCTGAGTTCCATCGCCTACATCAATGGATTTTACTATGTTCCGCGCATCGACCGCGACCTGCTGCTCGCCCACAAAGAGGGCGTCATGGTCACAACCGGCGGAATGATGGGGGAGGTTCCCCAGCTGATCTTGAATGTGGGCGAAAAGCAAGCCGAAGAGGCGTTTTTGTGGTGGAAAGAGCAGTTCGGAGCCGATTTTTACGCAGAAATCAACCGCCACGGCCTTCCTGAAGAGGATGCCATCAACGAGGTGCTTCGTCGCTTTTGTGCCCGGCACGGGGTCAAGGCGGTGGCCGCCAACAACTCGTTCTACTTGGACGAGGCGCAGGCCGAGGCGCACGACGTGCTGCTCTGCGTCAAGGAGTCCGAAAAGAAGTCGACCCCCATCGGGCGCGGACGCGGATTTCGCTACGGGTTCCCCAACAGCAAGTTCTACCTAACCACCCAGGCTGAGATGCGCCAGCGCTTTGCGGATTGGCCTGAGGCTCTCGAAAACTTGGGCGAAATCCTCGAGAAGGTCGAGAACTTTGGACTCGCGCGCGACGTGCTCTTGCCCGCGTTTGAAATTCCGAACGAATTTGTGCACCCCGACGACGCCACCGACGGCGGAAAGCGCGGCGAGAACGCCTACCTGCGGCACCTGACGTATGTGGGCGCCACAAAGCGCTGGGGCGATCCGGTTCCGGCTGAAATCGCCGAGCGGCTTGATTTTGAGCTCGAAACCATAGAGCGCACGGGCTATCCTGGATACTTTTTGATCGTTCAGGACTTCTGCCAAGCAGCACGCGACATGGGCGTGAGTGTGGGGCCGGGGCGGGGATCAGCAGCGGGTTCGGCGGTCGCGTATGCTACCGGAATCACCAACGTCGACCCGATCACCTACGACCTTCTGTTCGAACGTTTTTTGAATCCGGACCGCGTAAGCCTTCCCGATATTGATATTGACTTCGACGACCGGGGTCGCGACAAGGTGATTCAGTACGTCATTGACAAGTACGGGTCCAACCAAGTGGCGCAGATTATCACCTACGGATCCATGGCGGCGAAGTCGGCCATCAAGGATGCAGGTCGGGCGCTAGACCTTCCGTTTGATGAGGCAGACCGCCTGACCAAGTCGGTGCCCGACAATTCGAGCTTGCCGGTCATCCTCGACTCAGACGATGCCACGATTCGTGAAAAGTTCCGCAACGAAGACTACGACAAGGCGGTGGCGCTGCGCGAGATGGCCAAGGGCAACGACCTCAAAGCGGCGACGCTCCAGCAGGCCAAGGTGCTCGAGGGCTCGCTGCGCAACACGGGCATTCACGCTTGCGGGGTCATTATCACACCGAGTGACATTCGCGAGCTGATTCCGGTCGCCACGGCCAAGGACAGCACGATGTGGACGACGCAGTTTGACAACGCGGTCGTCGAGTCTGCAGGCCTTCTCAAAATGGACTTCTTGGGCTTGAAAACGCTTACGCTGATCAAAGACAGCATTGAGTTGATTCGCAAGCGCCACGGAGTTGACATTGATATTGAGGCGATTCCGCTCGACGACACCGCCACCTACGAGCTCTTTCAGCGCGGAGACACCGTCGGCATCTTTCAGTACGAATCGCCCGGGATGCAAAAGCACCTCAAGGACCTCAAGCCCACGGTGTTTGGCGACCTGATCGCCATGAACGCCCTGTACCGCCCGGGGCCGATTGAGTACATTCCGAGCTTTATTCGCCGCAAGCACGGAACCGAGCCCATCACCTACGACTTGGCGGACATGGAGGACAACCTTCGCGAAACCTACGGAATCACGGTCTACCAGGAGCAGGTGATGCTGCTGTCGCAGAAGTTGGCCGGCTTTACAAAGGGTCAGGCCGACATGCTTCGCAAGGCGATGGGCAAAAAGATTAAGGCCGTACTCGACCAGATGAAGCCCCAATTTGTGCAGGGCGGAATCGAGCGCGGACATGCCGAACCCATTCTCGAAAAGATTTGGAAGGACTGGGAGGCCTTTGCTTCGTACGCCTTCAACAAATCGCACTCCACCTGCTACGCCTGGATCGCCTACCAAACGGCCTACCTCAAGGCCCACTACCCGGCAGAGTACATGGCGGCCGTGCTGTCCAACAACATGAACGACATCAAGCAGGTGACGTTCTTTATGGAGGAATGCCGGCGCATGAAGCTTCCCGTGCTGGGGCCCGACATCAACGAGTCCGAGGGACCGTTTACCGTCAACTCGGCGGGCGCACTTCGCTTCGGGCTGCTCGGAATGAAAGGGGTAGGGGCCGCCGCCGTTGACTTTTTACTGGAGGATCGAGCGGCCAACGGACCCTACACCAGTGTGTTTGACGCCGCCCGCCGCCTCGACCTTCGGGTCGTCAACAAGGGAACCTGGGAATCCCTCGCACTGGGCGGGGCCTTCGACCGCTTCGAGGGCGTGCACCGCGCGATGTTTTTTGCCGAAGAATCCGACGGGCGGCCATTTGTGGAGCGCCTCCGGCGCTACGGCCAGGCGTATCAGGACCAGCTGAATTCCGCCCAAGTCAGTCTATTTGGCGAAGACAGTGGGGTAGATACGCCTGAGCCGGCGCTACCGCAGGTTCCGACCTGGAACAACCTCGAGCTGCTCAAGCGCGAAAAAGAGGTGATTGGCATCTACGTGAGCTCGCATCCGCTCGACGCCTACCGCTATGAACTGCGCACCTTTCGCAAGCAGTCGGTGGCCGAGCTAAGCAACCTTGACGAGTTTGTGCAGGGCCGCGGCTCACGCGACTTTATCGTCGCGGGCATCATCACGAACGCCCAGGTGCGCACGACCCGAACCGGACGCGAAATGGGCAGTTTTGTGCTCGAAGACGAAGACGGAGCCAACGAATTCGTGCTCTTTGGCCAGCAGTTCCTCGAACAGCGAAGCTTTTTTGTCAACGACCTGATGGTGCTCGTGCGCGGACGCGTGCAGCGCCCTGCGTGGGCCCGCGACGACAGCCAGGCTCGGTTGGTGGCCGACATTACCAAAATCCAGCTCCTCAGTGAGCTCTTTGACCGCGAGGCCAAGGGGTTGACGCTGTTTGCCGCGATTCAAGACATTACACCAAGCTCGTACGGCGAGCTGGCCCAAATTTTGCGCGCCCATCCGGGAAAGCAACGCATTCAGTTCCACATTGGTGACCCCGTGAGCCAAACCCAGCTTCGCATGCCGAGTCGGGGTTCGGGAATCCAGGTTTCGCGCGAACTGCTTGCCGAGTTGGACCGCCTCAATCACTTTCATGCCGCAGTACGCCTTGATTAGAATGAACCATACCTTGCTCAGTGGGCTCTTGCTGGCTGCGTTCAGCAGCGTTGCCCAAAACGCGCTCGACGCACAGGGTCGCCGCACGGGTCCGTGGATGGCCAAGTACCCCTATGGTCAAGTGCGCTACGAGGGCCAGTTTGACGCAGGGGTTCCGGTGGGGCGCTTCACGTACTACCACGACAATGGGTTTCGCAGTGCGCAGATGGACTTTCGCGGTACAACCGGCGTGTGCATGAGCGAACAGTACGACGAAAAAGGAAAGCTTATGGCGCGTGGTCGCTTCGGTTCCGACCGAGAACGCGACAGCATATGGACCACCTTCGCATTTGACGGAACGAAGCTCGAGGAAGCGTCCTACACTGCGGGCAAACTGCACGGCAGCTACACCATGTTTTACCCAAACGGCACGGTGATGGAGCGCGGAACCTACGAGCACGGAACCAAAGTCGGTACCTGGACGCGGTTTCGCGAGACGGCTGCCAAGGAGCGCGTGGTCAACTATGCCGCCGGCCTTCTTCAGGGCACGTGGACAGAGTACGACGAAGACGGTCGGGTGGCCGTAGTCGGAACCTACCACAACGACCTGCGCCACGGCAAGTGGACCTATTTTGAGCGCGGAACTGCCGTGCGCACCGAGGTGTACCGGCGTGGAATCCTCGAAAAGCCCAGCAAGTAATGGCTCGGGTGGTCGTCGGTCTTTCAGGAGGCGTGGATTCGTCGGTGACGGCCCTGCTCATGCAGCAAGAAGGCCATGAAGTCATCGGCATCTTTATGCGCAACTGGAACGACGCGTCGCCGACCCTCGAAGACGAGTGTCCCTGGATTGAAGACTCCAACGATGCGCTCCTCGTCGCTGAAAAACTCGGAATTCCGTTTCAAGTGCTCGACCTGTCGGTGCAGTACAAAGAGCGCATCGTAGACTACATGTTTGCCGAGTACGAGGCAGGTCGCACACCCAATCCCGACGTGCTGTGCAACCGCGAAATCAAGTTTGACCTCTTTTTGGACGCGGCGCGGTCACTCGGGGCCGACTACGTCGCCACAGGCCACTACGCTCGGGTGGATCAGTCGGCAGACGGTCTTTTTCACCTCAGAGCAGGCCTTGACGTCGGCAAGGATCAGTCCTACTTTTTGTGCCAGCTGAGTCAGGAACAGCTATCGCACGCGCTTTTTCCCATCGGAGGTCTTCAGAAGTCCGAAGTTCGCCGCCTCGCCGCTGAGGCCGGACTCGTGACAGCGGCCAAGCGAGATTCCCAAGGGCTGTGCTTTATTGGCCACGTGCGTTTGCCGGACTTTTTGCAGCAGCAGCTCAAGCCCAAGCAGGGCGACATTGTTGAAATCGCACGGGATTCCCCGGTGGTGGCCAATGCTCCACTGGGTAGGCCGTGGGGATTTGTTCTGTCTGACGGTCAGGTCGTGGGCCAGCACCAAGGTGCGCACTACTACACCGTGGGTCAGCGCAAGGGGTTGCTGGTAGGGGGCAAGCCCCTGCCGCTGTTTGTGCTCGCCATTGATGTCGCGAAGAACGTCGTCTACGTGGGCCAGGGCGAGGACCATCCTGGGCTGTACCGAGCGGCGCTGTGGATGAAGGATGTGCACTGGGTTCAGCCCCATCGTTCGTTGGCCGAGGGAGCATCTGCCCCTTATTTGGTGCGGATTCGCTACCGTCAAGCTTTGGTTCCGGCCGTACTTCGGGCCGCAGATGGCGGAACCTGGATCGAGTTCAGTCAGCCCATGAAGTCCGTGGCGCCCGGACAGTTTGCGGCGTGGTACGACGGTGATGAATTAATTGGTTCGGGTGTTATAAATAATTAATTATGAAATATTTAATTGCATTAGCTTCAATATTTTATTTAAGTTCCGCCTTTGCGCAAGAAGCTCCCAGAGCATACTGGGTATTTGTGAACGAATCGGCCATTGACTACAGCAGGCCCCAGCTCGGCCCAGACGCCCTCGCGCGCCGCACCGCCCAAAGCATTGCGCTCCGTCCTACAGACTTTGCACTGCAGCCCGAGGTTGTCGGCATCGTGAATTCGGTGGCTCCCGTCATTGGCCGCAGTCGTTGGCTTCGCGCCGTGGTGGTCAAAGCAGATGTGCGCCAGCTCGCTGCCATTCAAGCCCTTGATTGCGTGCGTGCCACACGGCCCGTGGCATTGATGAAGCGTCCGCTTTCGAGCTGTGAACAGCTCTCAGGTAACGTGTTTCCGGCCTCTGGCTCCGCGCGTGACGGCGAAGAGGGCACCACATCCTACAACTACGGATCATCCAACGATCAAGTGCTACAGATTCGTGCGGACGCCTTGCACGATGCGGGATTCAACGGGGCGGGGGTTAAGGTGGCCCTCATGGACGGTGGTTTCAGTGGCGCCGATGCCTATTCTGCCTTCACCGGGGCATGGCAGCAGGGTCGCGTGCTCGGAACCCTCGACTACATCGACGGCGACACCAACGTCTTTCACGTGGGAAGCCACGGTATGAGTGTGTGGAGCACGATCTGTGCGGATCTTGACGGGAGCTTTGTGGGTACGGCTCCGCAGGCATCGTTTTACTTGTTTAAAACAGAGAACCAGATTTCAGAAACGATTGCTGAGGAATACAACTGGGTCATGGCCGCGGAGCGTGCCGACTCCCTTGGGGTCGACGTGATTAACACTTCGCTCGGATATACCACATTTGACAACGGAACCGGAGACCACAGCTACGCCGACATGGACGGCCGAACTACGCCCATTTCGCTAGCTGCGGTTGCCGCCGCCCGAACCGGAATGATCTTGTGCATTTCTGCCGGAAACGAGGGGAGCTCAAGCTGGAAGTACATTTCGGCTCCTGCCGACGCCGATTCGATCCTCGCCGTTGGAGCGGTCGATGTCTTCGGAATTCGCGCCGCGTTCAGCAGCCAAGGCCCTTCTGCCGACGGTCGCATCAAGCCCGACGTGGCGGCCAGAGGACTCGGTGCCACCGTCATGAATTCGAACGGCCAAGTGGCTGCATCCTCAGGAACGAGCTTCTCGTCGCCCATCATGGCTGGAGCCATGGCGAGCCTCGTTCAGGCGGCGAAAACACTTCCGAACGGCTACAGTGCACAGGACCTCATTCACCGCGTGCGCATGTCAGCCCACAAGGCCTTGGCACCCGACTCCTTGGTTGGGTACGGAATCCCCAACTTTGCCACCGTCCTCAACGGCCTGGGAGTCGACCCGCTTCACGAGGCGAAGCCGTGGACCCTGCATTCTTCAGCGAACGGATGGCTGCTGCGCCGCACCGCGTCTGGAACCTCAGATGTACTCGAGTTCTTTTCGGTGGATGGACGCGTACTCGAGCGAATCGAGGTGGCCCCCGGTCAAACAGAGGTGCCGCTTCGCAGCCGTCCGTTCTGGGGCTACGTGCGCAGCACCAGCCAAGTCCTAGCTGTAGCGGCCCGCCACTGATGAAGACGCGGTTGACCGAACTGCTCGGCATCGAAGTCCCCATCATTCAAGGGGGCATGATCTGGTGTGCCGGATGGGAGCTGGCGGCGGCTGTCTCGAACGCCGGAGGCTTAGGCACTTTGGGATCGGGAAGCATGTACCCCGACGAGCTCCGCGAGCAGCTTCAGTTGCTCAAATCCGCAACCAATCGACCGTTTGCCGTCAATATTCCGATGCTCTACCCGAACATTGCCGAGCACCTTCAGTCCTGCATTGATTTTGAGGTTCCAGTGGTCATCACTTCGGCGGGCAACCCTAAACTGCACACCGCATGGCTCAAGGAGCGCGGGCGCACCGTGCTGCACGTGGTCTCCTCGTCGGCATTTGCTGCAAAGGCTGAAGCGGCCGGAGTCGACGCCGTCATCGCCGAGGGCTTTGAAGCCGGTGGCCACAACGGCCGCGAAGAGACGACGACGATGGTGCTGGTTCCGCAGGTCGTGGACGCCGTGCAGATTCCGGTAGTGGCCGCGGGCGGAATCGCCGACGGTCGTTCCATGGCCGCAGCCCTGGCCCTAGGGGCCGAGGGGGTTCAGATGGGTTCTCGCTTTGTGGCGACGCCTGAGGCGAGCGCCCACGCCGCATTCAAAAGTGAAGTCCTCGCCGCCGGCGAGGGCGCAACCCGGTTGACGCTCAAGGAACTGGCTCCAGTCCGCCTGCTCAAAAATTCATTTTATGAGCGCGTTGAAGCGGCCTATGCTCGCGGAGCTTCAACCGACGAACTCAAAGAAATTCTGGGTCGAGGGCGTGCCAAAAAAGGCATGCGCGAAGGCGACCTCGTCGAAGGCGAGCTCGAAATTGGACAGGTGGCGTCGCGCATCGACGCACTGCGTCCGGCAGCTGACATCGTGGGCGAAACCGCAGCACAGTGCGCCCAAACCCTCAAACGCTTATGCTAGACCGACTCGTCGTCCACATCGGCCTGCACAAAACGGGAACCACCTGGCTTCAGCGCCATGCGTTGGTAGAGGCTTATGGGGTGCAGCCGCTCGTCGATTCGGCCCGCCCTTGGGACGATCGCGTGCTTCAGTCTTTGGTGCTGGGTGAAACGTTTGATCCGCGTGCGGTTCGAGCAGAGCTTGAACGCCGCTGGGACGGATCCTCGCTTCCCGTGCTGAGCGCAGAACGCTTGGGCGGACACCCCATTTCGGGTGCCTACGACCGTTGGCATATTGCCGACCGGTTGGCTGAGGCGCTTCCGGGCGCCCGGATTCTTGCCGGAACCCGTTCTGAAGAGTGGGAGGAGAGTATCTATGCCCAAATGGTCCACGAGGGGTTTACGGGCCGAAGCCTGACGCAGCCCGCGCGGACGACCTGGAAGACGGCGTCCTGGCCTGGATCCTACATGGATGTCGACGGACTCGTGGAAGGCTACCGCCAGCGCTTCGGTCGTGACCGTGTTGCGGTGTTGCCCTACGAGCTCCTGAGGGACCAGCCAGAGAGCTACACCAAGCGGTTGGCAGAGGTCTGTGCGCACGAGCCGCTTCGTGGCGCATCTGTGGCCGCGCTGTACCGTGAGAATCCACGCGCTCAGGATTTTGAACGGCTTCGCTTGGCAAACTACTTCAAGGTATCTGCGCTCAACCCCAGTCCCGTGGTGGATTTGGGTCCGCGCGGCGCCGCCTTGCTCGCCCGGGTACTCAAGCCGTTCTAGTCGCGTGCCTGCCGCTTGACGAACTTCGTCACGATCACGATTTCTTGCCCCTCTACGCGTCCCTCGATGTACTCGGAGTTGCTGCGGTCGAGGCGAATGTTGCGCACGACCGTACCCTTTTTGGCGGTAAAGTTGGTGCCTTTGACATCAAGGTGTTCGGTGAGTACGACGGTATCGCCGTGCTGCAGGACCACACCATAGGCGTCTTTGTGGACAACAGAACTGGGCGCAGATTCGGCCCAGTCGCGGGTCTCTTCGTCAAGGTACATGCTGTCTTTGAGGTCGTTGGCCCAGTCGGTTCCGACCGACGAAAGCAGTCGGTACACGCGTACTTGAACGGCCGGAATGGGGCTCCACATGCTGTCGTTGAGGCAGCGCCAGTGGTCGGCGTGGGCCGAAGGCTCAGTTGATGATGCGGTGCAGGTCGCGCAGACTGCAATGCAGTCGTTTGCAGAAGTTCCCTTTTTGGGAGCGACCACCTCAGACAAAAGGTCAGCAGAAACGCCGCACAGTTCGCAGCGGCCCTCGCTGCGGGCAGATAGTTCAGAAATCATTGGGGTAGTTTTAAATGTGGGCCTGGGCCTATGAAACCCGGGCGTCGTAGGTTCCGCCCATACTCGGATTGTCGCCCATGAGTCGAACCATGCAGGACTTCTTGACCATGTTGAATACGGCCATGTGCACGTCTTCGGCCACTTCCATGTCCATGGCGTCTGAGTGGATACTGAGGTCTGCAATCTCTCGAAGCTTGCCGCCCTTAAATCCAGTCATGCCGACGAGTGTCGCGCCGTGTGACTTGGCGAACTCGCCCGCTTTCAAGACGTTGCGTGAGTTTCCGCTGCCGCTAATGCCAATGACGACGTCCCCGGGCTGAAGGTAGTTTTTGAGGGGCTCCACAAAAATGTCGTCCCAGCCGATGTCGTTGGCGATGGCCATCATGCTCGGCAGGTTGTCGTTCAAGCAAATCATGGCAAATCGCTTGTCAAGGCCGTACGAGGCACCCTTGAGAAAATCGCCGGCTGCATGGCTGGCACTGGCTCCGGACCCGCCGTTGCCCATCGTGAAAATGCGGGCCCCACGTGCATGGGCATCCAAGAACACCTCGACGAGTTGCTCGACGGCCGCCATGTCCAATTTCTCAAGCGTTTGGGTCAGAAGGCTGCGGTATTCGTGGGGCGTCATGTGGGGTGCGGATTAGACCTGCAAGGTCGGATTTTCGTCGGAATAAATGATGCGTGATCCTTCAAAATCCCACTGAAAAGGGAAGGGGCGAAGGTCGCTGAGGGCAGCATCAAGTGCGGGATGGTCTTCGGGGCGGGCTACAAAGAGCATGAATCCGCCACCTCCGGCGCCAAGCAACTTTCCTCCGTGGGCTCCGGCCTTGAGGCCGCGCTGGTAGGCGTCCTGGATTCCTGCGTCGCTGATTCCGCTGGCGAGGCTTTGCTTGAGCAGCCAGTTTTCGTGCATCAAACGCCCGCATTCAGTCCAGTCACTGCTACCCAATGCGGAAGCGAGTGGATCAACTAGGGCGACCATGTCGTGCAGTACCTCTTGCTTGCTGCGCGTTGCACTTTGGCGGCTCTGCTCGGCCAAAATGGCAGACGCGGAACGTTGGTTGCCAAAGTAGTAGAGCCTAAGATGGCGAAGCCAGCCATTGGGATCTGGTACCGATACGGGCTCGACACTGACGCGTTCGTCACCATGAAATCGGTAGATGTTGAATCCCCCGAAGGCCGCGGCGTACTGGTCTTGCTTGCCGATGGGCTCGCCAAGGTCGCCGAGTTCCACGCGGCAGGCTTGCTCGGCCAGCCACGCCTTGGTGGCTTCGCCGCTGCGCCCCAGACGGGCCATGAGGTTGTGAAGGGTTCCGACGGTGAACGACGAAGAGGACCCCATGCCTGTGCCTGAAGGAACATCGGCGATGGAGCTGATTTCAAGGCCTGTACCCATGTTTAAGCGAGTCAAAATGGCGCGCAGCAGTGGATGCTGCAGGTCGGCAACGCTAGAAACGGTTTCTGTGCTCGAGTACTTGGTTCGGATTTGGCCCGACTCAAAGAAGTCATGGCTACTGACGTACAAGTACTTAGCTATGGTACTCGAAAGGACCGCTCCGCCATGCTCGCGGGAGTAGGCGGGCAGGTCGGAACCTCCACCGACGTACGATATGCGAAAAGGGGTGCGGCTGATGATCATCCCTGCAAAGTTCGGGACTTTTCGCGTTCCATAATCCAGGCCACAGCGGCGGCTATGTCGTCGACGTGTACGCTTGGTTCTGCGGCGCAGGGCTTTAGTCCGTGGCCCGTTCGTACGCGAACAGTTGCGGCCACACCGGCGGCTTGGCCTGCCTCGATGTCTCGGGGCGAGTCTCCGACCATGTAGCTCGATGCTACATCGATGTTGAAGCGCTGTGCAGCCGCGAGCAGCATTCCGGGCTTGGGTTTGCGGCAGCTGCAGTCCACCTTGTACGCGGGGTTTTCTTCGGGGAATCCGCCGTGCGGGTGGTGCGGGCAGTAGTAGATGGCGTCCACAAAGGCGCCGGCTTCGTCTGCCAGAAGGCGCTCCATGCGCGCGTGAATGCGGTCCACACCGGCTTCGTCTGTGAGGTTGCGCGCCACGACACTTTGGTTGGTGACCACGACCGTAATGAATGGGCTGTGGTTGAGCTGTCGAATCGCTTCGGCGGCTCCGGGGATTAGGGTAAGCTCGTCGGGGTGCTTAATTAGGTCGGAATCCACATTGATCACCCCATCCCGGTCAAGAAAGACGGCGCGCTGTGGGTTTCGCAGGTTTCGGGCTTCGACTTTGCCGCTGCGCAGGGCATCTTCAACTTGGGTTCGGCGTTCGGGCTTGCCCATGTCTTTGATGTACTCTGGGGTTGAGTAGGCAAAGAGCTTATGGCCTGAAGCCCACTTTGGAAAGAGGTCGCGGCCAAAATCGCTCGCGGTTCCGCGCGGAATCAACTCCAAAAGGGTGGGTTCAAAGAGGTACAAGGCGGCGTTGACCACATTGCGTACCTCGCGGTGGGCGGGGTGGGGTTTGCCGTAGACGGCCCGAATGCGGCCCGAAGGCTCTGCGTCGACTAAATCACTGTCGTAGGGGTGGTCGTTGGGGTGTACCAAAAGCGTAGCCTCAGCGGCATTCTGGCGGTGAACGGCCTCCATGCGACCCAGGTCTACACTACTGAGCGTGTCGGCATAAAAAACCCAGAATGGGGCGGAACCCAGTTCCGACCGGAGTTCAGCGAGCGCGCCTGCGGTTCCGAGCGGTTCAACTTCATCGAAGTAGCTGATGGCCACGCCCCAAGCTGATCCGTCGCCGAAGTGGGCTCTGAGCTGTTCGCCCCGGTAGCCAAGCGTAAAAATGAACCGCCGAACACCCTGAGCCGCGTACGTGCGCACGAGGTGTTCGGCGATGGGGAGGCCATCGACCGGGACCATTGGCTTCGCCAGGTCCGGGAAGGCCGAAGCAAGCCGGGTTCCCTTGCCGCCCGCAAGGACGACAGCCGTGGAAACGCCGGTCATCGGATTAAAACTGGGCTTCGATTTTGCCGGCCAGTACGTTTTTGGGGGCCACGCCAACCTGCTTGTCGACTACCTGACCGCCCTTAAAAACGAGTAGGGTAGGGATGTTGCGAATTCCGAACTGCATGGCGAGGTCGCCTTCGGCGTCCACATTTACTTTACCGACAACGGCACGGTCCTCAAAATCAGTCGAAAGTTCGTCAACGATGGGGCCAACCACGCGGCACGGTCCGCACCACTCGGCCCAGAAGTCTACGAGCACGGGCTTGTCAGAGTTAAGTACAAGTTCTTGGAAGTTAGCGGTGGTCAGTTCTAAGGCCATGGTGGTTACAGTTTTAGTGGTGCAAAGATACAAAGCCTTTAAGCCCACTGTGGAACTTTAGGCACGTTGCAGCGTACGAACCAAATTTAGTGCCGCAGCCGTTGCGACCTGCAACCTTGTCAGGTTCTGCAGCATCTTTAGGGTATGGATTCAAAGAACCTGATGTTGGTGGCTGCAGTTCTGTTCGCAGCGAGCTGTGAAAAACCGGTCGACCCTGAGTGCAAAGGTGCGCCGAACCCAGCATGCATTTGCCCAACTGTGTATGACCCCGTGTGCGGGTGCGACGGGGTGACCTACGGCAATGACTGCCAGGCCCACTGCGCGGGCGTGAAGTCGTGGACTCCAGGGGAGTGTGGCGAATAAATCAATCTTGATTTAAATAAAAAAAGCCTGCATTGCTGCAGGCTTCAAAACTTCTGGCGGTGCGGACGGGACTCGAACCCGCGACCCCCGGCGTGACAGGCCGGTATTCTAACCAACTGAACTACCGCACCAGAAGGGCTGCAAATATACTGCGGTTACGCAGATTTCAAAAT
>JACCDS012296888.1_pt1 | contig 14249 bp, 17 predicted proteins | sample 7446441 | NCBI WGS metagenome assembly JACCDS01 (sample SAMN15323445, study PRJNA562643) | freshwater metagenome | isolation source: river surface water | place: USA:Blue River Watershed | collected 2017-08-17 | reverse complement strand
CCGGTACCACGTTATGGTGCAAGATCATGCCAAGCAGGGTGGCACCATAGCGCCGCCAATAATAGTCGCGCGTGGCATCGACCAGTTCCGCACTGGCCTTTTCCCCATTTTTACCCAGCACCTCGGCCAGGTAATGATTCATATTGTGGTGAATTGCCGGAAAAATGGCATGAGAGGCATCATGCAAGGTATTGTCCAGATCAAACAACCACAGTGGTGTGCCGGACTTCATGATCGATGGCCATGCAGGAAAGATTGGTGCCCTTGACGTGGATTGAACACGTGGCCTCTCCCTTACCAAGGGAGTGCTCTACCACTGAGCTACAAGGGCGTGGGTCTATCGGTCGCGCCGATAGAAGTTTTTAATCAATGGGAGCGGATCATAGTCCCAAACGCCTGTTCCGTCAAGACTTCCAGCAATAAAGAATGTTCGATTCGGCCATCAATCACATGAACCGTGTTCACGCCTGACTTGGCGGCATCCAATGCGGATGATATTTTTGGCAACATACCACCAGAAATAGTTCCATCGGCAAACATCTCATCGATTTCTCGTGCCGATAAATCAGTCACCAGCTTGCCATTCTTATCCATAACACCAGGGATGTTGGTCATCATGATTAATTTTTCGGCTTTTAAGATTTCGGCAATCTTCCCGGCCACCAAATCGGCATTAATGTTGTATGCCTGCCCGTCGCTGCCAAACCCAATCGGTGAAATAATCGGAATGAACGCATCGTCCTGCAGCGCCTTGACCACCGCCGGGTTGATCGCATCGATCTCGCCGACAAAGCCAATGTCAAGAAATTCGCCCGGATTGTCACGATCAGCCATTTGCATTTTGCGGGCACGAATCAAGCCGCCATCCTTGCCGGTCAAGCCCACTGCCTGGCCACCATAGTGATTGATCAACATCACAATGTCTTGCTGCACTTCACCGCCCAGTACCCATTCCACCACTTCCATGGTTTCTTCATCGGTAATGCGCATACCCTGCACAAAACTGCCCTGCTTGCCGATTTTCTTGAGCGCGTTATCGATCTGTGGTCCACCGCCATGCACGACTACCGGATTCATGCCGACCAGCTTGAGCAAGATCACGTCGCGGGCAAAGCCGTGTTTTAGTCGTTCTTCGGTCATGGCGTTGCCACCGTATTTGATGACAATGGTCTTGCCATGAAATTTGCGGATGTAGGGCAAGGCCTCGGCCAAAATTTCAGCTTTGATTTCCGGCGCAACCGCGCTCAAATCGTTCTTGGTGCTGGCAGCTTCGGGCAAATGGGGCATAATGTATCCTGAATGGCAATTTTTGCGATTTTACAGTGAAAAACCAACTTTTTTCCCATGTCAACAGAGAATCAACGGGCGAATTGTTGTATTTTAAGCGATCTACACCATGCCTTGCCCATAAATGAATTCGACACCGTCTCTCCACCAGCAACTTGAAGCGATGCGCCCGGCCCTGATCCGGTTTGCGCAACTGCAACTGCGCAACGACACCTTGGCCGAAGATGCGGTACAAGATGCCCTGATCGCGGTTTTGGAAAAGCCGGATCGCTTTGCCGGACAATCTTCGTTGCGCACCTATGTGATTGGCATTCTGAAATACAAGATTATCGACAATTTGCGCTCGGCCACGCGTGAGCGGCACTTTGAGGGTGGAGAAGACCAGTCTGACGATGACCTGATCGATTCCCTGTTTCAGTCCGATGGCCATACCCATGACACGCCACGCAACTGGGGTGACCCGGACGCAACACTTGAGCAAAAAGATTTTTTCAGAACCCTGCAACTCTGCCTGGACAAGTTGCCCCCCAAAACCGCCAGGATTTTCATGATGCGCGAATGGCTGGAAATGGAGACCGAGGAGATTTGTAAGGAATTGGAGATTACCACGTCTAATGCATGGGTTTTGTTGTATCGTGCCCGACTCCGCTTGCGCGAGTGTCTAAACCTGAATTGGTTTGGCAACCTTCCTCATTAATTTTCGTACTATCAGGCAAAATGGATAATCAAACAACAAGCATTGCCACCACCTGCAAGGAAGCACAGCGCTTGAGTTCGGAGGCGCTGGATCGGGAACTGTCGCTCGTTGAGCGCACCCGGCTGCGCTTGCACCTGTTTGCCTGCCCCCCCTGCGACAACGTAAATGGGCAAATGCACTTGATTCGGCGCGCCATGCGCAGTATACCGTTGGCAGATGAATTGACCGATGATAAGAAAATGGGGTAGACTGGCACTATCGTTCGGCCCAGAGCATTGCCCCCATGAAACCACATTCCCAGCCCCAAGAAATCCTGTTAGTAGATGATGACCAAGCCATACTGGCCTTGTTGTCTGCCGTTTTGAGCGGCGCCGGGTATGGCGTACTCACAGCCCAAAATGGCTTGGAGGCCATGCATTTGGCGCTCAAGCACAATCCGGTGCTGGCGGTGCTGGATATGAACATGCCAACCATGGATGGCTTGACGCTGGCGCAAAATCTGAACGAAGAAACAACAGTCCCATTTGTATTTTTAACCGCACAAGGCGGGCGCGAGACAGTACAGCAAGCGACCGAACTTGGCGCAGCCGGTTATTTAACCAAGCCGGTGGTAGCCGAACAGGTATTGCCCTTCATCAGCGTTTCACTGGCGCGCGCCCAGGAAATGCAACGCCTGAAAAAGCGCGAAGCTTATTTGCAGGGCCAGGTTGATTCCTCGCGCATGGTCGGGGCGGCAATCGGCCTGTTAATGGCCAAACACCCGATCAATGAACATCAGGCGTTTCAGCGACTGCACGACTTTGCCCGCTCACACCGGCAAAAAATTGTCGATGTGGCGCGCAATTTGGTCACCTCGCAGGAAAATCTGAATCTGATGTAACGACACCACTGCGGTGGTTACGCTTATTGCTGCGGTGCTTATTGCGGTGCTTATTGCGGTGCTTACTGCGGTGATTGCGGCTGTGATTGCTGTCTCTGCACCAACAATTCATTCAGGCAGCGCGGACAATAGCAACTGGCATTGGTTGTTGGCATGCCCATGAAGGGCGGCAACGCCGCACACCAACAGGGTTGCTCATCTTGCATGCCGCAAGCAAAATCGGCACCACAACGCGTGCATTGGCTCATACTCATTCCCCGTCATCCGGCTCGCTGGCCTCATTGGCCTCATTGGCCTCATCCTGCAATTGCAGCGCACGTTGATATACGGCATTTTTTTTGATGCCGGTAATTTGCGCCGCCAGCGTGCTGGCTTGTTTGAGTGGGCAAGCCGGTAGCAGGATGCGCAACACCCGATCCAACTCGTGCGTATCGTTCGCATCTTTCTCCGGTGCGCCCTGCACCAGCAACACAAACTCGCCCTTGGTCCGGTGTGGATCGGCTTTCAGCCAGGCCAGTGCCTCGGCCAGAGGGCAGCGATGAATTTCTTCAAACAATTTGGTCAATTCACGCGCCAAAACGATGGTTCGATCCGGTTGCAACACCACCAGCAGTGATTCGACACATTCAATAATCCGATGCGGTGCCTCATACAACACCAGTGTGGCGGGCAAGTGCTGCAAGCTTTGCAACAACTTTTCCCGCGCGGTCGGCTTACCCGGCAAAAAACCAACAAAATAAAACTGGCTGTCCAACAAGCCACTGGCCGAGAGTGCTGTCACGGCGGCACTTGGCCCCGGCAGCGGTACCACGCGCAAGCCCGCTTGCCGAACGGCATCGACGATCCGTGCCCCGGGATCGGAGACGGCAGGGGTGCCCGCGTCTGAAATCAGGGCAATCCGCTCACCGGCCTGCAAATAAGCGATCAGCTTTTGCGCCACCTCGCGCTCATTATGTTGATGCGCGGCCAGCAAGGGGCGGGAAATGCCGTAGCGCGCCAAGAGCGTGCTGCTGTTGCGCGTATCTTCACAGGCAATGCGGTCAACCAAGCCCAGCACATGCCAAGCCCGCACGCTGATGTCGCAAACATTTCCAATGGGCGTGGCAACCACATATAATGTCGAATCAGGATAAACTTGCAAGGCCGCCTGTTCGGGTAGCGGCCCGTATGCCGGGATATGTTCAGTCATCGGAAGCTTATGATGTGCAAAAGATTAAAAATAAACCCAGCAAAAATTGCATTGCTAATATTATCAAGCCTGGCTGGCGTGGGTAGCATTGCCGGTATCGCGGGAATGGCCGGTACGGCATTGGCACAGGTCACACCGGCATCGGATCTTCCCGCCACACCCACTGCGGTCACACCAACTGCGTCCACACCTACTACGGACACACCCACTCCGGTTCCGCTTAACTCGGCCATACCGCCCTCGGCCATACCGACCTCGGCCTCGACTTCGGCCACAGCCGAAGCCAGCCCAAACCCGGCTGTCGATAAACCACCGCCCACAGCTCCAGCCAGCGCCAATCCGGCCAAGCCATTCCGGATTGCCTTGTTATTGCCAACCCGTTCCGACAGCTTAGCACAGGCGGCCAATGCGTTGCGCAAGGGCGTGTTGGCGTCATGGGAGCGCGATGCCGCCGGGGTTGAGGTGCAAACCATCGAAACCGATGACGATGTGGCCGAAATCGTGAAAGCCTACCAGGAAGCGGCCCGTGAATATGATTGCATCATAGGCCCACTGGCGCGCTCGGCAGTCAGTGCTCTGGTGCAAAACGGCACCATTCCCAAGCCCACGCTGGTGTTGGGCCAGAGTGAGACACTGGCCTTGCCGGACAATATTTTGCCGATTGGCCTGTCGATTGAAGACGAAGCGCGACAGTTGGCCCTGCGTGCTGGCAACCCACGTAATAAAATTCTGGCGATTCATACCAATGCCACGTGGCAACGCCGGGCCGCACGTGCGTTTTTGGCGCAATTGGCCAGTCAAGCGGCGGCACGGCAGGTGGCAGGCCAAGCGGCAGGTCCAGCGGTAGCCCAAGTGACAGCAGCTCCCGGCACGGGTAACAACGAACCAGGCCACATCGAGCTGCATGCATCCTCCGGCTATCTGAGTGCCAGTAGCCTGGTTCAATTAAAAACCACCATCCGCAGCACCAAACCGAATGTCATCTTTCTGGCTTTGACCGCCGAACAAACTGCACAAATTCGCAGCCTGTTGCCGTCTGATGCGCGTATTTTTGGCACCTCACAATTGCATGCCGATAGCAACCCACAACCCTCGCTCGATGGCATCACCCTGCTCGATTTGCCGTGGCTGGTGCAGTTGGACCACACGGCAGTAATGGTCTACCCACGGCTGGACGCCAGCGAAACCGATACCCGCGACAGTGACCGGCTGTACGCACTCGGGATCGATGCCTTGCGCATTGCGCGCGAGATTGGGGTAGCGCGCCGCACCCGGTTTGAACTCGATGGCGTGACCGGAAGACTGAAAGTCCAGTTTGGCAAGGGGCCAGCCCGCTTCGAGCGCCAGAGCGTCTCGGTCGTCTATCGCGCCGGGCTATTGGAGATAAGCCCATGAAGCCGGGTGCAACGGCCCCGAAGCCGCCTACCGCCAAGCAAGTAGAAGGCATGAGCGGCGAAGATCAGGCCCTTGCCCATTTGCAACAACAGGGATTAATGTTAATTACCCGCAACTTTCGCTGCAAAACCGGTGAAATTGATTTGATTATGCGGGAACAACAGACGCTGGTATTTGTCGAAGTGCGTAAGCGTGCGCCCGGCAGTCTGGTTTCGGCAGTGGACAGCATCACCCCGGCCAAGCAACGCCGTCTGTGGCTGACCGCGCAATTTTACTTACAACGCTTTGCCACCCTGCCCCCATGCCGGATTGACGTGGTGGCAATTGACGGCGGGCAAGTGGTTTGGATTAAAAATGCCATAGAGGGTTAAAATGGCAACTTGTTTTCGCTAAACTCCCGGTAAAATTCGGGCACACTAACCAAATTCACCTATAATCGCGGCACTATGATAAATCAACGCATCCTTGGGCATTTCCACGAAAGTGCCGAACTCAAGATCCAGGCCGCTGCGGCGCTGGCCCAGCCGATTGCCCAAGCGATTGAACTGATGTTCACCGCCTTATCCAACGGCAATAAAATTCTGGCGTGCGGCAATGGCGGTTCTGCTGCTGATTGCCAGCATTTTGCTGCCGAACTGGTCGGGCGCTTCGAGCGCGAACGACTGCCGCTACCGGCACTGGCGCTGACCACCGATAGTTCGATCATGACTGCGGTAGCCAACGATTACAGCTACCGCGACGTTTTTGCCAAGCAGGTGCAGGCCTTCGGTCAGGCTGGTGATGTGCTACTGGCCATTTCTACCTCGGGCAATTCGGCCAACGTGTTGGCAGCGATCGAAGTGGCGCTGGAACGGGATATGCGGGTAGTGGCCCTGACCGGGCGCGATGGCGGCAAGATCGGCCAATTGGTGACCGATGCCGATGTTCATATTTGTGTGCCGCATGCGCGCACGGTACGGATTCAGGAAGTGCATTTATTGACCATTCATTGTTTGTGCGACGGGATCGATGTTGCCCTGTTCGGAGAGGAAAGCCATGATTGACTTGCGGATTGGTGTGCGTAACCTGGCACTGGTTGGCCTGTGTTTGGTCGGCTTGCAAGGCTGTGTCGAGTTTGCCGTCGGCAGTGCCGTGGTTGGTACGCTCGCGGCCACAGACCGGCGCACCTTGGGTGCCCAAACCGAAGACAAGGCGATTGTAATAAAGGGCGTGGGCCGGATCGGCAATCTGGTTGGCAACAATGGCCATGTCAATTTGAATTCGTTCAACCGGCGGGTGCTCATTACCGGTGAAGTCAAGGATCAGACGTTGCAAGCAGCGGTCGAGCGCGAAGTGCGCGCGATTGAGGGCGTGCAAACCGTGGTTAACGAATTGACCATTGGCGGTGCCTCCAGCCTGACCGCACGCTCGAACGACAGCTTAATTACCGGCAAGGTCAAAGCCGCGCTGGTTGATGCCAAAGACATCCACGCCAATAACTTCAAGGTAGTGACTGAAAACAGTATCGTGTATTTGATGGGCCGGGTGAGCCAGCGCGAAGGCAATCTGGCAGCCGAAGCGGCCAGCACCGTCGGTGGCGTGCGCAAGGTGATCAAGGTTTTTGAATACCTGACCGATGACGAATTTCGGCAATACGATACCCGGCCCCAGTCGGGCGGCATTGATTCTCCTCCGCGTTAAGGCCTCATCATGACATCACGCTTGCTGTGGCCGGTTCGGATTTGGTTGCCGGTGCTACTTTCTTTGCTGCTTTCCTTGCTGCTTTCCTTGCTGCTTGCCACCTTGCCACGGCCTGCATCGGCTGCCGAGCCGATCAAGGTGGTGTATCACGTCAGTGACGGGATTGAGCAAGCTGGCCGCGCCATTGTTAACATTCGCAACCACTTGCAGGCCGATCCGACCAGCAAAATCGTGGTGGTCACGCTGAGCAATGGCATCGACTTTTTACTGGAAGGTGCGAGCAGCAAAAGCGGCAAGCCGTTCGAGCCGATGGTGGCGGCGCTGGCCAGTTCCGGCGTAGAATTTTTGGTGTGCAACAATACCTTGCAGGGGCGCGAGATTCCGGCTTCGCGCCTGATGCTGGAAGCCAAACTGGTTCCATCCGGAGTGGCCGAAATTGCGCGCCTGCAAGCACGCGCAGGCTATGCGTATATCCGGCCCTGAATGTCCCGCTTGCCCCAATTACTCTGATTGATTCGGGTCGATTCATTTGACCCGATTCATTTGGTTCGATTCATTTGACCCGATTCATTTGCCCCGATTCATTTGCCCCCACCCAATATGGCGCGCCCCCGCAAACATACCATTCTGATCGTACTGGCCGTAATGCTTGCTGTGCTTGCTGCGCTGGCCGCAGTATGGCACTGGAAGCGGCAACACCCAGATGTCACCATCATCGATTTGCAGGGCCAACGGATACCACTGTCGTCGCTGCGCGGCAAGGTGGTGCTGGTCAATTTTTGGGCGACCTCGTGCGCGCCATGTCTGCGTGAAATGCCCAACTGGATTGAGCTACACAAAAAATGGGGCTCGGCTGGCCTCTCCATTATCGCGGTGGCCGTGGCGTGGGATGCGCCAAATTATGTACTCGACTACACCGCACGTTTCGCCCTGCCGTTTACGGTCGCACTCGACCCCGGCTCACAAGTGTCGCAGGCGTTTGGTGGGGTGAAGGTTATACCGACCAGCTTCCTGCTCGACCGGCATGGCAAAATCGTCGAACATTACACCGGCATCCCTGACATTATTAAATTGCAACAGCGGATCGGCCCGCTGCTGGCCGACTGATGTTCCGATGCGCCGCGTCGTCGATGCACCACTACACCGATGCCTTGATGCTCCGATCCAGCGCTGCCTTGATAACCACAGGCAATACTTACCGAATCCCTTGCCACTGTGGTATGGTGGCAAGCTTAAAAAATACCCCATAAAAACCACCCACCCGGAAAGCCTGCCATGCGCCTGCCCCGTTTTAGTCACGCTCTGAATTTGCCGCTGTGTTTGCCACTGTGTTTGCCGCTGTGTTTGTCACTGTATTTACCAATTTCTACCCATGCCGCCGAAGGCATGTGGACGCTGGACAATTTGCCCCTGAAAAAAATGCAGGCCGAATACGGCTTTACCCCCGGCCCGGGCTGGGTTGATCGGGCCATGAAAGGCACATTGCGTTTGCCCGGTGGCTGTTCTGCCTCGTTTGTTTCCGGTTCCGCGCTGGTGATGACCAACCACCATTGTGCTGCCGAGTGTATCGATCAATTATCCAGTGCCAGCCAAAACTTCACCCATAACGGCTTTTTGGCGGCCAGCCGCGAACAGGAATTGCGCTGCCCGAATCTGGAACTGAACCAGTTGCAACAGATCACCGATGTTACGGAAACGATCCGTCAGGCCACCGCGAAACTCGATGGCGCGGCCAGAACCCGGGCGAAAAATGCGGCGCAGGCCAAACTGAGCGCTGACTGTGTGGGCAAGGATAGCGCCACCATCCGCTGCGATGTGGTTGAACTGTATCGCGGCGGGCTGTACCACTTGTACCGCTACCACCGCTATCAAGATGCGCGACTGGTGTGGGCACCGGAAAAAGCCGCTGCGGCACTCGGTGGTGACCTGGACAATTTCAACTTCCCGCGCTTCAATCTCGATATGGCCCTGCTGCGTGCCTATGAAAACGGCAAACCGGCCCACACTCCGGATTTCTTGCGCTTTAGTCCACAGGGTGCCAAAGCAGGTGAAATCACCTTCATGGTCGGCAATCCGGGACGTACCGAACGACTGTTGAGCGTGGCACAACTGGAAACCCTGCGTGACCACATCTTGCCGCAGCAACTCTTGCAGCGCGCCGAGTTGCGTGGCGTGCTCAGTCAATACATGAAAAGCAGCCCGGAAGCCTATCGCACTGCGTTTGAAGCCCTATTCTTTTTGGAAAACGGCCAGAAAGTGCGCAAGGGTCGCCTGAAAACCCTGCAAAACCCCGAATTAATTCGCAGCAAGCAGCGCGACGAAGCCGCCTTGCAACAATTCGTGGCGAGCCGCCCCGATTTGCAAGCGACGACCGGCCAAGCCTGGCAAGCGATTGCGCGGGCCGAACAGGTACGGCGTGAAATCGATTTGCCGTATCAATTGTTCGAGAAAAAACAGGCGTTTGAATCCCAATATTACGCATATGCACAGGATTTGGTGCGCGCCGCACAAGAGCGCAGCAAACCGAATGCCGAGCGCTTGCCTGAATTTGCTGACAGCAAACTGCTCGAAGCGGAAGCAGCGATCCTATCGACCGCACCAATCTACCCGGAACTGGAAACGCTGCTGCTCGGTTTTTCGCTGGAAAAAATGCGCGAGGCACTCGGGCCGGATCAGGCACTGGTGAAACAGATTTTGGGCAAACACACGCCGGAATCGTTGGCCAAGCAATGGATTGGCCAAAGCAAACTGGCTGATGTCAAGCTGCGCCAACAATTGTGGCAAGGTGGCATGGCCGCGATTACCGCCTCCGATGATCCGTTCATCAAACTGGCACTGGCACTTGATCCGGCCGCGCGCCAATTGCGTCAGCGCTTTGAAGCCGAAGTCCAATCGGTGCTACAAAAAAATGCCGGGTTGATTGCGCAAGCACGCTTTGCCCGTGATGGTACGGCCACCTATCCCGATGCGACGCTGACGGCACGCCTAACCTATGGCAGCATCAAGGGCTGGCACGAAGCCGGGCAAGCAATCGCACCGTTTACCGACTTGCAAGGCGCATTTAATCACGACACCGGGGCCGATCCGTTTGCCCTGCCGCGCTCGTGGTGGCAGGCCAAGGACAAACTGAACCTGGCGCAAGCGTTTAATTTTGCCAGCGATCATGACATCACCGGCGGCAATTCCGGTAGCCCGGTGATCAACCAAAAAGGCGAAGTGGTCGGGCTGGTGTTTGATGGCAATCTGCACAGCATCGGCGGGGCATATTGGTACGAGGGCCAGTCCAACCGCGCGGTATCGATCCACAGCGGTGCGATACTCGAATTGCTGGACAAGGTATATGGTGCCAAGGGACTGGTTGCCGAAATTCGTGGCCAATAGATCAGGACTTACGCAAAATTGTTCCAGCAAGGCGCGCTGCCGCAGGCAGTACGCCTGTACGGCAAGGCAGCGCAACGCCGCTGGGACGGTGGCCCGCTGGCCCGGTTTTGCGTAAGTCCTATAGATGTTATTAGTGCGTGCGGCACACCTGCGTGTGTCGCCTGCTTGTGTCCCTTGCGTGCGCCACCGGCTCGCAAGACCACGGTTCGGAGAATAATCATGAAAACCATGCTGTTGCTGCTTTGCCTTGCCCTGTTGCCTGCCTGCTCGCCCACTTACGACTGGCGCGAAGTGCGCGGCAGCCCAACCCCGTTTGTGCTGGCCTTTCCAGCCAAACCGAACAGCCAAACCCGTGCCACCGCGCTGGGCCAGCTCAAGCTGGAGATGACCATGCACAGCGTGCGCGTCGAAGGCAGCACTTTCGCCATCGGCAGCGCCAGCTTGCCCGATGCCGCGCAAGCCCAGGCGGCGCTGCCCTTGCTGAAACAAGCCCTGTTGAGCAATATCGGCGGAAAAATCAGCAAGGAAAGCACCTCGGCCAAAGGCGATATACAGCTTGAGGCCAGCGGCACACAACAGGCGTATGGCAAAACCCAGACATTGCAACTACAGGCGCGCTTGTTAACCCGTGGCAAACACTTGTACCAATTGGTGATCATCGGGCCAGCGGGCGCGGTGCCGCCCGAACAAGTCGATACCTTTTTCACCTCGTTTCGTGCCGAATAAGGCTTAAATCATGTCAGCCAACCTGCCCGCCGAGACGCCTGCCGAGGTGCGTGCCGAGCTGCCCGTTGGCCGCCCCACGCCGGGCTGGGCCATCTTTTTGGTGTTTGCCTGGGGCTATGTCTTGTCCTACGCCTTGCGCGTGGTCAATGCCGTGATCGGGCCGGGCATGATGCAGGAACTCGGGCTATCGAGCACCGAACTGGGCCTGATCTCGGCGGCTTATTTTATTACCTTCGCCGCCATGCAGTTGCCGCTGGGCGTGTGGCTCGACCGGTTTGGGGCGCGCAAAACCGAAGCCGCGCTGCTGCTGCTGGCCGCCGGTGGTTGCCTGCTGTTTGCTTCGGCCAGCAGCCTGCCCGGCCTGTGGCTCGGGCGGGCGCTAATCGGGGTCGGCGTATCGGCCTGCCTGATGGCTTCGTTCAAGGCATTTCGGCGCTGGTTTCCGGCCCGCCAGCAAAGCCAGTTGGGCAGCGCCATGTTTGTCGCTGGCACCATCGGTGCGCTGTCGGCCACCATTCCGGCCAGCGCGGCTTTGCCGCTATTGGGCTGGCGCGGTCTGTTTTACGCGATGGCACTGTTTTTGTTATCCGCCGCCCTGTTGCTGTGGTGGATCTTGCCCGCCGAACCGGTGTCCGACGCTGGCAGCACCAACCAGCCCGGCTATCGCCAAATCTTTGCCGACCGGTATTTTCGTCGGCTGGCGCTAATCGGCCTGGTCAACCAAAGTTTTTTCATGGCCACCCAATCGTTATGGGCCGGTCTGTGGCTGCATCAGGTGTCGCAACTGGACAAGGCCACAACGGCCGATGTCTTGTTCGGATTTAATTTGTGCATGCTGGCTGGCTACCTTGGCCTAATCTGGCTGGCACCGCGCTTCATTATTCTCGATGGCCACGCCGCACACGGCTGGCGGCGCTTTCGCTTAAGTCACGTCATTAGCGTTGGGCTGGCGCTGGCATTGCTGTTGCAACTGGCGCTGGTCGCAAGCCACAGCCCATATGCCTGGCTGCTGTGGCCGGTGTATGCACTGTTCGCCACCACCGGTTCGCTGGCCCAGTCACATATCGGCCTGGCCTTTCCCGCTGCCATAGCCGGGCGGGCCAATACCGCATTCAACCTGTTGTTGTTTGTTGGCGCGTTTGTGTTTCAGTCCGGCATTGGCCTGTTGGTGGATGCCTTGCAGTCCGGTGGCCAAGCCTTGGCTGGTGCCATGCGGCTGGCCCTGCTGGCCGCTACCGTGTTGCAGGCGCTCAGTTTGCTCGGGTTTGTACTCTCGCGCGCACAAGTTAGCCACAACGAATAAGCCGCGCTGCCCGCTTTTGCCGTTTTGCGTCCAGAACCGTGCCTTGCCCGGTTTAATCGTGTTATGTTTGCACTATCGACCATCTACGAACCGGAGGATGTTATGTTGATTACCTTTAAATCCAAAGCTGCATCCGATGTGGTGATGTATCAAGAGCATGCCAAACGCATTCTTGACTTGTTTAGCAAGCCGCTGGCGCGTGGTGTTTTAACCCCGACCGAAATGGACGGTGCGGTTAGCAAGCTGGAAGCTGAAATTGCCGATAGCCGGGCCCACGGTGCCGCAGAAGAAGTCAAGCACGACATCGAACTACACCATAGCGAACAGGGCGATGATGTTGAACATGAAGTGGTAGAGCCAGTCAGCTTCGCGACCCGTGCCTTCCCGGTGCTGGAAATGCTGAAAGCGGCCCAGCGCGGCAAGCATGATGTGATGTGGGGCGTATAGCCAGCACCAACTGACATGTCCTGTAATGGTGGGTTTGGCCACACCCGGTCGGATCGCGCTCGACCATACCCCACCTGTATCCACAGCGCAACATTACCCCCCTCGCCCAACACCCGCCAGCCCGCTCGCTCGGGCCTTGCAAGTTGAGCAACTAGACCAATTTCTTGCCACATTTCTCGCCACGCCCAATTTTTTGATATTGCCCGGCTTGGGCTTTGTATTAGGCCAGCAAAAGGCTTGACTCCCTTCCGATTACCGCACCATTACAGCCGTTCTGACCAGTCGCAACCGGGCCAGAGCAAGCTGCTACACTCATTGCCATGGGTTGAAATATAGCCGTAAGGCAATTTAATCGGAGGGAGCGATGATGAATCCAACGCACGGAATAGGCAAAATGGGGCGGCTGGTTTTGGGGCTATGCCTGTCAACCTGGATGGTGCTGGCACAGGCCCAAAACCTGCGGGTGGTTTATCCGAAAAGCGAATCGAACCTTGATGCGCGCAGTGTGTATCCGGTTAAGGCGCTGGAGTTGGCGCTGCAAAAGGCGGGTGGCCCGTTTGACTTGCAGCCCAGCCAAAGCGTCATGCAGCGTACCCGGCAATTAAGTCAACTGGCCGATGGCCAAGAACTTGATGTGGTCTGGTCGGTTACGTCAAACGAACGCGAGCGTGATTTTTTGCCGATCCGGATTCCAATCGACAAGGGCTTGCTCGGCTGGCGCATCGCGCTGGTACACAAGGAGAGTTTGGCCAAATTCGCCACCATCCAAAATCTGGAACAAATCAAGGCGCTGTCCGCCGGACAGGGCAAGGACTGGGCCGACGTCCAGATCTTGCGCGCCAATGGCTTGAAAGTCGAACTCGGCTCAACCTATGATGGCCTGTTCCAAATGCTGCAAGCGAAGCGCTTTGACTACTTTCCGCGCTCGGTGATCGAAATCTGGGGCGAACTGGAAAAACATCCGGGCATGGATTTGGAAGTGGAGCCTAACCTGATTTTGCAATATCCGAGTGCATTTTACTTCTTCGTCAACAAAAGCAACACCAAACTGGCCGAACGGATCGAACGCGGCTTGCGCACCGCGATTCAGGATGGCAGCTTTGACAAACTGTTTGAGCAATACAATGGCCCCTTGATTCGCCGCGCCAATTTGAAGGGGCGCAAGCTGTTTGTGCTGAACAACCCATTGTTGCCGGAGGCAACCCCGCTCAAGCAAAAAGAGTTGTGGCTGGTGCCCTGAATTGATCCACTGAATTGATCCGCT
>JACCDS010337254.1_pt1 | contig 14249 bp, 9 predicted proteins | sample 7446441 | NCBI WGS metagenome assembly JACCDS01 (sample SAMN15323445, study PRJNA562643) | freshwater metagenome | isolation source: river surface water | place: USA:Blue River Watershed | collected 2017-08-17 | reverse complement strand
TATTCAGATGAGTTAAACTTAAACACGCCACTCGCCGCGTCATTGGTGAATATTTCACTCGTGATTAGCTTTGTCATCATGTGGGTCATGGTGAGTGTTTTCCACATGAGCGCGATTTAACCGAATTTTTTGGTAATTTTATGAAACATTGGCTTATTGAACTTGTTTAGTTCATAACCAATCCGCTAAAATTATGGTAGTCCCTTACAAGAATCAGTCCAAAGGAAAAAAAGAACAAGTCGCAGACATGTTCAATTCCATCTCCCACAAATATGATTTTCTGAATCATCTATTGAGTGGTGGGATTGATATTATTTGGCGTAAAAAAGCCATCAAATTATTACAAAACAAGGGAATCAAATCCATTCTTGATATCGCCACCGGTACAGGTGATTTCGCCATCGAAGCGCTTAAAATCAAGCCAGAAAAAATCGTAGGGATCGATATTTCAGAAGGCATGCTTTCTTTCGGGGTGGAAAAGATCAAGAAATTAGGCTACGATAAAATCATCACGTTGCAGAAAGGGGACTCAGAAAAAATCCCGTTTTCAGACAATAGTTTTGATGCTATTACCGTTAGTTTTGGGGTGAGAAATTATGAGACCTTAGACAAAGGCTTGAAAGAAATGAACCGCGTCCTAAAACCAGGTGGCCATTGTTTAATTTTAGAATTCTCGAATCCGAAGAGCTTCCCTATGAAGCAATTATATACGTTTTATTCGAAATTTTGCCTACCTGTTTTAGGAAAACTAATTTCCAAAGACCCAGCAGCTTATACCTACCTTCCTGAATCTGTTCAAGCTTTTCCTGATGGCAAAGATTTCTTGAAAATTTATGAGGAATGTGGATTTGTTGATACGAAATGGATTCCGATGACTGGTGGCATTTGCTCCATCTATTTAGGACATAAAAAAGCTAAAAACGCGTGAAAAAAGCACCTCTAATCGGTTTTATCCTTGCTTTTCTTTTGGGATTTACTGCCCTAGGACAAGGAAAGAAGTACATTCAATTGCACGATGAGTTTTATGATGAAAAACCGGTGCATTTCGGATTTATGTTTGGCTTAACGGGTAGCAATTATTATGCAAACGGCTTCCCAAGTGTATTAGTGAACGATGTGACTGGGGAACCGCTTTCCTTAACCTCTCCTAAAACCTTCGGCTTCCAAATAGGCGGAATCGTTAATTATGCTTTAAGCAAGCACGTAGAAGTAAAATCAGGATTAAATATTGCCTTATACGATCGTCAAATTCAATTTGCGAACGAAGACCTGATCTCAAGAGAATCCACTTGGTTAGAAATTCCGATGTTATTGAAATTCCGTTCTGTCCGTCGCCAAAACCACCGCATGTATTTGCTATCCGGTTTAAAGCTAGGGTTGGAGGCGAATGTGAAGAAAAAGAATACGGCTGTGACAGCAAATACCTCTGAGCTTTCTTTAGAATATGGAATTGGATTCGAGCGTTTCTATCGTTTCTTCAAATTCTCCCCAGAGATTCGTATTTCACACGGACTAAATAATTTATTTGTCCCTCCTGGATCGACTTCGAGTTATTCAAAATTAAGCCAATTGAACTCACACACAATTAGCTTAATTTTCAATTTCGAATAATTACTTCAGTCCTTTTCTCGCCTTTTTAGGATCTACTACCGTTTCGAACGAACTCACGGCTGAAACCCCAAACCATCCTGTGCCTTGCCACTTCGAGGTCGCATTTAGGTTCTTGATGTTGGTCGGAATATTAGCTGCAGGTCTAGAGAATAATCCCGCATTATTTAATTCCAATCGAGCCTGTGAATAGAAGTTAAACTCATCTTCTGAAATAGACCAAACCTCCACACGTATCTTATCATTCTCCAAGTATAATTGGGGGGAGATTGATCGGCGAATCGGAAGAATAAATAATAGCCCATCCGTCATGGCTCCTTTTTGAAAGCCCGCATCATAGACTAAGGTTAAATTAGCAGGGTCATTTAATAATTGCCCATTTTTAAAGGTCTTCACGCGATAACAATCGCCTGGCCCACGTAAATCACGCGCGTAAAATTGAGCGTCATATCCATTTTTAGGGCTATCAGAAGCAGATTGACGGCCAGTGGCCTCGTCGTATTCATATAAAAGGGAATCAATAACTGGTACGCGGTTCATCTTCGCCTTTGCCGTGATTTGCTCATTCTGCCATTTTACGTTTAAGGTAAATGTAGTTCCGACATTTCCGATACTAGGCTGAGTCACACTCGGTTCCCAGACATAAATACCGCTTTGAGCGACTTTCTCTGTAAAGGTAAAACGATTGCCTAAGGTGTCTGAAACAACTACTTGTGCCCCAGTAATTTTAGGCGCACTTGTTTGATCGAAGTAGTCTTGCGATTGAGAGAGAATGATTTTTTGCGCTGTTTTCTGATTCGTCAGCTGTGCTTCCACCACAAAGAAGTGATCCGAAGCAGGACTAGGTAAGTTCACCACTTCCTCGCATGAACTCAAAAACACCAATACTAAAAGGGCTAGGATTTGCTTCATCTTAAAAGGAGAAATTATAGGTAACTGCTGGAACAAAAGACCCGATGATGGATAATTGAACGGCCTCGGTTTGGACGGCATTATCTTCATTCGGACGCGTATATATAGAGAAAGGGTTCTTGCGATTGTAGGCATTGTACACCGAGAAAACCCATTCCGAGCTTCCCTTACCGAATAGCGCCTTTTTATTCTTCTTCGTGGCGGAAATATCTAAACGATGGTAATCAGGCACCCGCACATTTCCACGTGTTCCTGGAATCGTTTGCGGATAGGCAATACCGTCATACACATATTTTTGAACAGGAATCGTGTAAGGAACACCCGTGATATAGGCAAAATTAGCTCCAAACGACCATTTATCTGACAGTGCATATTGACCCACTAGATTTAGGGTATGAGTACGATCGTAGCGATTCGCGTACCATTCATTATTCGATAAGCCCTCAATTTTACGTTCTGTCCTAGCTAAGGTATAGCTGGCCCAACCCGTTAATTTACCCACGTTCTTCTTTAAATAGAATTCGATTCCATAGGCTCTACCCTTCCCGAACAGCAAGTCTTTCTCAAAATATGGGTTTAAGAATAAGTTCGCCCGATCCGCATAATCAATTTGATTCTGCATATCCTTGTAATAGACCTCAATCGACGATTCATAATTATTTCCATCTGGGCCAAAATTCTTAAACACCCCCATCGCCACCTGGTCCACAATTTGTGGCTTGATATTATTCGTAGAAGACGTCCAGACATCCAACGGAGTGGAAGCCGCCGTATTCGACATTAAGTGAATATATTGAACCAAGCGATTATAACTCCATTTCAGAGAGGTCGATTCGTTTGCCGTTACATTCATGGCAAAACGAGGCTCCCAGTTTCCGTAGGTAGCTACCGTTGCATCTGGATCGATTTGATTAATCTTTAACGCAAAACCCGATGGATTTTCTGTACTCTGCGCCACAGGAATTCGGTCATAATATTCTCCATTCGCACTTTTATAATCATAATTTGAATAACGAACGCCGTATTGAATGGCCACTCGATTACTCAATTTCCAATCGTGGCCCACATAAGCAGAAGCTTCCAAGCCTTTCTTATCTGCTTGTCCAAATTCACGTTTTTCTCCATTCGAGGTCGCATTCGCTTTTCCTGGCGTAAAATCATAGGTCAGCAATTGACCTCCAAAAGTGATCGTATTGTCCGGTCTCACATAATAGGTAAAATCAGGCTTGATACTTAAATTAACGATATTGGAAGTCCATTTAAAGGCATCGTTTGGTCGCTTATTTTCAATGTCAGAATCCAACATGTAATCGTAATTACTGTAGAAAGCGGTCGCATTCAAGAATAATTTATTCGAAAAAACGTGGTTCCAGCGCGTAGTCAACGTCGTATTACCCCAATCAAAGCCAAAACCTGTTCCGAAGACATCTCGACCAAAATAGCCTGACATGAAGACGGTATTTTTCGAGTTAATGGTATAGTTGACTTTGGCCGTCAAATCATAAAAATTAAACGAGGCATTCGCATTATTACCTGTTAAAAAAGGCTTCGCCAGAATATCAATATACGAACGACGCGCCGCCACAATGAACGAAGCCTTATCCTTCACAATGGGAGCTTCAATGGATAAACGAGAGAAAATCACCCCGATGCCCCCATTCACCTCTAGTTTCTTTGCATTTCCCTCCTTCATCTTCACATCTAAAATAGACGAGGCGCGCCCACCATACATTGATGGAATACCACCTTTGAACAATTTCACGTCCTTCACTGCATCCGGATTGAAGACCGAGAAAAAGCCAAACAAGTGAGATGAATTATAGACCGGCGCATCATCTAATAGGACTAAGTTCTGATCCACACCGCCCCCTCGCACATTAAATCCAGAAGCACCCTCACCTACCGTAGAAACACCAGGCAATAATTGAATAGCTCTTACTAAATCAACCTCTCCTAAAAGGGCTGGAATCTTACGAATCGTCTTAATATCTACCTTGTTAACAGACATCTCAATCCCCTTCACGTTTTCGTCATTCGCACGTGCTTTCACTATGACCTCTGCCAATTCCTGTGAAGCAGGCGATAATTCTAAATTCAAGGTTTGAGCTGTGGCTGAAATTTGAATCGAACGCTCTATTTTTTTGTATCCCGAGGAAGAAAACACCAAGGTGTATTGACCCAGGGGCAAGGTTAAGCTATAAAAACCGTAGGTATTCGTGACATTACCGGTTTTTAATTCCTTTACATAAACAGAGGCCCCGATCAAGCCCTCTCCACTCGTGGCATCTTTCATGTAACCACTTAAAGTGGATTTTTGTGCCCAAGAAAGGCTGGAAAAGGTCAGAAATAGGACTAATAGTAAGTAGCGCATCTTGATTAAAACCCAAAGATACGCGAAAAGTTTTTGGGGTAGATTAAATAATTGATAAACGGCATTTGAAATTATTTTTACAATATCAGTAATATAATTCCGATAATGTAAAAATATTAAAAATTACTGTACATTTGTAAAAAACGGATCACAATGGATTTACATGTATTTGGGCAAATCATACGAGAAAAACGAAATGCCCTTGGATTAAAACAGGAAGACCTAAGCCTCCAAAGTGGAGTTGCCATCAAAACCATTCACAGTATTGAACTAGGCAAAGGCAACCCAGCTATCAAAACGATTATTCGCATTTTCGATGCACTTTCACTTGACCTATTAATCGTCGCAGCAAAAACGGCAAAAAAATAAGACCATGGAACAAGAAATCAGCTTTGAACGCATTCCAACTCACATTTATTCCGATTCTGATTTAGCCTCTAAATCAGTTGCAAAAGAAATTGCCGATCTGATTCGACAAAACAACCAAGCCGGCAAACCCAGCATTTTAGGATTGGCTACCGGTTCTTCTCCTAAGAAAGTCTACCAAGAATTGATCCGAATTCACCGAGAAGAAGGCTTGAGTTTTAAAAACGTCATCACATTTAACCTGGACGAATACCATCCGATGGAACCGGATTCCATTCAAAGTTATGTTCGTTTCATGAAGGAACAACTCTTTGATCACATTGATATACCGGTAACAAATTACCATTTACCAGATGGAACACTGCCCTTAGAGAAGATTCCTGAGTTTTGCCGTGACTACGAAGCGAAGATTGAGAGACTAGGCGGATTCGATTATTACCTATTGGGTATCGGACGTAATGGCCACATTGGTTTTAATGAGCCGGGCTCTACGATCAATTCAAAAACGCGTCTGATGACCTTGGATATTGCGACGAAGATTGATGCCTCTCCTGATTTTGGCGGACTACAAAAAGTGCCAAAAAAAGCGATTACGCTGGGCATTGATAGTATCATGAAGTCCAAAAAGATCGTGTTACTTGCCTGGGGAGAACACAAAGCGGCGAGTGTAGCTAAAGCCGTGGAAGGAACAGTCACTTCGGATATCCCGGCCTCTTACCTTCAATTGCACCCTAACGCTTCCTTCATCTTGGATGAAACGGCAGCCTCGATGCTGACTCGCATCAAGACTCCCTGGGTAGTTGATTCTGTCAAATGGGATCGCAATATGATTAAGAAGGCAGTTACGCATCTTTCTTTGACCCTACAAAAACCCGTTTTAAAGCTTACTTCCAAAGATTATAATGAGCATGGCCTTTCGGAATTACTTTCCCTGTACGGTCAGGCTTACGAAATAAACATCGAAGTTTTCAATTACCTACAACATACCATTACAGGCTGGCCAGGCGGAAAACCAAATGCGGATGATACACACCGACCAGAACGCGCCTTCCCTGCCAAGAAAAAAGTATTGATCTTTAGCCCGCACCCGGATGACGATATCATCTCAATGGGCGGTACATTCCAGCGACTTCATGACCAAGGCCATGAGGTACATGTTGCCTACCAAACGACGGGAAACATTGCGGTGGCAGATGACGAAGCCCTACGTTTCGCCGAATTCGTAGTCGACTTTAACGAGAAATTCGAAAGCCCGAATGCAAAAGCCAACCGCATCTACAAAGAAGCGATCAAGTTTTTAAAGAACAAACCCGATTCTGAAGTGGATATTTCGGCGGTGAGAGAGATCAAGGGACTCATCAGAAAGGGTGAAGCGAAAAATACCTGCCGTTTTGTAGGTATCAAAAAAGAACATGCCCACTTTCTGGAGATGCCTTTCTACGAGACAGGGACTATTCGCAAGAAGCCCATTGGTGAAGAAGACATTAAAATTGTGATGGATCTAATCGAGGAAATTCAACCACATCAAATTTATGCTGCCGGAGACCTAGCCGATCCCCACGGAACGCACAAAGTATGCTTGGATGCGATTATGGAGGCTGTAACGCGCTTGAAGCACCGAGAATACATGAAAAGCTGTTGGGTTTGGCTCTACAAGGGAGCCTGGGCAGAATGGGATATCGACCAAATCGAAATGGCAGTACCAATGTCTCCGGATCAAGTATTTAAAAAGAGAATGGGTATCTTCAAACACCAATCGCAAAAAGATGGAGTTGTATTCCAAGGAGACGATTCGCGTGAGTTTTGGCAAAGAGCGGAAGAAAGAAACCGAGCAACGGCTTCAATCTACAACGCTTTAGGCCTCGCAGAATACGAAGCTATGGAAGCCTTCGTTCGTTGGAAATTCTAATCCTTTAGGGCGGCAAACAAGATCTCCGCGGCATGCTTCGCATGCCGCTTCGTGCCGTCATGAATTTGATGACGACAGCTGGTTCCCGACGCGACGATATCAACCTCTTCCGGCTGTGACCGCACGGTAGGGAACAAAACTAATTCCCCAATCTGCATGGAAAGATCGTAATGCTCTTTCTCATAACCGAAAGAACCCGCCATCCCACAGCAACCAGAAGGGATTAATTGCACCTCAAAATTTTCAGGCAACGAAAGCGCCTTCTTCGCTGCCACCAGCGAAGAGATCGCTTTTTGCTGGCAGTGACCATGTAATTTCATCAATTTCTTCTCCGAACTAAACGAAGCCGACGTGATACGCTTCGCATCCGCTTCTCTAGCGATAAACTCTTCGAGCAATAAGGTATTTTTAGCTAAAGCTTGCGCTTTCTCTACCCACTCCTCTGAAACTAAATCAGGATATTCATCTCTAAACGTCAAAATAGCCGATGGCTCAATACCCACTAATGGCGTATTTTCAGAAATCAACGACGACCAAAGGCGAACGTTTTGCATCGCTAATACGCGTGCCTCATCTAACATCCCTTTGGACAAATACGCACGTCCCGAAATCGGGTGAGGAATCGTTTTCACTTCATAACCCAAGCGCTCTAACAACAATACCGCCGTTCTACCGATTTCCGCGTCGTTGAAGTTCGTGAATTCATCAACGAACAAGTAAAGCGATTTTGCTTGAACGGGGCTCGTACGCGACTTTAACCAAGACCACAGTGTTTGCTTTGCCATCAAAGGCATTGTACGATCTGGGTGGAAACCTACAAGCGCATTCGAAATGCGTCGTATAGCCGGCGTACCCATCACAAAATTATATAAGAATGGTACGTTCGAAGCGATGTTCGAAAGTTTTGCAAAGTTCCCTACTAACCAGGAGCGCAAAGGAAGTCCCTTTTCTTTTTGGTATTGGTATAAGAACTCCATCTTTAATTTCGCCACATCCACGTTCGAAGGACACTCGGCCTTGCAACCCTTGCAGGCTAAGCAAAGATCCATCACTTCCTTAATTTCCTCGTGTGCGAAGCGATTAGGCTGCTCCGAACGCGTTAAAAATTCGCGCAAAATATTCGCACGTGCTCTAGTGGTCTCTTTTTCATTGCGCGTTGCCATGAAAGAAGGACACATCGTGCCTCCCGAAACAGGTGTCTTCCGGCAATCGCCAGAACCATTGCACTGCTCCGCATGTTGCAACACATCTTGATCTTTGAAACGGAAAGCCGTTTTGAACTCAGGGGTTTGTTGTCCCGCCTCATAACGTAAGAAAGTATCCATCGGAGGCGTATCCACAATCTTATTCGGATTGAAAATACCCTTCGGATCCCACCAAGACTTCAATTCACGCATTAATTGGTAATTCTCTTCTCCTACCATCCACGGGATAAATTCCCCACGTAAACGGCCATCCCCATGTTCTCCGGAAAGAGAACCCTTGTATTTTTTCACTAAACGAGCGATCTCCTCCGCTATGTGACGGAATTGCCCGTGCCCCTCTTTCGTTTTTAAATTAATAATCGGACGTAAGTGCAACTCACCAGAACCCGCATGGGCATAGTGAACGCAATACAAATTATTCGCCTGCAAAATCTCGTTAAATTCAGCAATAAAGGCGGGCAAATCATTCACATCCACGGCCGTATCCTCAATTACTGCCACCGCTTTCTCATCACCTGGCAGGTTAGACAATAAGCCCAGTCCGGCTTTTCTCAAATCCCACACCTTCTTCACATCTCCACCCGTCACAAAAGGGAAGTGATAACCTAAGCCGGCAGCACGCATCGCCGCCTCACAAGCCTGAGCTTGAGCAGCTAGATCTTCCGCCGAATCAGAACGTAGTTCAACCACCAAAATGGCCCCTGGATCACCTTCCACAAAGAAACGATTCATTCGTTGCTCTGGATTCGCCTTCGTACACTCTAAAATATAATGATCCATCAACTCTGAAGCAGATGGATTGAATTGCAAGGCAATTAGATTTGCCCTTAAGGCCTCATCAATCGTATTAAAATGGCCACACACTAGACCTAAATGAGCCGGAGGCAATGGGTTAACATGCAACTTAATCCGCGTCGCAAAGCAAAGTGTGCCTTCGGATCCTGCTAAAAGTGAACAGAAATTAAACGGTGCCTCTGTCGATTCAAATGCCTTCGTATGCAATAACATATCCACGGCATAACCGGTGTTTCGGCGATCGATACTAGGCTTCGGAAACTCTTCTGTTATATTTTTTTGGTGCTTCGGATCGGAAAGAGCTCCTAACGTTTTTTCGTATATACTATGCAAACGACTTCCTTGAGGAAGTGATTTAATCGTCTGAAAAGGATCTTCTGCCTTAAAATGAACCAAAGTTCCGTCAGATAAATATCCTTCGATTTCTAACACGTGATCCCTTGTGGAACCATAGACCACCGAATTAGAACCGCAGGAATTATTTCCCACCATTCCTCCGATCATAGCGCGATTCGCTGTTGATGTTTCTGGACCAAAAAACAAACCATGTTTCTTCAGCTCCACATTCAACACATCCCGCACCACACCAGGCTCCACCCACACATAGGATTCGGCCTTATTCACCTCCAGAATTCGATTAAAAAACTTCGAAACATCAACTACCAGCGCCTTCCCTACTACCTGACCAGCTAAGGAAGTACCCGCCGTTCTTGGAATCAAAGGAATCGATTGCTGGTCCGCAAACCGAATAATCTTCTCTAAATCCTCCTTCGTCTCTGGTATCGCCACGCCTAAAGGCATCTCCCGGTACGCGGACGCATCGGTCGCATACAAGGTCTTCATTACGGTGTCCGTATGAAGAGATCCTTGAAGCGTTTGCCCAAGTGCGGATAGAAGCGAATCGGTGGTTTGCGTCGTCATGGTTTATTTCTTAAGCTGCAATTTACACAAAGCACTGATTAGTAGCAATTGAGCTACTATATAAGTGCTCATCACAACGAACGATATCCCCGGAAAGGAATAATAAAACTTTCCAAAAGCCAAAACACTATCCGAGACCACAAAGAAAAAGGCTCCCCAAAAGATTGTTTGGTGCTTTAAGCGTATCGCAAAATACAACATAGACCCGAGCGCAAAGGCATACAAGGTCACCGGAATCTTCATCGCTTCGGCCAAATAGGGATTTAAAAAGGCCAGAAAACTGAACACATAAATCAGAATCCCTACCAGTGGCTTTCGCGCGTGTGCTGGAATCCAAGAAACCTCGTTAGATTGCTTATAAAAGAGCCGAATATAGCTCAATTGCATGATCAAAAAAGAACCTAAACCCAATTGAAAATAAAGAGAGCTATCTGGAAGCATTAAAAAAACATCCCCCAGCAACGCAAAAACTGCCGTAAAGAACAAAGCGGGCCTTGGATTCTCCACTGTAATGTGCCCCATCAACAAGATCAGCAATAGCGGCTTGGTGACCAATCTTGCCTCCGCAAAATCAGGAAAAAACAAAGGGATGGCTAATTCGAGAAAAGCATCTGCATAGAATAGTTTTAAGAATACATTTTTCATCTTCAAGGATTTTAATGGCAAAAAAAAATCACTCAACGCAACAGGTCAAGTGATTTCTTTTTTTCAGCCTGGTGTAGATCAAGATCCGCAAGCCTCACAAGCCTCTGGATTATCCAAAGAGCAAGTCATATCTGCCTTATTTTGTTCTACACTGTTGTCAAAACTAGCTGCCGCTGCTTTCGCTGCTGCTTCTGAGTACACTAACTCCGTTTCGTTTACTAAGTTCGTTTGCTCGATAGCTGGCTCTGCTTGTTTCTCCACGGTGAACTTAATCGCATCCGTTGCCGCTTTCGTACGTAGGTAATACATACCTGTTTTCAAGCCAAGCTTCCAAGCATGGAAGTGCATCGAAGTTAATTTACCGAAGTTCACATCTTGGATGTGGATATTTAAGCTTTGTGATTGACAGATGTACGCACCACGATCAGCAGCCATTTCTAAGATGGTCTTTTGCTTAATCTCCCAAACCGTCTTGTACAACTCTTTCAAGTTTTGAGGAATTTCTGGGATGCTTTGAACTGATCCATTGGCGATGATCAACTTGTTCTTCATCGAATCGTTCCATAGGTTCAATTTGATCAAGTCTTTTAACAAGTGCTTGTTCACAATCGCAAATTCACCTGATAACACACGACGAGCGTAGATGTTCGATGTATATGGTTCGAAACACTCGTTGTTTCCTAAGATTTGGCTAGTAGAAGCCGTAGGCATAGGAGCAACCAATAGGGAGTTACGCACACCGTTTTCTACTACTTTCGTACGTAGATCTTCCCAATCCCAGTTTCCTGAAGATGGAGTCACATTCCACATATCGAATTGGAAAACACCTTTCGAAATTGGTGAACCTTCCCAAGTAGAGTAAGGACCTTCTACCTTCGCTAATTCCATCGATGTTTCCATCGCTGCGAAATAAATCGTTTCAAAGATGTCTTTGTTCAATTGTTTTGCCTCTTCTGATTCGAATGGCATACGTAACAAGATGAACACATCCGCTAAACCTTGAACCCCTAAACCGATTGGACGGTGACGTAAGTTCGAGTTTTCCGCTTCTTTAACTGGGTAGTAGTTTACATCGATGATCTTGTTCAAGTTGCGCGTCGCAATCTTAGTCACATCGTATAATTTCTTGTGATCGAAACGTAAAACACCGTTCTCGTCTGCATTCACATATTTAGGTAAGGCTAAAGAAGCTAAGTTACAAACCGCAACTTCATCCTTCGCTGTATACTCTATGATTTCCGTACACAAGTTCGAAGACTTGATGGTACCTAAGTTCTTTTGGTTCGATTTGTTGTTCGCATGGTCTTTAAACAACATGTATGGAGTTCCAGTCTCTGTTTGAGATTCTAGAATCTTGAACCATAATTCTTGCGCTTTTACTACCGTACGTGCTTTACCAGCTAATTCGTACTTCTCGTATAAGGCTTCAAACTCTGCTCCGTGTGTGTCTGCTAAACCTGGGCACTCATGTGGGCAGAATAGAGACCACTCTTCGTTGCTCTCTACACGCTTCATGAATAAATCTGGAATCCATAGTGCATAGAACAAGTCACGTGCACGCATTTCCTCTTTACCGTGGTTCTTCTTCAATTCTAAGAATTCGAACACATCTGCATGCCATGGCTCTAAGTAAATAGCAAAGCTACCCTTACGCTTTCCACCGCCTTGATCCACATAACGAGCTGTATCGTTAAATACACGTAACATTGGGATAATACCATTCGAGGTACCATTCGTTCCCTTGATATAAGAGCCTGTTGCACGGATGTTGTGGATGCTTAATCCAATACCTCCAGCAGACTGTGAAATCTTAGCTGTTTGCTTCAATGTATCGTAGATTCCTTCGATCGAATCATCCTGCATAGTAAGCAAGAAACAAGACGATAATTGAGGCTTCGGAGTACCCGCATTAAATAGGGTCGGAGTCGCGTGAGTGAACCAACGCTCAGATAATAAATTATAAGTCTCAATAGCTGCTGCAATATCGGCTCCGTGGATACCTACTGCCACACGCATTAACATGTGTTGAGGGCGTTCCGCAATCTGACCATCTAGCTTTAATAGATACGATTTTTCTAGGGTCTTGAATCCGAAATAGTCATAACCAAAGTCACGATCATAGATGATCGCTTCGTCTAGCTCAACTGCATTGTTTTTGATGATGTCATACACCTCTTTAGAAAGAAGCGCTGCATTCTGTCCTGTCTTAGGATCGATGTACGTATACAAACGCTTCATAGTTGCTGAGAAGGACTTTAACGTGTTCTTATGCAAGTTAGAAACTGCGATACGAGCCGCTAGAACCGCATAATCAGGGTGTTTTGTCGTCAAAGAGGCAGCCGTTTCAGCCGCTAAATTATCTAGTTCAGTTGTCTTAACACCATCAAACAAACCAGTGATCACTTTTCTGGCAACCTCTAAAGGCTGAACAAAAAATGGATCCAAGCTGTAACTCAGCTTTTCAATTCTGGCGGTGATTTTGTCAAACTTTACTGATTCGCGACGACCGTCTCTTTTTACTACGTACATGTGTATCTATCTATTATATTTTAAAACTCTAATTCTCTATAAATGCGAAAACCAACCAACAAAAAAGAAGACAATAGATTCCCTGCGTTAAGAGAATTTTTTTCTTAGCTTTTGGACCCAAATTGCGCTAACAAATTGAGTGTGTGGCGGTTTTGTTTTTATGCTTTCCTAAACCAAAAATTGAAGCATCTTTGGCTGATTGTGCTCTTGGTAAAATTAGAAAAAATGCGGGCTTCATGCAAACAATTTTTTGGCCAAAAAAAATATAAAAAAAGGGCGTATTTGAAATACCACATGCAAACACCCGCCACTCAATTCATTAGCCGTATTGCTTCTTAGAAAAGTGCTAAAAAAATATTTTTTAAAATTTTTCTAACCTAAAATACCCATGGAATTCTCTAAAATTTTGTTAAAGAAAAGATTTGGAAAATAGAATACAATTTGTAATTTTGCATCCCTTATTGTAAGGTCCAAATATCCCCTTTGGAAAAATTATTTAAACAAGACGGCAGGGAATCGTCTATTATCCATTATCATGAAAAAAGATATCCACCCAGAATACAAAGAAGTTGTATTTCACGATTTATCAGCTGATTACAAGTTTTTAACTCGTTCATGTGTTGCTACTACAGAGACAACAGAATTCGAAGGAGCTACTTACCCAGTGTACAAACTTGAGGTTTCATCACAATCTCACCCATTCTACACAGGTAAGAACGTATTGTTAGATACAACAGGACGTGTGGACAAATTCAACAAGCGTTACGCGAAGTAATTTTCCCAACGCCTATACTAAAAAGCCTTCTTCCATTTTTGGGGGAAGGCTTTTTTTATCCTAGATTTGTCCAATGCAGCTCTCCGTTTATCTTTTCGAGGATCAGGCTAGTAAAGCCGCGCTTCAGCCCCTCACTCAGCACCGCCAAGTCGCTGAATTATGGGTGGGTACAAGTACCCTAGAAAGTAAATGGCCTACACTTGTTTCGAGTCC
>JACCDS011528301.1_pt1 | contig 14250 bp, 12 predicted proteins | sample 7446441 | NCBI WGS metagenome assembly JACCDS01 (sample SAMN15323445, study PRJNA562643) | freshwater metagenome | isolation source: river surface water | place: USA:Blue River Watershed | collected 2017-08-17 | reverse complement strand
GATTTGCAAATTATAGCTTCTGGACTAACGACTATTCCTTCGGTAGCAGTTATTGATTTTTTAAAAGAGTATTTTGAAAAAGAAAATGTAGAATTGGTACTTATTGGTGAACCCAAACAAATGAACGGACAGCCCTCTCAAAGTGCTTCCATAATTAAAGGTTTTGTAACCCATTTTACCAATCATTTTCCTGAAATGAAAGTGATTAGAGTAGATGAACGATTTACTTCTAAAATTGCCTTTCAATCTATGATAGATAGTGGGTTGAGTAAGAAAAAACGACAAGATAAAGGTTTGATTGATCAAATTTCGGCCACCATTATGTTGCAAGATTACCTTAGTCAAAAATGATTTTACTACCTAAAATAAAAGACGTTTTATTTCTTACGTTTAGATCTCATTTTGTTACAATTTCATGCTGTTTTTTGAAATTTTAAGAAGTATATTTGCGCCTTAAAATTTTAAACCATGTCCGATACAGCAATTCGAACCAATCCTGATATAATTCTTATAGGTGCTGGAATCATGAGCGCCACTCTGGGAGTAATTTTGAAAGAATTACAACCTAATCTAACAATTGAAATCTATGAAAGATTAGATACCGCCGCTTGCGAAAGTTCTGATGCTTGGAATAATGCTGGTACAGGCCATTCGGCTTTTTGTGAATTAAATTATACACCAGAGTTGGCTGACGGAAGTATAAATCCTAAAAAAGCAATAAGTATTGCAGAATCCTTTGAAGTGTCAAGGCAGTTTTGGGCTTATTTGGTGCAACAAAATAAGGTGGTTGCTCCTGAAAAATTCATAAAAAGTGTACCACATCTTAGTTTTGTTTGGGGAGAAAAAAATGTTGCTTATTTAAAAAAGAGATTTGAAGTTTTACAATCCAATCCGTTATTTAAGGATATGGATTTTAGTACTGAATTTTCTGTGCTGCAAGAGTGGATGCCTTTGGTAATGGAAGGTAGGAATTTTTCTGAACCCATGGCAGCGACAAAAATGGATATTGGAACTGATGTTAATTTTGGAGAATTAACTCGAAGCATGTTCAACTACCTACAATCTTTAGAAGGTGTGAGTATGCACTTCAACAATGAAGTTAGAAAATTGAAACAACGAAATGACGGTTCGTGGAGAATAAAAGTACGTGATTTGACTACAAGTCAAAAAAGAAGAGTGTATCCAAAATTTATTTTTATAGGTGCTGGTGGTGGATCGTTGCCGTTGTTAGAAAACGCTAATATTCCAGAAGGAAAAGGATATGGAGGTTTTCCTGTAAGTGGACAATGGTTAAAATGTACCAATCCTGAGGTGATCGCTAAACATGAAGCCAAGGTATATGGTAAAGCTAGTGTTGGTGCTCCGCCGATGTCAGTACCTCATATTGATTCTCGAATGATTAATGGCGAAAAACAATTACTTTTTGGTCCTTTTGCAGGATTCTCAACACGTTTCCTTAAAAATGGGTCTTATTCAGATTTGCCATTATCCATTAAGCCAGACAATATTATTCCCATGGTCATTGCTGGAATAAAAAACATACCGCTTACTAAGTACTTAATTGAGCAAGTCCGTCAAAAACCAAAAGACAGAATGAATGCGTTACGTGAATATGTTCCTAATGCAAGGTCTAAAGATTGGAAATTGGAGCGCGCCGGTCAACGTGTGCAAGTGATTAAGAAAGATGAAAAAGAAGGAGGAGTTTTGGAATTTGGAACAGAAGTAATCACTACTAATGATGGAACTTTATCAGTGTTATTAGGAGCATCACCAGGAGCTTCAACAGCTGTTTCGGTAATGTTAGATGTAGTAGAAAAATGTTTTAAATCTCAAATTCAAACCCCTGAATGGCAAGCCAAATTAAAAGTGATGATTCCATCGTATGGTCAATCGTTAAATACTAATCCAGAAGTATTAGCTGAGGTTAGGAAAAATACTGCTGAAACTTTGAAGTTATCTTAAAAACGGATACTATGTTTTTAAATAAAAAAATCCCAATTCATTGAATTGGGATTTTTTTATCAGTCTTGATCGGAAACAAATGATTGGGTGTTTTTTACTATATTTTCAGATAAATTGATGAGCCACATTAATTGTTCAATTACTAATTGAGCCTCCTGCATTTTAACTTGAATCGCTTCTTTATCATTTTGATTCTCCATTAATTCTTGTGTTCTAATGTTTTTTAATTCATTAAAACGGAGGCTTATATCTTGATTCATAATATCATTTGGAATAGTTTCGGATTTATTATTTAATATTTCGCAAGCCCTATTTAAATTTCGAATCACAGTATTTATTATTACATTAAACGCTTCAGAGGCATTAGTAGTTTGATGGGATTGAATATAGGTTCCAAGTGATGCAATAGAGGATAAAACGGTATGGTTAAGTACTGCAAGTTTGTAAACTTTAGGTAATTGTTTTTGTTTTGATTTTGGTTCTTGTGACATCCTTTGGAACGATGCCATTAAATTACCTACTGCTACAAACGCATTTTTCCTTGCTAATCGGTATGAAGTAGAAACACTTCCTTTGTTGTTATAATACCAAGAAATTTCATGGAGATAATTTCGATTAGCCACAATAGCATTATTTAAATACTCTGGGGTGTTTAAAAATTCCCATGAAGGCCATAAAAGATAATTGGCTATAAATACAAGCAGAGTACCTACTATAGTATCAATTATTCTATATTGAATTACACTTCCTATATTTGGCTCGAGAAGACTATAGATAAATACAATATAAATCGTTACAAAAGTAGCACTGATTTTATAGTTTTTATTGTTAAATGTAAAACCAAGTAATATAGCAAGGATAGTTAGGACTATAATAACCAATTGGTTTTGTATGAGGTAAAGAATTCCAAAAGCAACGGTTGCTCCTACGATTGTGCCAAAAATTCTATGGAACGAACGTTGTTTAGTCAATCCATATCCTGGTCGCATGATTACTGCTATGGTAAGTAAGATCCAATATACATTATGGAAAATGGCTAATTGTCCAATTAGAAACCCTACTAAAACAGTAATTGTTAAACGTACAGAATGTCTGAAAATTGCAGAGGAAAAACTGAGATTTTCTATTATGATACTGATAGGGTAGTATTGAGGGGTAATAAATTTTGCTAAATCTTTTTCTCTGTTTTTAAAATCGAAAGAGTTTTTCTTAGCCATATAAGCTCTTTCGATAGTCTTAATTTTTTCAACTTGTTTTTCAGCATATTCCAACATTGTCTTGAGCATGAAAGCTCCTTCCGTTGATGGGTCAGATTTGACTAGATTAGTTTCATAATCTTTTATGGCTATTTCAAAAGTATTCAAATCCAGATTTAAATTGTTTTTTGAAATATATTTTTCCCCTTTCTGTATTCTTTTAGCAATTTTTTTAATTGTTTTAGAAAGGTTGTAGGCAAGATTTTGATAGGTTAGCAGTACAGTTGGGTAGTCATCAAACTTTAGATGTAATTTTTCATGATCAAATGAGGTGGATAATGCTAATTCCTGAATTTCAACTAAAGAGATAAATACAATAATCATGTCTCTATTTTGATTTGAACCTCCTGAGTTTGAGTGATTATTAATCAGGATATCTCGTAATGTTTGGTGTATAGTATTGAGTTCTACCTGCAGATGTAATTGCTTTTCAATAATTGCTTTTCTATTAGCTCCGATAGTCCATAAGTCACCTCTAAGTTTTAAATATTTGCTAGTTAATCGCATGCATTCGGAAAGTTGCAATTCAACTTGTCTATTGGGACTTATGTAGTGAAAAATTAAAGATATTAGTAAATAGAATAACCCACCTATAAGTAGCAAACCAGAATGCTCTATCATTTTCCAACCCCAATTTAAATGGGCAAACGAAAGTGAAAGGGATAAAAGAGCCGAAAAGGAAACCATAGTCGCTCTTTGTCCATATACTGAAATTATAGATACAAGAAATAGTATAACAACTAAAAAAGAATAAAAAAAGTAGGGAAATGGATAACTACAATTAATTAACAAATTGACTCCTGCAATTAAAAATGCGGTAAACGTAACGCCATTTATTTTATGTTTTAAACTACTAGGAATATCACTAGGATAAGTTAAAAAAGCACCTAATGCGATGGTGAAACCCAATTGGAAATTATTATAACAAGAAAAAACAACTACAGGTAAAACAGTTGCAATTGTTATTTTTAAAGCATTGTTAAAATAAGTAGTATCGGTAAATTGTCGTATTTGATGTAGCATAAAACGAGATTGTCACAAAAGTACGAATTATAAGGTTGAATTTCAATATAAAAAGGTCAGTTTTAGTGTTGAAATATAAATTAGGGTTAATAATCGTTTCGGGACTATTCCTTGTCTATTTTTTTACTATTTTTGCACTCAAAATTGAGAGAAAAAATTACTTGATTCATAGAAGCTAATACGTAATACAACAAAAATGATTTTACCAATTATAGGTTATGGTGATCCTGTTTTAAGGAAGGTAGGAGAGGCAATTACGCCTGATTATCCTAATTTGAAAGAGACTATAGCTAATATGTACGATACTATGTACAATGCTTATGGTGTTGGATTAGCAGCGCCACAAGTAGGATTGCCTATTCGTTTGTTTGTGATTGATACCACTCCTTTTAGTGATGATGAAGATATGTCTGAAGCCGATCAAAAAAAGATGAATGGTTTCAAACGCACTTTTATCAATGCTAAAATTCTAAAAGAAGAAGGAGAAGAATGGAGCTTTAACGAAGGTTGTTTAAGTATTCCTGATGTTCGTGAGGACGTGTACCGAAATCCAGTTGTAACAATCGAATATTGTGAAGAAGATTTTGTTATGAAAACGGAAGTTTTTGACGGACTAATAGCTAGAGTAATTCAACACGAATACGATCACATTGAAGGCATTTTATTTACAGATAAAATCTCTTCTTTGAAAAAACGTTTGATTCAGAAAAAATTAAAAAACATTACTGAAGGAAAGACATTTCAAGAATATAGAATGAAGTTCTTTGGTAAAAAAGGAAGATAATTAAATTAAAATTTATACAATGAATATCGAAAAAATATTAGCAATTTCTGGTAAACCAGGTTTATACGAATTAAAAATTCAAACACGTACAGGTTTTGTAGCCGAGTCATTATTGGATGGTAAAAAAATCACGGTAAATTTAAAAGCGAATGTAAGTTTGCTATCAGAAATTTCGATTTATACGTATGAAGCTGAAAAACCATTAGCTGAAATATTAAATACGATTGCTAAAAAAGAAAAAAATGGACCTGCAATTTCTCATAAAGAAGATGCTACAACTTTAGCGGCTTACTTCAAAGAAATTTTACCTGATTATGATGAAGAAAGAGTATATGGTTCTGATATCAAAAAAATATTGAATTGGTACAATTTACTTCAAGCTAAAGGATTAGTCAATGATGAAGCTCCTAAAGCATCAAGCAAAGAGGAATCAGTTACTGAGGAAAAACCTAAAAAAGCAAAAGCTACTAAAGCGTAATTGTTTTCAACCTATATTTAATCCTGCTGAAGTAATTCCTTAGCAGGATTTTTTTATTTTTACCAAAATCTAATTTCAAAATGAACTCAAGAGAATCACAACTTCAGGCTTTCGATCGATTGTTAACTATCATGGATGATTTGCGTGAAAAATGTCCTTGGGACAAAAAACAAACTCTTCAAACATTGCGTCATCTTACCATTGAAGAAACGTATGAATTAGGTGATGCGATTTTGGATAATAATTTGACTGAAGTCAAAAAAGAATTGGGGGATTTGTTGTTGCACATTGTTTTTTATGCCAAAATAGGAAGTGAAACTCAAGATTTTGATATGGCTGATGTGTGCAATGAAATTTGCGAAAAACTCATTTATCGCCATCCTCATATTTATGGAGATGTCGAAGTGAAAGATGAAGAAGAGGTAAAACAAAATTGGGAAAAACTCAAATTGAAAGAAGGAAAAAAATCCGTTTTAGAGGGGGTGCCGAAAGGGTTACCGGCCTTAGTCAAAGCGAGCCGAATTCAAGATAAGGTAAAAGGAGTGGGATTTGACTGGGAAGAACCTCATCAGGTTTGGGATAAAGTGCAAGAGGAATTACAAGAATTGCAAGTTGAGGTTGCCGCTGGGAATCAAGATAAAATGGAAGCTGAATTTGGCGATGTATTATTTTCTATGATTAACTATGCCCGTTTTTTAAACATCAACCCCGAAGATGCTTTGGAACGCACTAATAAAAAATTCATTTCCCGTTTTCAATACTTAGAAACCAAAGCTGCAGAACTTGGCAAGCCTTTAATGGATATGACTTTGGCTGAAATGGATGTGTTTTGGAACGAGGCAAAGAAGTTATAATTTCTTATTATGATATACCTACTTCTATCTGTTCTACTGTATTCGTTGAATAATTTGCTTTGGAAAAAAGTTTTACAACAAGCTAATAGTTGGTTGGTAATGACTTCAAGAGCATTTTTGACTACTGTTATTGGGATTATGGTCGTTATGCTTTATGCTCCCCAAATAGTTTTTCAAATAAGCATTGATACTATAGTTAGTGTTACAATTGCATCAGTATTAGGTGCTTTTGGATTAATTTTTATGCTATCTGCTCTTCAAAAAGGGACTTTAAGACAATTGGGGATATTTAATTTATTGACAATTGTATTTACTGTAACCTATTTATTGCTTTTTGAAAAATTTAATTTTTTAGATTTTCTGTCTGGAACAAGTTTGATTGTATTGGGGTTTAGTATTTATGTTTTTCAATTAAAAAAAATATCTTCAGAAGAATCGGATAATAAAACCCTAATGAAGTATACTCTGATGGCGCTATTTTTTGCATCATCAGGATTAGTGCATTGGTATAATTTTAAACAATCTATTCCGCCACTTTTTTCAGTAGTCAATCAAGAAATAATTGTTTTTTTAGTAAGTGGTGTTGGATTGATGTTGCAGCCTAAAACATTAAAAAAGAAATGGTTACAAACAATTGTGAAATCTAGTTATTGGTTAATTGTGATGGCGTTACTCATATTTTCTGCCGTTTGGACTGGGTTTTTAGGATTGAAGATTACAAATCCACTTTTTGCGTCACTTTTACCATTAACAATACCAATTTTAACAATTCTTTTTGGGGCTATATTTTTTAAAGAAAAATGGAATAAAAATATTCTTTTAGCGCTACTGATAATTGCAGCAGGAGCTTTTGTTTTACACCTTAATCTAAATCATTATTAATTAAGGTATTCGGCTAAAAAACGAATTGAAAAGCGTTTGAATCCGGTCTTAATTACAATGGATTCATATTCTTGTTGAATTTCTTTCAATTGATTTGTATTGGAAGAAGAAGCTAACTCTAATTGGTATTTTGCAATCAAGTAAAATAGTTTAACATAGTCATAATAGGAAAGACTAAATTTTGAAAAATCGATTAATTCAAAACCAATTTTAGCTTCTTTGAGTTTGTTCTCTTTGATTAATTGTAACGTTTGCGTAATTAAAATCATTGCTAAATTTGGATAATTACTCCAATTTTCCAATGTTAAGAGTTCTTCGTAATAGTTTTGAATTAGGTAATTTGTTTTATCAAAATCTTTTATTAAAAGTAGAGCAGGGAAAATTTCTATTGTTAATAAATTAGTTTTTGCTGAATTTTTTAATTTTTTTAAGAATATATCCCAAACTTTATCGTATTCTACTTTACTGCTTTGTTCATCAAAAAACAATAAGTTATGAGCATATAATCTACCCTGTAAAACTATATAAAAATCAGATTTTAGTCGATTTAAATCAATTAATTTTAAATTACCTTTGTAAGATAAATAGTCGTTGTAACTCAAAATTAAATCATAAAAAAGAGCTTCATGGCTATCAGGTAAAGCATGCTTGGATGCCTCTGTAATAAATTTCCCATAGTAATTATTAAAGTTAGAGTAATCTACAAACCAATGGAGTATGTTTTCTCTAAAAACTATATTAGGAGTTATTTTCTTTATTACAGTAATATTTTCTTCTTCATTCAAACTTCTAAAAAGTAAACAGATATTGGCAGCAAGTTTCAGTTGATTAGTTTCTTCAAATTTAAAAATTCTGTTATCAAAAAATTGATTTAGGATGGTGTAATTTTTTCTATAGATTAATGTTTTTATTATGGATGCAATTTTTAAATGATAATCATTGGTTTTTTGCTGTGTCTCTAGCCATTGAATATCAGTTTCGTTAAGTGTATCGCTTAATTCAATTTTAATGGTTTGCGTCCATACAAACCAATCATTGTCTTTTAAACTATCCTTTTGGTATGTGCTAAAATTTTCGTAGCCAATGTATTGACTTAATGTGTTAAGTGTATTTAGGTTAGGGGTTGTGCTTTTCAAAAAACCAAAAAATCGTCGAAGTGTATTAAAACCAATTTTCTTTTGTGTTTTCCATTCTATTGCCTCCTGAATCATTTTTAATTCAGATAGGTTTTCAATACGGGCCCCAATTTGTTTTTCAATATCTAAACGTAATTGATTGTAATTTCCTGATTTCATCGACATGGATATTATGGGCTAACTATGGGCTAAATTTATGAAATTATTATTGAAATTTTGTATGGCTAAATAAATAGTATCATTAACCCGTTGGCTATAATTATTAATAACATACTAATTAATGATCAAACCAAGAATAGTTTGAAGAAATAAAAGATTATTCATCTAGTTTGAATTATTTTTAAACGAAATAGATTAAAAACAATCTAACAAATCCTTATAAAATGACAAAAAAAACAAATTTCTTTGAATCAGTAGCAAATCATAATCTTGAAAGATTTCATTCAGAAACAATTGCTTGGATTTTTAATACATTTCAAGATACAGCAATAGAGTTTATAATGAATATTCATCCAGAAAAAAATATAGCTAAGGATGAAATACAATTTAAAGAATGTAAAGCAGAAAATGAACAAATTGATATCAAAATCAATTACAAAGTTGGTGATACTGAACATTATATTTTTATTGAAAATAAATTAAAAGCAACAGAACATAAAATATTACACAAAAAGTGGAGTAAAGACATTAAAGATTCTGAAAACAAGCTCGATAAGATAATAAAAAAAGAAGATCTATCTCAAACCGAATATTATTATTTTAGAGAAATTAGTAAAAACCCTCCTAGTTCTTGTCATTTTATTTATTTAATTCCAAATAGGATAAATAAAAATGATAGTTTATTTAAAAACACCAACTTTGAAATTGAAGTAAATGGATATAATTTTGATAAATTAAATCAATGGAATTTAAATACAATAATTGAGAACCCTTGGTTAACTATTACTTATTATAAACTTGCAAATTGGATAAAAAGTGATGATTTATACAAAAAAAGTAGTGAACAAAATAGAATAATAGCTAAAGAATATATTAATTATATTTTAGGAAAAAAATTTTCAGAGTTTATAGATTTAGCTAATTTCAACGAAAATAATTTTGGTCAATTTGAATATTTTAAACTTTTATTTGCTTTAGTGAAATCAAAATTTAATGATGTTAATGTTTTAAATTCCATTTCAAATGGTAATAAAGAAAACTCTATATATGAATATATAGAAGCTGGTTCATCAAATGGTGGAATGCCTCTGTTTGCATTTTATAAAAAAGTTAAATTACCATTAGGCGAGAAATTTAATTTTTTCAAACCAAAACAAGAATTTATAAATATTGGTATTCAAGTACAAGGTGAAAATTTCAAATACTATGTTTCCGCAGATGATTATAATAATACAGTTATAATTCCTAATAAAACACCTAATAATTATGGTGAATTTGTTAAAGAAATTTTAAAAGGAGTTACTGAAGATTCATTAATAACAGATTATGTAAAAGTAAAAGTGGATTTTAGTAAATACAAAAACAATGGGTTTAACACTAATAAAACAAAATCATTCTATTCAAGAAGTTATAAAATAAAGAACTTCATCGAAAGCGGGGAATATAAATTAGATGAAATTAGAAATATTTTTGATGTTGCAGATGAAATATCAGAAAAGGTAAATCATTTTGTAAATTTTGATGTTTCAACATCAATTAAAAATTTCTTATCTAAAAGTTAATAAATTATTTGTGCGCGTACTCTCTAAATCCCGTTTCAAATTAGGTCTTGAATGTCCAAATAAATTGTATTTCACAAATGATTCGACCTTTGCAAACAAAAAAATAGATGACAGCTTTTTACAATCGTTAGCCGAAGGTGGGTTTCAAGTAGAAGAATTGGCACGCTTACATTATGAAAATGGAATTTTTATAGATGCTGAATCGTTTGAATACGAGAAAGCAGTAGAATTGACCAATGAGGCACTATTAAGAGAAAATGGGGTTTTATATGAGGGTGCTTTCCTAGTTGATGGTTATTACGTGCGTTGTGATATCATTGAAAAAAAAGGAAATAAAATACGCTTAATTGAGGTGAAAGCCAAATCGTTTAACCCAACAGATGAATACCTTTTTATTGGGAAGAACGGTAAATTAGTTAGCGGTTGGAAACCCTATCTTTTTGATTTGGCATTTCAGAAGAAAGTGGTGCAAATGGCATTTTCAAATTTTGAAGTGGAAGCCTATTTAATGCTGGCAGATAAAACGAAAAAGGCTTCTATTGATGGATTGAATCAGCTTTTTAGAGTCCCTAAAAATGGTAACCCAAGAACGGATATTATCAAAAGAGTAACTAAAATCGAGGCAATTGGTCAATCTGTTCTATCTGAAATCAATGTCGATAGCATAATTAATTCAATAATTGATGGTGCATTTTTGTATTACGAGAATTTGAATTTCTCAGAAGCGATGCCCTTATTTAGAAATGCTTATCAAGAAAAAAAATACTTGAATTGGCCTTTGAAATTTAGTAATTGTAAAGGTTGCGAGTTCAAAGCTTCGGTAGAAGAAAAGCAACAGGGATTAAAATCTGGATTTGAGTATTGTTTTAAAAAGCAATTAAACTGGAGTGATTCCGATTTTAAAAGACCAAATGCGATGGAGATTTGGAATTTTAGAGGAGGTAATTTGATAGAAGAGAAACGTTTATTTTTAGATGATTTGACCGAAGATGATTTGAAAGTAACCCCTATAGCTACTAAAATATCTCCGAGTGAAAGACAATGGATTCAAATAGAAAAAGCTAAAACAGCAGATCCTACGGTTTATGTTGAAAAAGAAGGACTGAAAGCTGAAATGGCTAAATGGATTTTCCCATTACACTTTATTGATTTTGAAACTAGTACAGTAGCACTTCCTTTTACAGTTGGTAGAAGTCCGTATGAGCAAGTAGCTTTCCAATTTTCACATCATGTTTATAATGAAGATGGTTCAATTGAACACAGAACGGAATTCATTAGTAATACACCAGGTGAATTTCCAAATTTTAAATTTGCAAGAGCACTTCGAGAGGCTTTGAAACACGATAATGGTAGTATTTTTCGTTTTGCCACACACGAAAATTCTATATTAAATGCAATAATAGAACAACTTAAAAATTCTACTGAAACAGATAAAGATGAATTGATTTCATTTTTAAAATCAATAACAGTATCAAAAAAAGATAGTATTGAATCTTGGGAAGGAGAACGCAAAATGATAGATTTGAACGTGATTGTAAAGGACTACTATTATAATCCGTATACCAAAGGCTCTAACTCAATAAAAGCAGTATTACCAGCTTCTTTAAATTCTAGTGCATTTTTGAAAAATAAATACGTTAATAATTTAGAGGATATCAACGTAAGTAGTAAAAATTTTAAAAGGAACCATGTTTGGTTGTCAATACAAAACAATGAGCTAATTAATCCTTACAAAATGTTACCTCCACTTTATGAAGGTTGGGAAAATGATCAAATAGAAGAAACCGTTTCGGAAATTGAAAGCATTGCTGATGGTGGTTCTGCATTAACAGCTTATGCAAAATTACAATATGAAGATATGACAGAAAAAGAAAGAGGTGAAATCACATCTGGGCTATTGAAATATTGCGAATTAGATACGCTAGCTATGGTAATGATTTATGAACATTTAAAAGAACTTACAAATTAAAAACAATGGAGTTAACTGTTTTTTGTGATTTGTATCAAAATGGCATTATTTTACTAGAAGGTAAACGAAATGTTATTGAAGAAGATAAAATAAAATTAATCGCTATTGGGAAGCTTTTGGCAGAAAAAATGCCAAATGCAATTTTTAGAAGTGGTAATGCTGATGGAAGTGATTATTTTTTTTCAAAAGGAGTTGCTAGTGTAAATCCAAAACAACTACAAGTAGTGACACCTTATTCGAATCACCGAAAAAAGTATAATTTGGCAGAAACGGTTTATCCTTTAGATACAATTGATTTATTAAATGAACCACAAGTAATTTATCAATCTAAAAATCATAAAGGAACAGCATCATTAGTTGCAAAATATGTTGATGGGGTTAAAAACGCATATACTATAAAAGGAGCATATATAATCAGAGATACTATTAAGGTCTTAGGGACAAATTCTGGAATACTTCCAATATCAGTTGGCATATTTTATGAAGATTTAACCAACCCAATGCAAGGCGGAACAGGACACACTCAAAGAGTATGTTTAGAAAGTAAAATTCCTTTATTAAACCAAGAAACGTACTTTAGTTGGTTACAATAATTATCAAATAATGTAAAATCAATTACTATTAATTCGATTACTAAAATGAAAACAATACCTCAAATAAAAGAAATAATAGTTGAAATTCATCAAAAATGGTTAGTTATTGGTGATAGCCTAAGTGACTTTAAATATGCTGAATATTATGAACAAGAAGTAATTGATTTATTAATAGCTTATTGTGAAGAACAGCAATATGAAGTAGAAGAATTTCAGTTTGTCCATAGAAAATTAAGTGAAACTAATGAAGATTTTGATGACGACTATTACACGGAAAGAAAAGAGTTATATCTGAATAAAGTTGCTAATGAAAAAAATGATGTTTTTGATTTATATCATTTTTACTCTAACCTATTTTGGCCTGATTTCTGCAACACCGAAGAAGATACCCGTAATACAATTCAAATGGTCATACATGCAAGTGTATTAAAAAACTTTTAAAGTGTTTTTTTTGGATAGTGTTCATTCTATATGAAAATAATAGTGCAATTTTTACTTCGCCATTTTTTTCAATTTTGCTATTTCTTTAAGTATAATTTTTTTACCAGCTAACTCAATTAACCCTAGTTTGTTAAAATCAGATAATAATCGAATACAGCTTTCGGTAGCGGTGCCTATCATACTAGCGAGTTCTTCTCTAGATAATTGAACTTTTAGACTTTCATCTTCGTTTTTCCCAAAGGTGTCGGCTAAATACAACAAGGTTTCGGCGAGGCGTTCTTTTACGGTTTTTTGAGCCATATTTACGGCATGATCATCGGCTTCTTTTAAATCGCCACAAATCGTCTTCATGACATTCATTGAAAACTGATTGTTTTTATCAAAAAATCCCATTATTTCTGTTTTTGGTATAAAACACACTTCCATATCTTCTAGGGCGACAGCGCTCAGATTCACGGGTTCATCACTAATAATGGAACGTTGTCCTAATAACTCTCCTTTTTGTATCAGCTTAACAATGTGGTCTTTGCCGTTAGCACTTAATTTAGATAATTTACAAACTCCGTCTTTAATACAATAAATTCCGTTGATGGTTTCCCCTTCTTCAAAAATGATATCGCCTTTTTTGATAGTGTAGGATTCCTTGCATTCAGACAATTTGACTAATTCGTCTTTATTTAAGGCCTTCAAAGAGCTGAATTCTCTAACAATACATTGTTCACATTTACTCATAATACGAAGCAGGGACTTTGTTGAACTACAAATTTAATGATTATTATGACAAATATCATATTTTTAATACTAACAAATAGTGACTTTTGTTGCAGGTAAAATGAGCAAAGAGTATGGATACACAACATTGTTTCCATTGCGGTTTAGAAATTGTAAAATCAGAGGAGATTGTTTTTGATGATAAAACATTTTGTTGCACGGGTTGTAAAACAGTGTACGAAATTTTTAGCCTCAATGACATGACTTGTTATTATGATTTTGAGAAATCTCCTGGAGCTAGTCCGCAAGATAGTAATGGTAAATATGATTTTTTAGATAATGAAAGTATTGTTTCAAAATTGTTGGAATTCGAAGAGAATGCAACCGCTATTGTTTCACTTAACATTCCTCATATACATTGTAGCTCGTGTATTTGGATT
>JACCDS011123646.1_pt1 | contig 14251 bp, 8 predicted proteins | sample 7446441 | NCBI WGS metagenome assembly JACCDS01 (sample SAMN15323445, study PRJNA562643) | freshwater metagenome | isolation source: river surface water | place: USA:Blue River Watershed | collected 2017-08-17 | reverse complement strand
CAGCTGACAGCTTTGTAAGCTTCAGTCACAGTCCGCATCCGCCGGCGTCAGTGCGCCGACAACAGCGGCAGCAGCTTGCGCGCCAGACGCAATAGCGCCAGATCGTCGCCGTGCCGGCCGATCAGCTGTAGCCCGACCGGCAGCCCACTGCCCCCCTGGAAGAACGGCAAATGAATACACGGCAGTCCCAGCAGCGTCCAGATGCGGCCGAACACCGGGTCGCCGGTCTGCTCTGCACCCGGTGCCTCGCCGACCGCGCTTGGCACCAGCAGTGCGTCCGCGTCGCCGAGCACCGAAGGAATCATCGCGCGCGCCGATGCGGCCAGCTGCAGATTGGCGCGGTGCCGTTCCGTCGGCACCTGCAGTCCCTGCGACAGCAGTTGCGTCAGCCCTTCACTGATCTGCGCTGCGTTGCGTAGCCGTTCGTCAGCAAGCGAGCGCGCCAGATCGAAAGCCATGATTTCCTTCTGTACTTGCAGCAGCTGCGAAAACAGCAAGGGCAGCTGGAGGTCGCTAACGGGAATAGCGGCCTTCGCCAGCGCCGTATGCGCATGGGCGAATGCGGCCAGCGTGTCTTCGTCCGCATGCGGCCACTCGTGCGTCTGGCACAGCGCGATGTGCGGCGTCCCGGTGGCAGTGAGGTCGGGCGCGGCGCGCTCGCCGTTGGACACAGCGGCAAACAGCGCGATATCGTCGACGCTGCGAGCGAGGAAGCCAATGGTATCGAGCGGATCCGACAGCGCCTTCACGCCGGCCCGATTGATCAGGCCGTAGCTGGGCTTGTAGCCAACCACGCCGCAAAAGGCAGCCGGACGGATCACTGACGCGGCGGTCTGCGAGGCGAACGCGAGCGGCACCATGAAGTCAGCGACGGCGGCAGCCGATCCGCTGGACGATCCGCCGGGGGTTTGTGTGGTCCGGTGTGGATTGCGCGTCTTGCCCGGCTTGAAAGTGGCGAATTCCGTAGTCACGGTCTTGCCGACCATGAGCGCACCCTGCGCGCGGCACAGCGCAACGCTGGAGGCGTCGGCGCGCGGACGGTGCGCCGCATAGATCGGCGAGCCGTAGGTGGTCGGCATGTCAAAGGTGTCGAACAAGTCTTTCACGCCGAACGGCACGCCGTGCAAAAGGCCGAGCGTCGGTCCCGCGTCGAGCGCGCGTGCCCGCGCGATCGCGGCGTCACGGTCGAGGAATTCCCAGGCCTGCACCTGCGGCTCGCGCTCATCGATGCGCTCCAGGCAGGAACGCAGTACCGCTTCTGCCGTGATCTCGCGCCTGGCCAACCGCTGCGCAAGCAAGGTCGCGTCTTCCTGAAACAACTGCTTGGTCATGCTTGTCTCCCCTTTTTTCTTATGGTGTTCTGCGCGCCCGGGCGTACAGCCATCGACGCGTGCGGCAAAAGCCTACCACGCGCACCGGCCGCCGCCGCCAACCGACGTAGAATGCACACGTGACCCTGCGTGATTTTCCCTTGCCCGACCTCTCGCCTGAGCAGCTGCTGGCCATGCTTCCGCATGGCGCGCTGCTCGCGCTGGGCTGCGCGTTGCTTTTCGCGCTGCGTCGCTGGCCTTACGGCTATGCGGTAGCCATGCTGCCCGGCACGCTGGCTCATGAGTTGCTCCATTACGCGGCCGGCGCCCTCACCGGCGCACGGCCGGTATCGCTGGCGCTGCTGCCTCGACGCCAGCAAGACGGGAGCTGGACGCTGGGTTCAGTGGGATTTACGCGGCTGCGCTGGTGGAACAGTGTGCCGGTCGGCTTGGCGCCGCTGGCGCTGTTGCCTGCCGGCGGCTGGGCATGGCTGGAGTCGGTCTCATTGCCGTTGCTGTCGAGCGGTGGCGCCGGCCTGAAATTCGTCGCGGCACAGTGCCTTCTGGCCGGGTGGCCTAGCCGTCAGGACTGGGCGCACGCCGTCACTGGCCTGCTCGTCATTGCCATCGTCGTGCTTGCCGGGCTCTGGCTGCTGCCGGCCGACATACTTCGCTTTTCCGGATAGCTGTAAAAGTCGTTCAGTCAACACCCCGGTTGTGCTTGCCTTTGATAAACTTCCTATGTGAAAGCCCATGAGCAAAACATGGGCTCAATGCTGCCGTTAACGGCCTGACATCTGTCACAACTCAAGAACCGCCTGAATCCAACCATGTTAAAGCGCATTGACGTCAACCTGCTCAAACCGGGCATGTATATCCACGATCTCAATTGCGCGTGGTTGGATCATCCGTTTCTGACGAATTCTTTTGCGGTGCGCAATGATGACACCGTCGACCGCATCCTCGGCCTCGGCATCCGCGAGGTCTACATCGATACTGACCGCGGCGATGACGTACCCAGCGGCAAGCTGCTGGCCGACATCAATGCCGACATTGAATCGCGTCTGCAGGAAATCGTCCGGCAGACCCCGGTTCGTCCGATCGTGGTCGATGTCATGGACGAAAAGGTCCGGGCGCTGCGGCTGAATGAAGAAGCCAGCCATTCGATGCGCAACATCATGGAAAGCTCGCGCTTTGGCGTGAACATCGATGTTGACAGTATTGTGCCCACGGTCGAAGGTATCATTGATTCGATCTTCCGTAACCAGGATGCCTTGTTGCCGCTTGCGCACCTGAAGAAGCCGGACGAGTACACTTTTCATCACTCCGTCAGCGTCTGCGCGCTGCTGGTCGCGTTCGGACGCAGCCTGAAGCTGTCGAAAGAGGTGCTGCTCGACCTCGCGCTGGGCGGCATACTGCACGATATCGGCAATACCAATATTTCTGAGACGCTGATCAACAAGGCGGGTAAATACAGCGACGAAGAATTCGCCGCGATGAAGGCCCACGTGACCGAGGGCGTCAAGCTGGTCTCCGCCCTGGAGGGCATCAGCCCCATCGTCATCCAGGTGATCTCGGAGCATCACGAACGCCTTGACGGCTCTGGCTACCCCGAAGGCAAGGCCGGAAAGGAAATCTCTATCTACGGCCAGATGGCAGGCATCGTCGATGTCTACGATGCGCTCACCTCGAACCGTCCGTACCATCGTGGCATGTCACCTACTCAGGCCCTGAAAAAGCTGCTGGAGTGGAGCGAGCATCACTTCGATCCCCAGCTGGTACACAGCTTCATCCGCGCGATAGGCATTTATCCGACCGGCACGCTGGTGAAGCTGGAGAGCAACCGAATGGGCATCGTCCTGGAGCAGAACACCGGCAAGCTGCTCGAGCCAGTGGTCAAGGTGTTCTATCACGCCGGCCGCAAGCACTATATCCCGCCGGAAGAAGTCGATCTCTCCAAAGGCGGCGACCGGGTCGATACCGTCGAACGTTTTGAAAAATGGAATATCGATCCGACCCAGTGGCTACAGAGCTGATTCGCGGCTCGTCACTGGTGTCAGTTAACTCCGCGCTTCCCGGCGCGGGCGGGCGATCGCGCCCCGGCCTGGTGCATCCGCACTGAATCGGCCGTCATTCCGTCGGTTGGACGGCCGGTTGGCCGATAAAGACACACAAAGCTCACCTGACATTGCCAAGAATAGGTATCATAACGATGCATTTCGGCAACTAAAATCCACTCCAAGCCGCCGACCATCTGTCGTGGAACCTCCCGTCACAAGCCAGGGGTGATACCTCGCGACACTCCAGCTCGCTGAGAAACACTGAATGGAAAACAAAGACTTAGCGATGTTCTCACCAGACCTAACCGAAGACTTTCTTCGTTCTCTGGTGAGCGGCAGCGATGACGCCATCATTACCAAGACCCTTGACGGAAAAATCACGTCGTGGAATCCGGCAGCCGAACTGATTTTCGGCTACAGCGCGAAGGAAATGCTCGGTGAGAGCGTGCTGCGATTGTTTCCTGCCGAATTGATCAACGAAGAGGCAACGATCATTGGCAAGATCAAAAATGGCGAGCGTGTCCGCCATTACGAAACACTGCGCAAACGAAAAGACGAAACGCTGTTTCCCGCCTCTGTGACGGTCTCGCCGATTCGCGACAGCCAGGGTGTCATCATCGGGGCTTCCAAGATCGTCCGCGACATCTCCATCGAGCGCGCGCTGGAGAGCGAGATGCGCCTCTCGGCAACCGTGTTCGATCACGCCAGCGAAGCCATCATCATCACCGATGCGGAAGGCCGGTTCATTCATGTGAACAAGGCTTTTTCCACCATCACAGGCTATGGACTAGCCGAAGTGCTGGGCCAGACACCAGCAATCTTCAAATCGAGCCGGCAAGGTCCCGAGCTACAGATCAAGATGCTGGCGGAACTCAAGGCCAAAGGGCACTGCCAGGGCGAAGTCTGGAGCCGAAAAAAGAATGGCGAAGCTTTTGCGGCGCTGGTCAGCGTCAGCCGTGTGACAGAGAGCGAAGGCATGCCCGGCCGGTATATTGCAATGTTTGCCGACACAACGGCGATCCGCGAACAGCAAGAGCTGATGGAGCGCATGGCGCATTTCGACCTGCTGACCGACCTGCCGAACCGCATACTGCTCGCCGAGCGACTCGAGCGTTGCGTTAAAAAATCGGATAAACATCATACCGAGTTTGCCGTTGCCTATCTCGACCTGGACGGATTCAAAGGGATCAACGACAACTTCGGACACTCCGCCGGCGACGACGTGCTGGCCGTGTTCGGGCGCAGGATGTCGGCGGCGCTGCGTGAGAACGACACGCTGGCGCGCGTCGGGGGCGATGAATTTGTATTGCTCATCGAGTTCGAAAAAGATTCGGAAGATTATCTGACCGCACTCAGCCGCATCCTCAGCGTGTGCAAAACGCCGATCCAGCTCGACGACATCGAGGTGACGCTGTCGGCCAGCGTGGGCGTGACGATCTACCCGAACGACAAGTCGAGCCCGGATCTGCTTCTGCGTCATGCGGATCAGGCGATGTACGAGGCAAAACAAGCCGGCCGTGACCAGATCAAATTCTTTGACACGACGCGAGATCAGCGTGCGCAACGAACGTACTTGCTGATCAATGAGTTATCGCACGCCGTCGAGAACGATGAGTTATTTCTTGAATATCAGCCGAAGGTCGACATCACGACCCGTAAACTAATCGGCGCGGAAGCGCTGGTGCGCTGGCGCCGCGCGGACGGACGTATCCTGTACCCTGGCGATTTCATCCTGCCTATCGAGGATTGGCCTGTCATCGACCAAATCGGGGAATGGGTTATTCGAAGCGCCCTTCAGCAGATTGAGGCGTGGCGTCGGCTGGGCTGGTCATTTCCGGTGAGCGTCAATATCGCGCCGCGTCATTTTCTCCAGCCCTCATTTCCAAGTGAATTGAAAAAGCTGATCGATGCGCACGATGCGAATATCCAGGCGGACCGTCTGCTGGAGATTGAGATCGTTGAAACGCAAAAGTTCTTCGATCTCGCCCACGTTGCGCAGATCATGACGGAGTGCAGCCAATCGGGCGTACGCTTTTCGCTGGACGATTTTGGTACAGGCTATTCTTCGCTGGCCTACCTGAAAGCGCTGCCGGCAGAGACACTGAAGATCGACCATAGCTTTATCACCAGCATGACCAGCAGTCAGAACGAGATGCTGATCGTCAAGGCCGTGATCGGCCTTGCCAAGGCCTTCGACCGCACCGTAGTCGCCGAAGGCGTCGAGACCCAAGAACAAATGGACATCCTGGTCGACCTGGGCTGTGTGAATATTCAGGGGTACGGCATTGCCCGGCCCATGACACCAGATCGATTTGTCGCCTGGTACGATGATTGGTCTGCCGGATTGCGCCTGTTCTGACCGGCGGCGGCCTCCCGGCAATGTCGGTCGCCGTCGCTTCTTTGCTGCCAGTCGGCCTGGCCTTCGGCAACGCACGCTATGGCCGCAGTGCGCGTGCGCCGGAAAAATCCTCACTGAAATCACTAATGTCCGTCCGCCTGGCGTGCCAGCGCGGCCGTCATGTTTGGCGCTATGCCATCCTTTCACAACATGCTAAATTCTGATCCGCATTAAAAGTGACAACAATAAGAACTTTTACAAATTTTGTAATTAACTGAGACGTCGCCATTCGGGTGAGCAGTGCCGACCTCCGGGGCACGAGTGGTCAAGGCTACAGACGAAACAAGGACTCGCGTACTGATAGCCGGTGCAGTTCTTTTCCACCATGGGCAGTCGGTGCCCTACGCAGAACAATGAAAGTTTTGCCTTGCACATCGATCAATTTTTTCTGTTGGATAGCCAGCCGCTACCGCTGGTCTCAGGTGAATACAACGGCGGACTCGTCGCGCTGTCGCTGTTCGTCGCTATCCTTGCCGGGATCATGGCGATACAGCTGGCCGGCATTGCGCGCACCGAAGCACGGCAGCTGAATCGACAGGTTGCGTTGTTGTCAGGCGCCTTCGTGCTCGGTTCCGGCGTCTGGTCAATGCACTTTATCGGCATGCTGGCCTACAGCATCTGCAGCCAGTCGCGATACAACCCGACAATCACACTGCTGTCGATGTTGCCGAGCTTTCTGGCGTCATGGCCCGCATTGCTGCTGCTGTCTAAAAAGCGGATCAGCCAGGTGCAGCTTGTCTTCAGCGGTATCTCGGTCGGACTGGGCATTGGCATTATGCACTACGCCGGCATGATGGCCATTCACACGTCGGTCGTCCTGCGCTTCGATCCGGTCATGTTCGCAGCGTCCATCGTGGTGGCCGTAGGGCTATCGATGCTTGCACTGTGGCTGCGCTTCGGACTGAGCGAGCAGCGTCACTTCCATGTGCGCGGCATTAATGTGCTCAGCGGCGCAGTGCTTGGCGTTGCGATCACAGGCATGCATTACACCGGAATGGCCGCTGCCCGCTTCATGCTCAACCCCCAGGGCGACCTGCCGGTGGAATCGAATTTTTATCTGGCGGGGTCGATCGCAGGTAGTACCGTCCTTGCGATACTCGTTACCGGCGGCGTCAATGTACTGATCAGGTTTCGCAGCCTGTATTTGCGCACTGTGCAGAACGAGGCGCGCCTGAGCGCCATTGTCGAGACGGCCGTCGACGGCATTATCACGATCGACAGCCGTGGCATAGTCCGCGCATTCAACCCGGCAGCCGAGAGAATTTTCGGATGGCCGGCCGGCTCAGTCGTGGGCCGCAATTTCACCACGCTTTTGCCAGCTGCGTCAGAACGTACGGCCGAAAGCTTCCTGCCGGGTTCGAACGGCGACATCCTTGCCAAGGCCGTGGGCACCGTTCGTGAGATCAACGGCATGACCGTCAACGGTTCTGTTTTCCCGATGCGCCTGGCGATCGGCAGGGCCGTGATGCCCGGCGAGACGTTGTTTGTCGGCTTTGTGTCCGACCTGAGCGAACGCCACCGAATGGAAGAGGCGCTGCGCACTAGTGAGCAGCACTACCGGTCCCTGATCAGCAATTTGCCGGGAACGGCCTTTCGTTGCCGCCACGACTCCGACTGGACGATGCTGTTCATCAGCGATGCGGTCCATCGTCTTACCGGCTGGACATCGGAAGAGTTCATCAGCGGCGAGAAAATCTTTGCCGACATCATTCATCGCGATGACCGGGCGCGTGTCTCGGCCACCGTCGCCAGCGCGATCGAGGCCAACCAGCCCTATCTGCTCGAATACCGGGTCATCGACCGCAGCGGCCACGAGCACTGGGTATCCGAGAGCGCCAGCGGCGTCAGGGATGCCAGCGGCACAATCAAGTGGATCGACGGTGTCATCATCGACGTCAGCGAGAGCAAGCGGCGCAATGCGGAATTCGAGGGCATCGTCAACGCGCTCGGTCGCTCGGTGGCGCTGGTCGAGTTTGCGCTGGACGGCACGATCCTGGATGCCAATGCCAATTTTCTGGCTATCACCGGTTACAGCCGCGACGAACTGATCGGCAAGCCGCATGCAATGCTCTGCACCCCGGAAGATTTGGAGGACAATTATCACGAGCTGTGGGAGACCCTGCGTCAGGGCATCTATACGTCAGGTGATTTTCACCGCGTCGACAAAGGTGGCAAAGACATCTGGATCCACGGCAGCTATAACCCGATCCTGGATCCAGACGGGATCCCGTACAAAGTGATCAAGTTCGCCAATGACCTCTCTGAGCGCCACGCGATGGAGCAGGACCTGCGCGATGCAAAGGCCAAGGCAGAGCTGGCGGCGAATGCGAAAAGTACCTTCCTCGCCAATATGAGCCATGAGATACGCACGCCAATGAACGCCATCCTCGGCTTCACTGAGATCCTGCTCAGCGAGCCTGCGACAGAATCGCAACAGCGGCACCTGACGACAGTGCGCAACTCAGCGCGATCACTGCTGCGCCTGCTCAACGACATTCTCGACACAGCCAAGCTCGATCACGGCGCTATGGAATTGGAGATCCATGATTTTTCGCTGCGCGACGTTTGCAATCAGGTCATTGCGGCGATGCGAGTGAATGCTCAGGCTAAAGGCCTGCAACTCGATCTCGACTATCCTGCCACCCTGCCGGAGTTCTTCAAGGGTGACGCCTTGCGCCTGCAGCAGGTGCTGATCAATCTGGTCGGCAATGCCATCAAATTCACAGATCGCGGCCGGGTCAGCCTCGACGTCCAGCATGCAATGAACGAGGTGCGACTGTGCGTCAGTGATACCGGCATCGGCATCGCGCCGGACCGCATTGCACGCATCTTCGATCCATTTGCGCAGGCCGATGCTTCCATGACCCGCCGTTTTGGCGGCACAGGACTGGGCACCACGATTGCACGGCAGCTGATCGAGATCATGGGCGGGCGAATTTGGGTTGAGAGCGAGCTCGGCGTCGGCAGCCGGTTCTATATCGCAGTGCCGTTGCCAGCTGGTGCGGAGGTTGCGCTGGCAGAGGACACGGCGGCGATCGCCCTGCCCCCGCTCGATATCCTGATAGCCGATGACATGCCGCAGAACCTCGAGCTGCTGCAGATTATGCTGGGCCGGCTCGGGCATCGCACGACCACTGCCAGCAATGGTCGGGAGGCGGTACAGGCGTTCTCGCGAGGCTCTTATGACCTGGTGCTGATGGACGTACAAATGCCGCTCCTCGACGGACTGGAAGCCACTCGGGAGATTCGCCGTCTCGAAGCTGGCGCCGGCAGCGCGCCTACGCCCATCATTGCGCTCACCGCCAGCGTGCTGGACCAGGATGCACAGGCCGCACGCAACGCCGGCATGAATGGTTTCGCCAGCAAACCAGTGGAGGTGTCGAAGCTGACCGGTGAGATGGCAAGGGTTCTGAATCTGGCGGTCGCATCGGAAGATACGGAGTTTGCAGTGGATGCAGATCGCATACCCATGCCTTCGGCCCGACAGTCGTTGACGATCGACTGGCACCGTGGCGAGCAGCTGTGGGGCAGCAGGCATCGCCATCTGGCAGCGGTACGTCGCTTCCTACTCGACGATCGGGATATTGTCGATCGACTGCGCCAGCGACAGGGTCTACCTGCCGTATTACACGCCAATGCTCACCGACTCAAGGGAGCTGCAGGCAATCTCGCACTGACCAACATCGCCGCAATTGCCCTCCGTTTAGAGAACGTCGCTGACAGCGATTCGAGGAATATCGGCGCCACGCTCGACCAACTTGCCGATGAACTGCGCCAGGTTGAGCAGGCGCTGGTGCCGCTGGAGCCGTTCGACGCAAGCGAAGAAAACACACAGACGATCGACCGCAAACGTTTGTTCACCGAATTGGAATTGCTCGACGACGCACTGGCCCATGGCGAGCTACCGGAAGCCAGCCTGGCCACTGTGGCCGGGTTATTGCCGCCGGACGAACGCGATACACTCGATCATGCGATCGACGCGTTCGATTTCGACGCGGCCCGGCAAGTCATTTTGAATCTCAGGCAGCGCTACAGTAGTGAAGGAGTTGCAATTTGAAGCCAACAGACGACCGACCGAAAATCCTGATTGTCGATGACGAGCCGACTAATTTGCAGATTCTGCGGCAGGTCTTGTCGGAAGACTACCGGCTGCTATTCGCTCGCGATGGCGACAAAGCGCTGGAATTGGCCGCTGCTGAGCAGCCCAATCTGATCTTGATGGACGTGATGATGCCGGGCATGACCGGACTCGAAGCTTGTCATCGGCTCAAGGCCTCGTCAATCACGCAGGCGATTCCGGTGATCTTTGTCACCGCGCTCAGCGATGCCAACGATGAGGCGGCCGGCTTTGAGGCGGGCGGGGTCGATTACATCACCAAGCCGATCAGCCCGTCGATCGTGCGGGCGCGTGTGCGCACGCATCTGTCGCTGGTACGCATGGATGTCTTGAAAAAGACGCGAATGCAGATCATTCAGTGTCTTGGCCGTGCAGCAGAATATCGTGATAACGAGACCGGTCTGCATGTGATCCGCATGAGCCATTACACACGACTGCTTGCACTGGCCGCCGGGTTGGGCGAGGCAATGGCGGAGGATATCTTCAATGCAGCGCCTATGCACGACATCGGAAAAATCGGCACGCCTGACACCGTGTTGATGAAGCCGGGCGCTTTAGACGCTGACGAGTGGGCGATCATGCGGCGGCATGTGCTGATGGGCGCCAATATTCTGGGCGAACATGATTCGGACTTGCTTCAGATGGCTCGGCGCATCGCCTACTGCCATCATGAAAAATTCGATGGCAGCGGCTATCCCGAAGGTATTTCAGGCGACGCCATTCCTATCGAGGCACGAATCGCCGCAATTGCTGACGTCTTCGATGCACTGACCTCTGATCGTCCTTACAAGAAAGCGTGGACGGTCGAAGAAGCGACCGCCTTGCTGCTACGGGAAAAGGGCAAACATTTCGATCCGGTACTGGTGGATTTGTTCATCGGGCAACTTCCCGCGATTTGCGAAATCAAGGAGCTCTACGCCGAAAAGGAGCCCACTCTCGATAACGATGAAAAAAGCACAGTGCTGGCGCTGAGCCCAGCCAGTCCAGTCAATCCTGCCGTCAGTGCGGCCTGAACCTCAGGCACGCCACGTACACCGAAGGCAGCGTTTTAGTTTCGATGTTTTTACGCCGGCGTACCGGATCGACACTGTCAGCGGTGGGACAACCGGTGTGCGACAAAAGGTGCAAGCAGTGTCGCCGCGAGCACCGGCGGGCAGAGTTTGTCTCCGTTAAAAGCATAAGCGGCCAGCAGCTCGTCCTGCGTCCTGTGCCGAATTCCAGCGTCGAAGCCATACTCAAACATCAACGTGGCCACCAGCCAGGACGCGCCAATGGCCGGCGCCTGCCTGTCCGTCGTCCCCCCCATCCGTCGGATCGACAAAATCGCCGCGATTAGCACCACTCCCGACAGCAGCAAGCCACTGATTAACAGCCCGGCAGGATGTCCAAAGGCGGGTACCAGCCACGCCTCGCGCAAAACGCCGTTGGCGATGGCGCAGGCCAGAATCAAGTACCAGATCAGCGGCGCGCGCCATAGCATGCGGCTCATGCGGCGCTTTACGAGTGAGCGGCGCTGCCCGGATATCGTGAGCCTGTGGCACCTTTGCTCCCGTCAGAAAACTGCGTAACCGGTGCGCCACCGCGTCTCGTTCACTGCCGTCGATTTCCGTCGTCATTTGCACGCATCATCAATCCATATAGGTACCAACATCGCCATGCTGCCCACAAGGTATCGAAAATGCCACAAACGTTTGACCATCGAATGGCTAACCAAAATACTCGCGTCCTTTTTCAAAGGAGAGACGCACCATGGCCAATCTGACCGCCCAATCCGCATTTGACTTTAGAGTGATCGCCACCGGCAAGAATCCGGCGACTGGCCTCAAACCTGACGGCTTAACGGGCACCATCATGTATTCGAACAAGGTCGAGTACGAGATGACTTTCACGCCGATGAGCCGTGCGCCATCGACCGATGTGCTTAGTCTTGCTAAGGTAATCAGCAGCTGGTCAGCAAAGATCAAAGGGAAACCCTACTTCACCCTGACCGATGTTGAACCCAATGAGTCTAGCCTGAGCACCTCAATAGAAATCGAATTTCTGCGTGACGAAGGATTGGGTCGTTACGCCGGCAATAACCACGCGACCCTGATGGCGCTGACTTTGCACGGTGATGACAAAATCAGCGGCAGTAATGCCAATGACCGGCTGGCGGGCTTCGCTGGCGACGATACTCTGAACGGAGGTAAAGGCGCGGATGTACTGACGGGCGGCAGCGGCTACGACATCTTTGAGTTCCGGTACTTCGGTAAGCGCGACGCTGACACTGTCACGGATTTTGACACCGAGTCCGACCTGATTGCGCTGGACCGCTCGGTCTTCAAGTCATTGCCCGCGGAGCTGTCGCCAGAAATGCTGGTGGTGAATGCGAAGCCCAAGGCGCTCGACGCCAATGACTGGCTGCTGTTCGATTCTGCCGCAGGCAAGTTGTATTACGATGCAGACGCCAATGGCAAAGGTAAGCCGGAGCTGATCGCCAAGCTCACGGGCGTGCACGATCTTGACTTCGACAATTTCACGATGGTCAGCGCGATTGCCTGATTGCGTACCCGCCCGGCCTGCCAGGCCCTAAACGACAAAAGCACCCCGAGGGGTGCTTTTGCACGTAAGCAGGCGAATCGCACCATCAGCGGTGGCGGAGCTCATTGCAGCGGCGATACCCGGCTGCTGGAATGAGCGCCTGCTCTGCTTATTGCGGCATGACGAACGACAACGACGCAGCCAGGCCGCTGGTATCGGCAACGCCGACCAGGGTGATGGTGCCGTCCCCGACGGAGATCTGGAGATCGCTGCCGATATCCTTCACATAAGTCGCTACGAACTGGCTCGCCGTCATGCCCACCGGTACCAACCCGATCAGGTGCAAGGTGTCCGTCCCTTTGACGAAATCCATGACCTTGTCGTTATTGATCTTGGGCATAAAGACGAAGTGGTCATTTCCAGCGTCGCCATACAGCACATCATTGTTCATGCCGCCGAAGATCACGTCATTGCCGTCACCGCCACGAATGGTGTCGTTGCCACTGTCACCATACAGGTAGTCGGTTCCCGTGCCGCCGTTGATGTCATCGTTGCCATTGCCGCCATACAAGGCATCGTTACCAGCCATGCCGGCGAGGATGTCGTTGCCGTTGCCGCCCTGACCGTAGTCGGCACCGTCGGCGCCGGTGAACTTATCGACCCCGTTGGTACCGTTGAGCACTTTGTCCTTGCCGTCGGTCGACGATCCCATGATGGCGAGCGTGATGGGCTTCGTGGTCGTATTGCCGGCAGTATCGCGTACCGTGTAGTTGATGGTAGCGGTGATCTGCTGACCTGCGGCCATCCAGTCCAGCTTGGCATCCGGCTGGATCAACAAGGACTTGCCGTCCGACGACCAGGTCACTGCCCCTGAGAGCGTTGACAAGGCGATCGGCTGTTTGCTCACCGGGTCGGTCAGCGTCGTCGACACAGAACCACTGGCCCACGCATACTGGATCGCACCGATCTGTATGTTCGATTGATCGATGGAACTGTCGACAAGCCAGTCCTGCACCAACGGCAGCAGGATCGGTGCATTTTCAACAACTGCAAGCGGAATCGCGATCGCTTCCGGCGCACTGGTGTCCTTGGTACTGCTGTCGCCTGTGCCGTTGGCCGAATTTCCGGCGGTATCGAGTACGCTGACCGATGCCGTGATCGAGCCGTCGAGCAGACCGGCAAGATTCACCACAGCTGCGCCGTTGCTGGAACTGGTCACCACGACCGTGTTGTTTGCGCTGTCCTTGAAGGTAAGCGTGGCTTTGGCATCGCTATCCAATCCGGACACCGTAAAACTCACCGCGCCCTTTTCGGCATTATTGATGAAGCCGTCACCATCGTTGATCGTGACCGCGACGTTGTCACCCACGTCGGCATCGGTGTCCAGCGTAAAGCTGAATGCAGTGTCGGCTTCGTTGCCGGACACGTCCGTGGCACGAACGATCACGTTGTTGGCGCCTTCCACCGCAGTGAAGCTGCTGGTGAAGCTTTGGCCGTTATCGACGCTGTAGCTGAGGACGGCGCCCGCTTCCACGCCTGTGACCGTCAGCGTTCCAACATTGGTGATCTTGTCGGTGTTGCTGGAGCCAGAGTCCGCGGTCAGTTTTACCGTCGGTGCATCTGTTGCTGTGTCCAGCGTGAAGCTGAAATTCGTCGTCGCTTCATTGCCGGCTACATCGACTACGCGCACCTTCACATGGTTCTCGCCTTCAGCGGCGTCGAAAGTCGCGCTGTAGTTCGTACCACCGTCAATGCTGTAGGTGACGGTTGCCCCGTCTTCCACCCCCGTGATCTCGAGCGTGCCGTCGCTGGTGATGGCGTCATTATCGAGATCGCCGGTGTCGTT
>JACCDS010249581.1_pt1 | contig 14251 bp, 13 predicted proteins | sample 7446441 | NCBI WGS metagenome assembly JACCDS01 (sample SAMN15323445, study PRJNA562643) | freshwater metagenome | isolation source: river surface water | place: USA:Blue River Watershed | collected 2017-08-17 | reverse complement strand
GATCGTCAACTTCGTGCTGCGGGCGCGGGCCAACAACCAGGGCAAGAACCCGGTCTGGACCAGCTACGAGAAGCTGCGCACGGTGATCGAGAAGAAGATGTTCTCGAACACCGAGGAGTTGCTGCCGGTGATCAGCTTCAACGCCAAGGCCAGTGCGGACGAGGCCAAGAAGCACGAGAACTTCGTGCAGCGCATGGTTGCCAAGGGCTACACGCCCAAGCAGGTGCGCCTGCTGTGCGAGTGGTACCTGCGCGTGCGCAAGTCCAGCTGAGCCCCTGGGAGGGGGCGAGGTCCGGCCGCGGGTCCGGGCTTCGCGCCCCGAGGGCCGATGCGGGTGGATCCGGCTCGATCCGCAGCGCTTCGGCGGGAACCGAACGAGGAACGAGATGCTTCAGCAGATCATCGATCGCCGACTGGCCGGCAAGAACAAGTCGATCGGCAACCGTGAACGTTTTCTGCGCCGCTACAAGGAGCAGATCAAGGGCGCGGTGCGCCGGGCCATCGACGGCCGCGGCATCCGCGACCTGGCGCGTGGCGAGGACATCAAGATTCCCAAGAAGGACATCAGCCAGCCCGTGTTCCACCATGGGCAGGGCGGCCAGCGCGAGATGGTGCACCCGGGCAACCAGGAGTACGTCACGGGAGACCGCATCAAGCGCCCGCAAGGGGGGGGAGGAGGCGGCGGCTCCGGCCAGGGCCAGGCCAGCGATTCCGGCGAAGGTGAGGACGACTTCGTCTTCAGCCTGAGCAAGGAAGAGTTCATGCAGGTTTTCTTCGAAGATCTGGCGCTGCCGCACCTGATCCGCACCCAGCTGGCCGAGACGCCGGAGTGGAAGAGCCACCGCGCCGGATATTCCAGCGACGGCACGCCCAACAACCTGCACGTCGTGCGTTCGATGCGCGGCGCGCTGGGCCGGCGCATTGCGCTGGGTACCGACAAGCGGCGCGAACTGGCGGCGCTGCACGAGCAACTCGACGCGCTGCTGGCGCGCCCGGCCGATGTCGAACGGGATCGGGCGGTGGCAGAACTTCGCGAGCGCATCGAGCATCTGCGGGCCCGCATCGCGGCCATTCCCTTCCTGGACCCGATCGACCTGCGCTTCCGCAACCGGGTGCGCGTGCCGGTGCCCACCAGCAAGGCGGTGATGTTCTGCCTGATGGACGTGTCGGGTTCGATGGACCAGGCGCGCAAGGACCTGTCCAAGCGCTTTTTCATCCTGCTGTACCTGTTCCTGACGCGGCACTACGAGAAGATCGAGATCGTCTTCATCCGTCACCACACCCAGGCGCAGGAGGTGGACGAAGAGGGCTTCTTCCACTCGACCGAGACCGGCGGCACCGTGGTGTCCTCAGCGCTGGTGCTGCTGGAGGAGATCATCCGCGCCCGCTACCCCAGCGACCAGTGGAACATCTACGGCGCCCAGGCCAGCGACGGTGACAACTGGCACCACGACTCCGGCCGTTGCCGCGAGATCCTGGAACAGAAGATCCTGCCGCTGTGCCGCTACTACGCCTACGTGCAGGTGGCCGATCCCGAGCAGAACCTGTGGGAAGAGTACGCCCGCTTGGCCGAGGTCAGCGGTCCGCACTTCGCGATGCGCAAGGTGACCGACGCCTCGCAGATCTACCCGGTCTTCCGTGACCTGTTCAAGAAGGAGGGGGCGCGGGAGGCGGCCTGAGTCCGCTGCGGACCTCGCCTCGCCAACGCCTCCCACTCAGCCACCGGACCTGGACCCGATCAGGGGAAACGCATGAACGCCGACGACCTCCACCTCCCGGACCCGACGCCCCGCTCCGAGCCCGAACTGCCGCCGATCCTGGCGGCCACGCCCAAGGCGGCACTGGTGACGGCGCCCGCCGCGCACGTGGGGGTGCCGCGCGAGCCGCTGCCGCTGCTCGAGCGGCCCTCGCAGCCCCTGCCCGCGCCCAGCGACTGGAGCTTCGAGCTCATCGAGCGCTACCACGAGGTGATCCGCGACACGGCCCGCCGCTACGGCCTGGATACCTACCCCAACCAGCTCGAAATCATCACCGCCGAGCAGATGATGGACGCCTACGCGTCGGTCGGCATGCCGGTGAACTACCGCCACTGGAGCTACGGCAAGGAGTTCATCTCCACGGAGAAGAACTACAAGCGCGGCGCCATGGGCCTGGCCTACGAGATCGTCATCAACTCCAACCCCTGCATCAGCTACCTGATGGAGGAGAACACGATGGCGATGCAGGCGCTCGTCATCGCCCACGCGGCCTACGGCCACAACAGCTTCTTCAAGGGCAACTACCTGTTCCGGATGTGGACGGATGCGGCCTCGATCATCGACTACCTGGTCTACGCCAAGGACTACGTCGCCAAGTGCGAGGAAAAGCACGGCCTGGATGCGGTCGAGACTTTCCTCGACTCTTGCCACGCGCTGATGAACCAGGGGGTGGACCGCTACCGCCGCCCCGGCAAGAAGACGTTTGCGCAGGAGCTGGCCGAGCGCCAGGAGCGGGAGGTCTACGCCCAGCAGCAGGTCAACGATCTGTGGCGCACGCTGCCGCGCAAGGCCGACAAGGCCGACGAGGCGCCCGAAGCCCGGCGATTCCCGGCCGAGCCGCAGGAGAACCTGCTGTATTTCATCGAGAAGAACGCGCCGCTGCTGGAGCCCTGGCAGCGCGAGATCGTGCGCATCGTGCGCAAGATCTCGCAGTACTTCTACCCGCAGCGCCAGACCCAGGTGATGAACGAGGGCTGGGCCACCTTCTGGCACCACAAGCTGCTCAACACCCTGTACGACGACGGCTACCTCACCGACGGCGTGATGATCGAGTGGCTGAAGTCGCACACCAATGTGGTCTACCAGCCGCGCGTCACGGACCGGAACTACAGCGGCATCAACCCGTACGCGCTGGGCTTTGCGATGTACACCGACATCAAGCGCATCTGCGAGGCGCCGACCGACGAGGACCGCGAGTGGTTCCCCGACATCGCCGGCACGCCCTGGCTGCCGGCGCTCGACCAGGCCATGCGCAACTTCAAGGACGAGAGCTTCATCGGCCAGTACCTGAGCCCCAAGCTGATGCGCGACCTGCGCCTGTTTGCCATTTCCGACGACGACAAGAAGCCGGAGATGGAGATCAGCGCCATCCACGACGACGCCGGCTACCGCCATGTGCGCGAGGCCTTGTCGCGGCAGTACGACCTGGGGCAACGCGAGCCCAACATCCAGGTCTGGAACGTCAACCTGCGCGGCGACCGGGCGCTGATCCTGCGTCACTTCCAGCACAACGACCGGCCGCTGGCCGATGGCGCGCAGGAGGTGATCAAGCACGTGGCACGGTTGTGGGGCTTCGACGTGCACCTGGAGAGCGTCAACGGCAAGGGCGACGTGACGCGCACCTTCCTGGCCGAGGGGCCGTCGAAGGGGTGAGGGGACGTGTGCGTTCCCCGGCGTCGTGCGGGGTTCGTACACTTCCGACATGGACGCACCTGCCCTTGCCGACCGCCTGATGGCGTTGTACCCCGTGCTGGCCGAGGATCCACCGCCCGCCTGGCGGGCCGATCTGGACCGCGCGGGTCCTGCCGTCCGGGTCTCGGCACAGGCGCTGTTGTTTGATGAAGGGGCTCCTTGTCGCGGTTTCCCGATGGTGCTCGCGGGGGGCGTGAAGGTGGCCCGGGGGGCTCCCCATGGACGTGCGCTGGAGCTCTATCGTGTCCTGCCCGGAGAGGTGTGTGTCGTGTCCGCGTCGTGCCTGTTCGGGGCGAGTGCACTGTCGGCCCACGGTGTGACGTTGTCGGCCACCGAGATGTTCGTGCTGCCGCCCGACCTGTTCATGCGGTGGAGCGAGCATGCGCCTTTTCGCCGTTTCGTGTTCGGCCAATTCGCCACACGCCTGGCCGATCTCATGGCCCTGACCGAGGCGGTGGCTTTCCAGCGACTGGATCAGCGGTTGGCCGGTGCCTTGCTGGGGCACGGGCAGGTGCTGCACCGGACCCATCAGCAGCTGGCGGACGAACTGGGCACGGTGCGCGAGATGGTCACGCGGTTGCTCAAACGGTTCGAACAAAGCGGCTGGGTGCGGCTCAGCCGCGAGCGCATCGAGGTCGCGGATCCGGCCGCTTTGCGCCGTCTTTCGGCCACGGGCTGACCCGGCCGGATCGCAGATCACGGCGCTGTCGCCCCCCGCGGCGGGGCTGTCTTGTGTGACTCCAGTCACAGATGGGACGGGCCGGGATGCCGACACTGGCTTCACTTTCCCTCGAAGACAGGAGCCTTTCCATGAAGACCAACGTTGGCGGCATCGACCGCATCCTCCGCATCGTCGTCGGTGCCGCACTGCTTGTGATGGCCGCCACCGGCGCCATCGGTGCCTGGGGCTGGATCGGCGTTGTGCCGCTGCTCACCGGATTGCTGAGCACCTGCCCGCTGTATTCCATCCTGGGCATGAACACCTGCCCAATGAAGAAGGACTGAAACGGGCGCGGGCGAAAATCCGCCTGTCTGGCAACCACAAGACAGGAGGACTTCGCATGAATCCGTTTCTGAATGACCTGACGCGCACGCTGCAGGACGTCCTCTCGCGTTCGGCGGCGGTGGCGGTGGAGCGGGCCCGCTCAGTGGGGGCTTTGCCGGTGCGAAGCACACGCTCGTACCGGTGCGCCTGCGGGCGGCCGGTGTTTTTTGGCAACCAGCGCTGCTTTTCCTGTGGGCGAGCCCTGGGGTTTTCGTCGGCGCATCTGACGGTGCTGGCCTTGGAGCCCAAGGGTGAACTTTGGGCCGGCCTTGGGCCGAACGTCCACGGCCGGCTTTTTGCCCGGTGTGCCAATGCCGACACGGCCGCTCAATGCAACTGGCTGGTTCCCGCCGAGGAGCGCAATGGAGCCGGCCAGCGCCCTCTGTGGTGTACCGCCTGCCGGCTCAACCGCATGATTCCCGACCTGTCGGTGCCGGCCAACGCCACGGCCTGGGCGCGCATGGAGACCGCCAAGCGCCGTCTGGTCTCCAATCTGCTGGCGCTGGGGTTGCCGGTGCAGTCCCGGCAGGTGGGGGCGGGGGGCGAGGATCCGGACCACGGTCTGGCATTCGATTTTCTGCGCGCCCTGCCGGGCGCACCGCCGGTGCTCACCGGGCACGCCCAAGGCATCGTCACGCTCAACATCGATGAAGCCGACGACGTGCTGCGCGAGCAGGCTCGTTCCCAGCTCCAGGAGTCGTACCGCACGGTGCTGGGCCACATGCGGCACGAGGTGGGGCACTACTACTGGGAGCGCCTGGTGTCCCGTTCGCATTGGATCGAGCCGTTCCGGCGGCTTTTTGGGGATGAGCGCCAGTCCTACACCGACGCCCTGCAGCGCCACTATGCCCAGGGACCGGCCGCCGACTGGCCGCAGCGTTGTGTGAGTGCCTACGCGAGCAGCCACCCCTGGGAGGACTGGGCCGAGACCTGGGCGCACTACCTGCACATCGTCGACGGATTGAACACGGCCTTGAGTTTTGGCCTCGATGCCGGAGACGTTGAACTCGACATCCACCCGTTCCCGACCGATGCGCTGGTGCAAGAGGATCCGCAGTTCCTGACGTTGATCAATGGCTGGGTCGAACTGGCTGGAGTGCTCAACGAACTGTCGAGGGCGCTGGGCGAGCCGGATTTCTATCCGTTCGTGCTGTCGGTGCCGGCGGTGCGCAAGCTGCATCTGGTGCACCGGGTGGTGCACGATGCCCAGCGGCCTCGCTGACCCGGTGGCCGCGGGTCAGCCGCGCAGCAGTTTCCACAGTCCCTGTGCCGACAGGAGGTGACCCGGGTTGCTGGTTTCGTCGAGCACCCCGCTCATGCTGCGCAGCAGCCGCGGGCTGTGCCGGGCCCGCCAGATGACCAGATCGGCCAGCCAGGGGTGACGGTTGATGCCGTTGGCCCGGGCGTAGAGGTCAAAACGCGGCTTGAGCTGGTTCAAGCCATGTTGGTAACGATCCAAAACCGTCTGGGTGGCGGCGCCGTCCAGGGCGTCCGGTGGCACGGATTGCAGGGCCTCGGCGGCCAGCAGCCCGGTTTCCAGCGCTTTGCCGATGCCTTCGCCGGTGAAGTCATAGGTCGATCCCAGGGCCTCGCCGGTGGTCAGCAGTCCCGGTCGGCCATGCAAGGCCCCTTCCAGGGTGCAGCGCAGGGGAGCGCCGCGCAGATCGCCCAGGGGTTCTCCGCCGTCCATCAGCCGTGCAGCGGCCGGATGGATGCGGGTGAACGTTTCGAACACCTCTCGCAGGTTGGCGTCGGCGGCTTGGTCGCGTGCCTCGTGCCGACGGAAGAACGCGCCCACGCCGATGTTGAAAACGTCCTGTCCGCAGGGGAAGATCCAGCCGTATCCTGGGCGCAGTTGCCGGTGCCACACCACGTCCATGGTGTCGTGCTGAAAGCCGGGATGCCGCACGTAGGTTCGCAGTGCGATGCCGCTGGGCGTGCGTCGCGTGCACATGCCGGCCTGGGCCAGCGGCTGAATGCGCGCGCCGGTGGCCAGCACCACCCAGCGGGCCTGGAGGGTCCGGGTTTCGGCGCCGGCTTGCAGCACGGCCCCCGTGACGCGTGCGTCGGCATCCTCGGTCAGGCCCATGAACCGCCACGGTGTTTTCACGTCGACCCCCGCGCGCCGGGCGTGCGCCACGAGCACGTCGTCGAGTTCCCGGCGGGGCAGCACGGCCAGGTGGCCTGGTACGTCGACTTGGCCCCCTCCCGGTCCGACGCACCGCACGTGTCGAACGGGATGCGCACGTGCCATCACTTCGTCGAGCACCCCCAGCCGTTTCAGGGCGTGGTGGGCGTCCGGAATCAGACCGTCGCCGCACACCTTCTCGCGCGGGAAATCGTGTTGGTCGACGAGCAGCACCTGACGCCCGCCACGCGCCAGTGCCGTGGCGCAGGCGCTGCCTGCAGGGCCGGCACCCACGATCAGCACGTCGATGTCGGTGGGCCAGGGGGCGCTCGAGAAGGTGGGGGTGGTCGCTGCAGGGTCAGCGGAAACAACAGACGCGGACATGGCCGGAATTCTCCATGACCCGCGCACGGGATGGCGTGCGGCGATCCCCCGATTCAGGTTGACTCCAGTCAAGACCCTGTCAAGGCCTCGGTGCCACGATGGATGTACACCCGAACAATGAGACGACCCCAGGAGATCGCCATGACCGCTGCGCTCGACCCCAAACAGCTTCAAGTCTTGCGTGAGGCGCTGCTGTCCGAGCGGGAAGCCCTGCTGCGCCGCATGGCCGGCCACCAGGGCGAGGCCACGCGCATCCAGCACGCGGCCGAGATGCTGACACAGGCGAACGAGGAGGGTCGAGGGGCCGGCTCGGACCGCGAGGTGGATCTGGCGCTCACCGATCGGGAGCGGCTGGATCTGGCCCAGGTCACCGAAGCGCTCAAGCGCCTGGAGGCGGATGACGACTTTGGCGTGTGCGTGGACTGCGGCGCCGACATCGCCTACGAGCGCTTGCGTGTGCGTCCCCAGGCCTTGCGCTGCGTCGGGTGCGAGGGCCGCCACGAGGGACATCGGGTTGAAACCCGTGGATTTGGGGGCTCCCGGCCCTCCACACTCTGAACCGGGGGCTCGCCGACCGGAGGCCGGGGGCCGCGCGTGGGGTCAGGGCGCGGGCAGGGGAGGGGCTTCGTCAGACCCGTCGAGGTCTTCGGCCTCCGGCTGATTCAGGATCTCGTCGGGGAACGCCAAGGGACGGCAGTTCTGCGTCCAGGTTCGCAGGATGTCGGCCACCTCACCCACGCCCTGCTTCTTGAGGGCCGAAAACAGCGCGATCTGGATGTCGGACTCGTCCGTGGCCATTTCCGCGAGCTGATCCTGGGTCTGGCGCAGGATCTGGTCGGACTCCTTGCGATTGAGCTTGTCGGCTTTGGTCAGGATCACCAGCAGTTTCACTGCGCCGTTGGCCACGCGAGGGGCGACAAAACTCAGCAATTGCTTGTCGAGATCGGTGAGGCCGTGGCGTGAATCCACCATTTGCACCACCACCGCGAGGTTGCGGCGCACGGCCAGATAGTCCGCCATCACCTGTTGCCAGCGCAATTTGGCCGAGCGAGTCACTGCGGCATAGCCATAGCCCGGCAGGTCGGCCCAGATGGCATCGGGCGCGTCCTTCGGGCCCACCGAGAACAGGTTGATGTGCTGGGTGCGGCCAGGGGTCTTGGACGCGAAAGCGAGTTGCCTGCGTTGCGCCAAGGTGTTGATGGCGGTGGACTTTCCGGCGTTGGAGCGCCCGACAAAAGCGATCTCCGCCAGGTCGTGCGCCGGCAGCTGGTTGAGCTGTGCCGCGGTGGTGTAGAAGCGGGCCGTGTGGGACCACGCGAGCGCCTGCTTCGTCGCGTCTGCGCCACCGCTTGCGGTAGATCGGTTTTCGTTCATTGGGGACATTGTAAAATCCTCCGGTTTAGCGACTTGTCCCACCCACAGAATTTTGCGCCGCTCATCATGAACCTGAACATCAAGTCGATGCTTGCTCTGCTGGCGGCTGCCGCCGTGGCCACCCCTCTGATGGCTTCGGAAGCCACCGCATCCAAGGTGGATCTGGCCAAGGGCCAGGCCACGGCCACCCAGATCTGCGCGGCCTGCCACACCTCCGACGGCACCCGTGGCGTGTCCGCCAACCCGATTCTGCAGGGTCAGCACGCCGACTACCTGTATAAGCAATTGACGGAATTCAAGGCCGCCAAGCGTGAGAACGCCATCATGCAGGGCATGGCCGCTCCCCTGAGCGATGCGGACATGCGCAACGTCGCCGCCTTCTTCGCCAGCAAGAAGCCGGTGGCCGGCAACGCCAAGAGCAAGGATCTGGTGGTCCTGGGCGAGTCCATCTTCCGTGGCGGCATCGCCGACCGCAAGGTTCCGGCCTGTGCCGGTTGCCACAGCCCGACGGGTGCTGGCATTCCCTCGCAGTATCCGCGTCTGGCCGGCCAACACGCCGAATACACCGAGAGCCAGCTCAAGGCTTTCCGCGACGGTGTCCGCAAGAACAATGCCGTCATGACCGGTGTGACCGCCAAGATGAACGACCGCGAAATCAAGGCGGTGGCCGACTACATGGCTGGCTTGCACTGAGCGCGTTTGATTTTTCTTAAAAAGGCCGGTCCCTGACCGGCCTTTTTGCTGGGCGTTTCCCGCCTATGCTTGCAAGCTCATAATTTCGCCCCACCATGTCTGCTTCCACTGCCGGGCTTGAAGTCCGCACCGGTTCACGCCGGCTCCGAGAGTTTGTCGAGTTGCTGTCGTCGATGCGCTTTGCCATTGCGCTGTTGACACTCATCTGCATCGCCTCGGTCATCGGGACCGTGGTGCAGCAGCACCAACCGGCCGTCAATTACGTCAACCAGTTCGGTCCGTTCTGGGCCGAGGTGTTCCGTCGCATGGGGCTGTTCGCGGTCTACAGCACGGGCTGGTTCCTGGTGATCCTGGCGTTCCTCGTGACCTCGACGTCGTTGTGCATCGCACGGCACGTGCCCAAGATCCTGGCCGAAGTGCGCACTTACAAGGAGGGTGTGCGGGAGTCCTCCCTGAAGGCGTTCCACCACAAGGCCGAGGGTGCGCTTGCGCTGACGCGCGAGGCGGCGATTGCGCACGTGTCGCAGGCCCTGGCGGCCGGCGGGTGGCGGGCCAAGGCGCAAGTGCGCGAGAACGGGGTGATGGTGGCGGCTCGCCAGGGCATGGCCAATCGGCTCGGCTACCTGGCCGCGCATGGTGCCATCGTGCTGGTGTGCCTGGGGGGCCTGCTGGATGGAGACTTGATCGTCAAGCTGCAGATGGCGCTGGCGGGCAAGACACCCTTCACCGGCAGCGGATCGATCGCCGCAGTGCCGGCCCAGCACCGCCTGTCGCCGAACAATCCAACGTTCCGCGGCAACCTCTTCGTGCCGGAAGGGGCCACCGCCGGCACCGCCGTGATCAACATGCCCGATGGGGTCGTGCTGCAGGATCTGCCGTTCGGGGTGGAACTCAAGAAGTTCGTGGTCGAATACTACGACACGGGCATGCCCAAGCTGTTTGCCAGCGACATCGTGATCCACGACACCGATGGCACCCGCACCGAAGCCAAGATCAAGGTCAACGAGCCCTTTGTCTACAACGGGGTCACGCTGTACCAGTCGAGCTTCGATGACGGAGGGTCCAAGCTCACGGTGCTGGCCCGGCCGTTCGGCCGCTCCGGGCAGCCGTTGGAGATCCGCAGTGAGGTGGGGGCGTCCACGGTCCTCAAGCCCGCGCCGGTGGCGGGGGCCGCATCCGGCGTGGGGGCGCCACTGAGCCTGGAGTTCACGGAGTTGCGGGTGATCAACGTCGAGAACCTGGGGGGCGATGAGTCGGAAACCGATGTGCGCGCGGTGAATCTCGCCACGACGCTCGACAAGCACCTGGGATCCGGGGCCCAGAAGCCGGGCGAAAAGAAGCTGCACAACGTGGGGCCGTCGTTCAAGTACCGGCTGCGTGACCCGGCGGGCCAGGCCCGCGAGTTCCACAACTACATGCTGCCGGTGGATCTGGACGGACAGAAGGTGTTCCTGGCGGGGGTGCGTGAGACCCTGGATCAGGGCTTCCGCTACCTGCGCATTCCGGCCGACGACCAAGGGGAGGTGGAGGGCTGGCTGGCCCTGCGCGCGGCGCTGGCCGATGCCGACCTGCGGCAGAAGGCGGCCCGGCGCTATGTGGCCCGCGTGACCCCTCCCGATGCCAAGGCCGGTTTTGCGGAACAGCTCGAAGCCTCTGCGCTGCGCGGGCTCAATCTGTTTGCAGGAGCCGAGCCACCGAGCAAGGGCGCCGCATCCACGGCGGGCCTGCCGGCCATTCAGGATTTCCTGGTGGCCAACGTGCCGGAGGCCGAGCGCGGGCGGACATCGGAAGTGCTGGTGCGCATCCTGGACGGCTCCCTGTTCGAACTGTTGAACCTCACCCGCGAGCAGGCCGGGCGGCCGGCCCTGAAGGCCAGCGAGGACACCGGGCGCTTCATGTCGCATGCCGTGCTGTCGCTGTCGGACTCCTTCGCGTATCCAGCGCCGCTGTTTTTCACCTTGAAGGACTTCCAGCAGGTGCAGGCCAGTGTGTTCCAGGTGACCCGTGCGCCGGGCAAGACCCTGGTCTACCTGGGCTGCGGTCTGTTGGCGCTGGGGGTGTTCATGATGCTGTACGTGCGTGAGCGCCGCCTGTGGATCTGGCTGGACGGACCTGCCGACGCCGATCGCCTGGGCGTGACGATGGCCCTGTCCTTCAACCGCAAGATGCTCGATAACGACCGCGAATTTGCCGCCATGCGTCAAGCCGTGCTGGGAACCCCGCCGGCCGCTGCCGTGTCCAAGACCGACGCCTGATCCCCTCTGAACATGACCACGACCACCACCACTCTCGACCTGGGGCGACCCTCGCCTCTGTCCCAGCGCCATTGGGGCGATTGGCTGTTTGCCGTGCTCATCGTGGCGGGGGCGGCGTTTGCCTGGACCCGCTACGGTCACGGCATGAACGACTATGAGCGCGGCATCCTGATCTGTGCCGTGCCGTCGCTCATCGCGCTGGGTTGGTTCTGGCGGCCCCTGGCCTGGCTGAGTGCCGGGGTCGGGGCGACGACCTTGCTGGCCATCGGGCTGTACCTGCGCCAGACCGATGCGTTTGGCGCCGATCTGGCCGCGGCCGATCAGGTCTTCTGGCTGAAGTACCTGCTCTCCAGCCAGAGTGCGATCCTGTGGATGAGCGTGCTGGTCTACATGAGCACGCTGGCCTACTGGATCGGCCTGTTCACCGGAAAGGCGGGGGCCACGGCGCACCGCATCGGTTCCGGTCTGGCTTGGGCGTCGGTGTTCATGGCGCTGCTGGGCACCTTCGTGCGCTGGTTTGAGAGCCACCAGATCGGCCCGGACATTGGCCACATCCCGGTGAGCAACCTCTACGAAGTGTTCGTGATGTTCGCGTGGATGACCACGCTGTTTTACCTGTACTACGAACGCCAGTACGGTACGCGCGCCTTGGGCGCCTTCGTGATGCTGATCGTCAGCGCCTCCGTCGGCTTCCTGCTCTGGTACACGGTGGCGCGCGGTGCGCAGGAGATCCAGCCGCTGGTGCCGGCTCTGCAGAGCTGGTGGATGAAGATCCATGTGCCGGCCAACTTTGTCGGCTACGGCACGTTCGCTCTGGCGGCCATGGTGGCGCTGGCCTACTTGCTCAAGACAGCCGAGGCGCGCTCGCTGTGGACCGGCCTGGTCGCGGTGCCGGGCGCGCTGCTGCTGGTGCTGGCGGCGTTTTCGGTGTTGGGTGGACTCTCGGCCGACGTGGCCGGAGCGGTGAACAAATCGATGCGCATGGTGGGGGGCTGCATGGCGTTTTTTGCCTTCGCCATCGCCACGCGGGGCGTGATCAACCGCAGCACCCCGGCCCCTGAAGTGCTTGACGACGTCATGTACAAGGCGATCGCCGTGGGTTTTGCCTTCTTCACCATCGCCACCATCCTGGGCGCCTTCTGGGCCGCCGAGGCCTGGGGCGGTTACTGGAGTTGGGATCCGAAGGAAACCTGGGCCCTGATCGTCTGGCTGAACTACGCCTCGTGGCTGCACATGCGCCTGGTCAAGGGCTTGCGCGGCGCGGTGGCCTCCTGGTGGGCGCTGGTCGGACTGCTGGTCACCACCTTCGCCTTCCTCGGGGTGAACATGTTCCTCACCGGCCTGCACTCCTACGGGCAGCTCTGATCCCGGCGCCGGGGAGCCCGGGTTTTGTCCCGGGTTCAGTCTGGGGGGGCATCGGCCGATAACGGGGGATCGAAAGGTGAAGCCATGCCCTACATCCAGCGCAATGCCCGAGGCGAGATCCACGCTGTCCACCGTGACGCGGTGAGCGGGTCCGAGTACGTCGCCATCGACGACCCCCAACTGCAGGCCTGGCTGCGCGGCGATGAGGCCGCCGCCAAGTCTCCGACCTTTGCCGAACTCGATGCGGGTCTGGTTCGGGTGCTGGAAGACCTGGTCGACGTCCTGATCGCCCGCAACGTCATCAACGTGACCGATCTGCCCCAGGAAGCCCAGCAAAAGCTGTTCGCGCGCAAGACCTTCCGCGAGCGATTCAAGCACCAGTCGCTGGACCTGTTTTCCCAGAGCATGAAGGTGGCCCGGGTGCCGACCCGCGCCCGCACCCAGTCGCGCGAGACCTTGTAAGAAAGCGGGGAACTTCCCCGACTCATGGGCACACCCATTTTCTTCAAGCGGAGTGCCCCATGCTGATTCCACGGTTCGGACAACCTGAGGACGGACACGTCCACCCCCATCCCAGCGAGATCACGCCAGCGGCCGTGTATGCCGACCGACGGCGCTGGATGCGCCAGGCCGCTGCGTGGGGTGTGGCGTCGGCTGCTTCGTCGTGGGCTTCAGGGGTGGAGGCGGCCGATCCCGTGCCGGGCATCGCTGGTGTCCGCCCTGGCGCGCGCGCGCCCTTGAGCGCCGTGCGCTCCCAGGTGCCGGGGGCCTGGACGATGGAGCCCCCGAACACACACGCCGATATCACCGGCTACAACAACTTCTACGAGTTCGGCACCGACAAGGGCGATCCGGCCCGCCATGCCCGCGAGTTTCGCACCCGCCCCTGGACGGTGACTCTGGACGGGCTGGTGCGCAAGCCGGTCACGTTGGACCTGGACTCGCTGCTCAAATTGGCACCGCTGGAGGAGCGCATCTACCGCCTGCGGTGTGTCGAGGGGTGGTCGATGGTCATCCCGTGGGTGGGGTATTCGCTGGCCGAACTCCTCAAGCGGGCGGAGCCGCTGGGCAGCGCGAAGTACGTGCAGTTCATCTCTCTGGCCGATCCGAAGCAGATGCCCGGGCTCAACCCGCGTGTCCTGGCGTGGCCCTACGCCGAAGGCTTGCGCCTCGACGAAGCCATGCACCCGCTTGCGTTGGTCGCATTGGGTTTGTACGGCGAGGTGCTGCCGCCTCAGAACGGCGCACCCGTGCGCCTGGTCGTGCCATGGAAGTACGGGTTCAAGAGCGCCAAGTCGATCGTGCGCATCCGCCTGGTCGAGCAGATGCCCGCCACCGCCTGGGTCCAGGCCGCGCCGTCGGAGTACGGATTCTTCGCCAACGTCAATCCGGCCGTGGACCATCCGCGCTGGAGTCAGGCCACGGAACGCCGCATCGGTGACGGCGTGTTTGCTCCCAAGCGGCCCACGCAGCCATTCAACGGGTATGGCGCACAGGTGGCGTCGCTCTACGCGGGACTGGACCTGCGGCGCTGGTACTGAGCCGTGGGACGGGGGTT
>JACCDS010298002.1_pt1 | contig 14255 bp, 13 predicted proteins | sample 7446441 | NCBI WGS metagenome assembly JACCDS01 (sample SAMN15323445, study PRJNA562643) | freshwater metagenome | isolation source: river surface water | place: USA:Blue River Watershed | collected 2017-08-17 | reverse complement strand
TCAGGAACACGACGGCCAGGTCACGCAGGCCACGCGCGGCGACCCGCGCATCACCCGCATCGGGCACTTCCTGCGCCGCACCAGCCTGGATGAGCTGCCGCAGTTTTTCAATGTGCTGGTGGGCGACATGTCCGTCGTCGGCCCGCGTCCGCACGCGCTGGTGCACAACGATTTGTACAAAGACAAGCTCGCGATGTACATGCAGCGGCATCGCGTCAAACCGGGCATCACCGGATGGGCGCAAATTAATGGCTATCGCGGCGAGACCGACACCGACGAAAAAATGGCCCGCCGCATCCAGTTCGATCTCTATTACATACAGCACTGGTCGTTCTGGATGGACCTGAAAATCATCGCGTGGACCGCCTTCAAAGGCTGGACCAACAAGAACGCGTACTGAAAACGCCCATTCCGAGGACATCCATCGATGGAACACATGCCCCTGGTGCCGGTCGTGCTGTGCGGCGGCTCCGGCACCCGGCTCTGGCCACTATCGCGCGACAGCTATCCCAAGCAATTCCTGCGGCTGCACGGCGAGCAAAGCCTGCTGCAGCAGACGCTGCTGCGTTGCGAAGGATTGTTCGGCGCTGCCCCGCTGCTGCTGACGGGCGAAGCAACCCGCTTCATCGTCGCCGAGCAGCTCGACGACATCGGCATAGCCAACGCCACGCTGATGCTGGATCCTGTGCAGCGCGGCACGGCGCCCGCGCTGGCCTGCGCGGCGCTGCAACTGACGCGTGCGCAGGACGATGCGCTGATGCTGGTGCTGCCGTCGGACCATGTGGTGCGCGACGCCGACGCCTTCCGGCACGCCGTGCGCAAGGCCGCAGACGCTGCCCGCGAAGGATGGCTGATGAGCTTCGGCATACCGCCGACCGCGCCCGAAACAGGCTACGGCTACCTGCGTGCCGGTGCCGGCATCGCCGACGATACCTGGCGCATCGACGCCTTCCTCGAAAAACCCGATCGCGAGACCGCGCAACGCCTGATTGCCAGCGGCCACTGCTACTGGAACGGCGGCATGTTCGTGTTCCGCTGCCGCCAGCTGCTGGACGAACTGGAACAGCACGCCCCTGCCGTGCTGCATGCGTGCCGCCTGGCCTTGGAAAAATCATCGGTTGATGGCTGCTTCGTTCGGCTCGATGGCAGCGCCTATGCAGACAGCCCCGACATCTCGATCGACTACGCGCTGATGGAACGCACCTCGAATGCAGCAATGGTCAGGCTCGATGCCGGCTGGTCCGACATCGGTTCCTGGGCGTCGGTGTGGGACAGCGCTGCCCACGACGACGCCGGCAATTCCGTGCAGGGCGATGCGCTTCTCGACGACTGCCGCAACTGCCATGTGCACGCGGGAAAGCGGCTGGTGGCCGCCATGGGCCTCGACGACATCGTGATCGTCGACACCGACGACGCACTTCTGGTGATGCCGAAGGAACGTGCGCAGGACCTGCGCCGCATCGTCAAGCGCCTTCAACATGAGCAGCGCAGCGAATGCAGCACGCACCGGCAGGTCATGCGCCCGTGGGGAAACTTTGACGCCATCGGCCACGGGCCGCGCTTTCAGGTCAAGCGCATTACGGTCAGACCGGGCGCGCGGCTGTCGCTGCAGATGCATCACCATCGCGCCGAGCACTGGATCGTGGTGTCCGGCACCGCGCGCGTGCGCGACGGCGACAAGGAATACCTGCTGACCGAGAATCAGGGCACCTACATCGGCGTCGGCGTCGTGCATTCACTGGAGAACCCCGGAAAGATCCCGCTGGAACTGATCGAGGTGCAGTCCGGTAGCTACCTCGGCGAGGATGACATCGTGCGGCTCAATGACATCTATGGACGCAGCTGATGGCAGTGCGCATGCGCCGGCTGGCGCTGCTCGCGGGCTTCTTCGTGCTGATGGTGAGTCTCGGCGCAGTGCCGGGCGAAGCGAACGCGCTGTCGGACCGTTTTGGCGACAAGCTGCTGCATGCGCTCGCATATGGCTTGATGGCGGCACTGTGCTTCCGCGCGCTGGTGGCGAAGCCGCTGCCGCGCGCATTCATGACGGTCGCTGCGATCGCGCTGCTTGGCCTCGTGGACGAATCCATACAGTCCCTTCTGCCCTACCGCAACGCATCACTGGCCGACTGGTGTTTTGATATCGCATCGGCGGCAATCGTTGCGGCCATGCTCCTGTTGCTCGACAGGCTAACCACTACTACGGACTAACATGCGAAAAATTAGCAAGGCCATCTTCCCGGTCGCCGGGCTCGGCACGCGCTTCCTGCCGGCCACCAAGGCCAGTCCGAAAGAGATGCTGCCAGTGGTCGACAAGCCGCTGATCCAGTACGCGGTCGAAGAAGCCATCGAAGCCGGCATCACCGAAATGATCTTCATCACCGGCCGCAACAAGCGCGCGATCGAGGACCACTTCGACAAGGCCTATGAGCTCGAAGCCGAACTCGAAGCGCGGCACAAGGAAGACCTGCTGCAGATGATACGACGCATCAAGCCGGACAATGTGCAATGCGTCTATGTGCGCCAGGCCGAGGCGCTCGGTCTCGGGCATGCGGTGCTGTGCGCGGAGCGGCTGGTGCAGGACGAGCCGTTCGCCATCATACTGGCCGATGACCTGCTCGACGCCGACGTGCCGGTAATGAAGCAGATGGTGCACCTTCACCAGCACTACGGCAGCAGCATCATCGGCGTACAGGCGATTCCGCTGGAGCAGAGCAGCGCCTACGGCATCGTCGAAGGCCGGCCGGTCGCAGACCGGCTTCTGAAGCTCGATGGCATCGTCGAAAAGCCGACTCCGCAAGACGCGCCGTCCAACATTGGCGTTGTCGGCCGCTATATCCTGACGCCGTCCATCTTCCGTCACCTGCGCAAACTGAAGCCCGGCGCCGGCGGCGAACTGCAACTGACCGATGCCATCGCCCAGCTGATCCAGTCCGAGGCCGTGATGTCCTATCAATTCATCGGCAAGCGCTATGACTGCGGAACGAAGCAGGGCTACCTGCAGGCGACTGTCGAGTTCGCGCTGAAGCACCCGGAAGTATCCGACGAGTTCCGCGAATTCCTGCTTCAGTTGCGGCTGGAAGCGGAGCCGCACGCGTCTCCTGTCGTATCGCGTGCGACGGCAATGCACTGACAGCATGCGCGGACAGACCCTGCTCGTCACCGGCGCCACCGGTTACATTGGCTCGCACACCTGCGTCTGCCTGCTGCAGGCCGGCTGGCAGGTGATCGCCGTCGACAACTTCAGCAACAGCTCGCCACGCGTGATCGACCGCATCGCACAGATCACCGATCGCGAGCTGGCGTTTCACGAAATCGACGTGCGCGACACCGCTGCACTGACCCGGCTATTGCAGCGGGAAGCGGTCGCGGCGGTGATCCACTTCGCCGGGCTGAAGGCGGTCGGCGAATCGGTCGCGCAGCCGCTGGACTACTTTGACAACAATGTCTGTGGCAGCGTGTCGCTGCTGCGCGCGTTGCACCAGCAAGGCGTGCGCAAACTGGTATTCAGCTCGTCGGCCACGGTTTACGGCGATCCGGCGTCGGTGCCGATCGCCGAAGATGCGCCGACCTCGGCCACCAATCCTTATGGCCGCACCAAGCTGATGGTGGAGCAGATGCTCGATGACCTGTCGATATCCGATACGGAGTGGCGGATCGCGACGCTGCGCTATTTCAATCCGGTCGGCGCGCACGACAGCGGCCTGATCGGCGAAGACCCGCGCGATGTACCGAACAACCTGATGCCCTACATCGCGCAGGTCGCCGTCGGACGCCGCCCTTGCCTGTCGGTGTTCGGCGACGACTACCCGACGCCCGACGGCACCGGCGTGCGCGACTACATCCATGTGATGGACCTCGCGCGCGGACACCTGGCCGCGCTCGACCGGCTGTTCATGCATCCGGGCAGCTTCACGGTCAATCTCGGCACCGGACAGGGCGTCAGCGTGCTGCAGGCAGTCGCCGCCTTCGAGCGCGCATGTGGCCGCCCGATACCGACCCGGGCGGCGCCGCGGCGCCCCGGCGATGTCGCGTCCTGCTACGCATCGCCGGCGCGCGCCGAAGCGCTGCTGGGCTGGCGCGCGGAGCATGGCCTGGCGCAGATGTGCAATGACCACTGGCGCTGGCAAAGCCGCAATCCGGACGGCTATTGACCGACGCCAAGTGCGCCGCCATCGACTGCGCGAACGCAATCGCCGGCGCTGCCGCAACGACACAATGATCGCTTGATCACCCACCAGCGAAACACATGATTCCGAAAGAACCCCTGCAGGACACGACGGGCAAGGTCGCGCTCGTCACCGGCGTGACCGGTCAGGATGGCGCCTACCTGTCCGAACTTCTGCTTGCCAAAGGCTATGTTGTGCATGGCATCAAGCGGCGCGGCTCGCAATTCAATACCGGGCGCATCGACCACCTGTATCAGGACCCGCACGAGAGCGGGCGCCGCTTCATCCTGCACCATGGCGACATGACCGACACCGCATCGCTGATCCGCGTGATGCAGCAGTCTCGGCCCGACGAGGTGTACAACCTCGCTGCGCAAAGCCATGTTGCCGTGTCCTTCGAGGAGCCGGAATACACCGCCAACTCGGACGCGCTCGGCACGCTGCGCCTGCTGGAAGCCATCCGCATCCTTGGTCTGGAAAAAAAGACCCGCTTTTATCAGGCATCGACGTCGGAGCTGTACGGCAAGGTGCAGGAAACACCGCAGCGCGAGACCACGCCGTTCTATCCGCGCAGCCCCTATGCAGCCGCCAAGCTGTATGCGTACTGGATCACCGTGAATTACCGCGAGGCCTACGGCATGTATGCCTGCAACGGCATCCTGTTCAATCATGAATCGGCACTGCGCGGCGAGACCTTCGTCACGCGCAAGATCACGCGCGGCCTCGCCCGCATCACGCTTGGCCTGCAGGACTGCCTGTACCTAGGCAATCTCGACTCACTGCGCGACTGGGGCCATGCCCGCGACTATGTCGAGATGCAATGGCTGATGCTGCAGCAGCAAGTGGCCGAAGATTACGTGATCGCGACCGGCAAGCAGAGCAGCGTGCGTGAATTCGTCAATACCGCCGCGCACATGCTTGGCATCACGCTGCGCTGGCAAGGCAGCGGCATCGAAGAAATGGCGGTCGCCGAAACCTGCGGCGACCATGAAGGTTTGCGGCCCGGCCAGGTCATCGTGCGCGTCGACCCCCGCTACTTCCGTCCGACCGAGGTTGAAACGCTGCTCGGCGATGCCGGGAAGGCGCGCGAAAAACTGGGTTGGGTACCGCGCACGACGTTCACCGATCTCGTGCGCGAGATGGTGGATGCCGACCTGGCTGCAGCGCGCAAATATGCACTGGTGACGAGCAATGGCTTTCAGGCCTTCGCACACCATGAATAAGCGCGAACGCATCTTCGTCGCCGGTCATCGCGGCATGGTCGGCGCCGCACTGGTGCGCGCGCTGCGTGAGCGATCTGGCAGCGAACTGGTGCTGCGCAGCCACGACGAACTTGACCTCTGCGATGGCGCGCAGGTCAATGAATTCTTCGCGCATGCCGCCATCGATACGGTGTACCTTGCGGCGGCACGGGTGGGCGGCATCCATGCGAACAGCAGCTACCCGGCCGAGTTTATCCGGCAGAACCTGCTGATCGAAACCAACGTGATCCATGCCGCGTGGAAGTATCGGGCAAAGCGGCTGTTATTCCTCGGCTCATCCTGCATCTACCCGCGCCTCGCGCCGCAGCCCATGCGCGAAGAGTATCTTCTCGGTGGCGCGCTGGAGCCGACCAACGAGCCCTATGCGATCGCGAAGATAGCCGGCATCAAGCTGTGCGAAAGCTATAACCGGCAGTACGGCAGCGATTTCCGCTGCATCATGCCGACCAATCTGTACGGTCCTGGCGACAACTTCCATGCGCAGGACAGCCATGTACTGCCCGCGCTGATCCGCCGCTTCCATGACGCGCTGCTGTCTGGACAGCCCGAAGTGACGATCTGGGGCAGTGGCGAGCCGCTGCGTGAATTCCTGCATGTCGACGACCTGGCGGCGGCCTGCCTGCACCTGATGGACCAGCCGCGCGAGCGCCTCGCCGCGCTGACCGCGCCACAGTGCGCCCACTTCAATGCCGGCAGCGGCGAGGAAGTTCGCATCGCTGCGCTGGCGATGATGGTGGCTGGCGCCATCGGCTACGAAGGCCATGTCGCCTTCGACCGCAGCCGTCCGGACGGCACGCCGCGCAAGCTGCTCGACTCGGGCAAGCTGCGCAGCCTGGGCTGGAAGCCGGGCATCGCTCTGACTGAAGGCATCGCGCGCACCGTGAACCATTACCTCGCGGCGCACAGCGCGGACCGTGCCGACCTTGCTTACCGCGGCTATGTCGAGCGGCCGCGACTGAGGATCTGAAGGACCCAATGGCTTCCGGTCCGGACCCCTTCCTGCTGCTGCTCGCGGCGCTGGCGATGCTGCCGCTCGCGTTCGGCGTCTGCCTGCGCGCGCCGGTCGCCGTCGCGCTCGGCTTCGTAGCCATCCTGTGCCTGTTCTCGTCATCGACCTGGGGACAGCTGCAGGAAGAGAACACCATCTACGCGCGCGGCACCGGACTGTTCGCCTTCTCGCTGCTGAACCTGCTGCTTTGGGTCGCCGTCGCGGCGATGATGATGCGGGTCATGAGCAGCAGGAACCCCTTGCTGCCACCTTCGCCTTTCCCTGCGTTCACTGCCGCTTTCGGCTTCATGCTGGCCGCCCACCTCGGGCTCGGCCTGATGAGCGGCGTGGAGCCGCTGACCGTGCTGGGCTATAACGGGATCCTGAACGTGCTGAACATGGCGCTGTTCGCGCTGCTGCTGCTGGCGGCGATCCGCCATGAGCCGCAGCGGCGACGCCTGCTGCTGCTGATTCTGGCGCTGGCGGCGGTACGCGCGGTATACGGGCTGGTTCGCTATCGTTTTTTCGGCGGTGATAACGCGAACCCCTATCGCAACTTTGAAAAGCTCGACATACGCCTGGTCTATTTCGACATTGCAGACAATTACCTCGCCGCACTGGCCGCGTTCTGCCTCGCGTGGCTGCTGCTGATGCCGGGCGTGCGCATGTCGCTGTTCCGGCGCACTTTGCTGCTTGGCCTGTTCACGCTTGAAGTGGCGACGGTGGCGCTGTCCTTCCGGCGCTCGTCGCTGGTCGGCCTCGGGCTGATGTTCGTCGTACTGCTGTGGCAGCTGCCCTGGCAGCGGCGTCTGGTGTCCGGCGGCATCGGCGCGTTCGCCATGATCGCCGGCGCCGCGACCCTGATGCGCGAACGGCTGCAATTCAACACCAATCACGGCGGTTTCCTGTCGTCGCTTCTGTACGACGTCGGCCCGCAGCGCGCCACCGAGGTCAGCCGCTTCTACGAACTCGAAGCGGCCGCAAAAAGTCTGGACGGGCACTGGCTGTTCGGGCTGGGCAGCTGGGGCAGCTTCGACGGCAACGAAGAAGCGCTCGACTACCACTTCGGCAAGTTCGACTTCGTGCACAGCGGCTTCGGCCATCTGGTCCTGAAGAGCGGCTTCGCAGGCCTGCTGCTGTTCGTCGCGCTGCTGTGGGCCTTCTTTGCGCACTACCTGAGAGTGCGCTCTGCGCTGCGCGGCAACAGCGCGCTGCTGGCTGACGCCGGCGTCGCCGGCCTGCTATTCTGGCTGCCCACCCTGATGATAGGCACACCAATCATCGAGTTCCGCAGCATGCTGATGCTTGGCATGACGCTGGTCCTGCCCTATCTGCATACGCGCATCCGATTCGCGCGTCCCCTGTACACACCGGTGCGCCATGCTGCTGCGTAATTCGCTCTGGAACCTGACCGGATCCGCGCTGCCCGCGCTGGTCGCACTGGCGACGGTTCCGCTGCTGATCCGGGGCCTGGGCATAGAGGGCTTCGGCATCGTCACGCTGATCACCTCCGTGATCGGCTACTTCGGCATCTTCGACGTCAACCTGTCGGCCGGATCCATCAAGTACCTGTCCGAATATCACGCGCGGCAAGATACGCGGCGCTTCGCCGAGACTTTCTGGTTCGGCATTGCCTTCTATGCGCTACTCGGGCTGGCCGGCGGGCTGCTGCTGTTCACGTTGGCCGCACCCCTGCTCGAGCGCTTCTTCAGCGTATCGGCGGCGCTGCATGACGATGCGCTGCAGGGACTGCAGATCGCTGCGCTCGGCTTCGCACTGCTGCAAGTGCAGAACTACCTGCTGGTGGTGCCGCAGGCGCTGCAGCGCTATGACCGATCCGCGCGCGGTGAAGCCTTCTTCGGCATCGCGGTGAATCTGATTTCAGCAGCCGTCGCCCTGCAAGGGGGCGGCATTGCCGGTGTGCTGGCGTCGCGCGTGGCGGTGTCGGCGGCCAACCTGCTGTGGCTGTGCTGGCTGATCCGTCAGCTGGGAATGCCGCTGGCTCCCGCGCTGCCCGGACGCGACGTCTGCGTCGCGCTCGCGCAATTTTCCGGTCACAGCTGGCTGTCGCGCATGGCGTCGATGCTGCACCAGCACGCCGACAAGCTGATCATCGGCGCGCTCGCTGGTCCGGTCGCGCTGGCGCTATATACGGTGCCCACACAGCTCGCATCGCGCATTCTCGGTCTGACCTACCGGCTGTCGAGCGTGATCTATCCGCGCGTGTCGGCGCTGGCGGCAACCGGCGAACAGCGGCAGCTGCAAGGGCTGTATCTGGATGCGACGCGGATACTGACCTACCTGAACTTTGCGGTGCTGGGCATGATCGCCATCACCGGCGAACTGTTTCTCGCCAAATGGGTCGGCCCCGAATTCGTCGCCGACGGTTATCCGGTGCTGCTGCTGGTCACGGCAGGACTGCTGGTTGATTCGCTGACCGTGGTTCCGTCGCTGGTCAATGACGGGCTTGGCCATCCAAAGATCAGCGGCCGCTTCGCGATAGCACGCGGCGTGCTCGGGGTCGCGATGGTCTGGATGGGCACGAGCGCCGGCGGCATCGTCGGCGCCGCCGGCGCGCATCTGCTGTCGTCGCTGCTGATGACGGCGCTGTTCCTCGCCTATGTGCATGGCCGAACGATACCGTCGTCGCTGTCGGAAACCCTGCGCCAGTGCTGGGCGCCCAGTCTCGGCACCGGCGCTGCGGTGCTGCTGCTGATGCTGCCGCTGAAATGGGCCTTGCCGCAGACGCTGGCCGGGCTGCTGCTGCTGGCGGCCGCGAGCGGGCTGGCGCTGCTGGCAGGCGGACTGTCCTTCGTGATCCGCGTCGACGAACGCGCAGCGCTGGTGTCGGCGACGCGCCGGCTGGTGCCCGGAGTGGCCCGATGAGAATACTGATGGTCAGCGAAGACCTGCCGTCGGCCGGCATGGGCGGGCTGGCGCGCCATGTGCTGTCACTGTCGCGTGCGCTGGTCGCGGCCGGCCATCAGGTCGACCTGATGGGCAATGACGATGTGCCGATCGCCGCCGCCGGCGAAGATTTTCAAATCGATGGCCGCTTCTTTCCTGAGCTGCGCGGGCAGTTCGACGGCTGGAAGGAAATGTCGCTGGGCCTGTTCATGCCGCCCAAGCGCAGCACGATCGCACGCCGCTTCGCGAAAGCGGTCTTGCGCCGCGCCGCGCACTATGACGCGATCCATTACCACGGCCACCTGCCCAATATCGCGCGCTACATTCCGCCAGGCGTGAATTTCATCCAGACCCGGCATGACCAGGGCAGCGACTGCCTGATCCACACGCGCTTCAAGCGCGGCCGCATCTGCCGCACCCCCGACCCGCGCAACTGCGCCGAGTGCCGCAGCTGGCAGCCGAATGCCTTGCAGGGTGTCGTATCGACCATCGCGGTCACGCGCTTTCGCAGTGAGGTGGCCGAGGGCTTCCGCCGCCACAAGACCGTGTTCGTGTCCGACCTGCTGCGCCAGAACCTCGCGCGCAGCCTCGGTCCGGAGCCATGGGGCGTGACCATTCACAATTTCGTCGACCGCGAGCAGGTGAGGGCGGCGCGCGCGCCGGCTCACGAGATGCGCGAGCACGGTCCGCTGCGGGTGTTCATTGCGGGCAAGCTGTATCCAGCGAAAGGTATCGAGAGCTTCCTCGAAATGCTGGCGCCGCGCATGGATCACACACTGCACATCGATATTGTCGGCGACGGCGCCGACGAGCAGCGGCTGCACGAACGCTTCCCGTTCGCACAGTTCCATGGCTGGCGGGACTGGAAATCCGGCCTGACGCTCGCCGCGCGCGCGCACGCGATCGTTGTGCCTTCCGTTTGCGAAGAAGCCTGTCCGTCGACGGTGCTCGAAGGCCTGCTGCTCGGCAAAACCGTCTTTGCGCTGCAGCTGGGCGGCACGCCGGAGCTGGCAGCCTACGAGAGCGGGCCGTCGCAGCTGCGCCTGCACGCCGAGATGTCTGAGCTGGTCGATGCGCTGCTGGCGTTCCGTCCGCGCCCCGACTATCCGCTTTCACCCCGCACGCCGATCGGTGCGGCCGAAGCGGCCGGGCAATTGCTCGCGCTGTACCAGCTGCCGCCGGGCCGGATTGCTGCCTGAGATCACTCCGATGAAACTACCCTCTTTTTCCATCATTACCTGCACCCGCAACAGCGAACCCTGGCTGGCGGAGTCTGTGGCGTCCGTGCTGATGCAGCGCGGCGTGGAAATCGACTATATCTTCGTCGACGGCGGATCGAACGACGGCACGCTGCAGCGCATACGCGCATTAGAGCGCCCTTACACACTGATAGAGAACGTAAAAGGCGGTATCAGCCGTGCGATGAATGCGGGCATCGAAGCCGCACGCGGCGACATCGTCGCGCACCTGCACTCGGACGATTTCTACCTGCGCGACGACGTGCTGCTGACCGTGGCGCTGGCTTTCCGCGAGCGCGGCTGCCGCTGGCTTTACGGTCGTACGAAGAGCTGCATAGACGGCCAGCTGGTGCCGGAAGGCTATCAGGCGCCGCGCTTTTCCCGCCGCCGCCTGTTGCGCGGCAATTTCATCCCGCATCCGGCGACTTTCGTTGCACGCGAGCTGATCTGGCGCGCAGGCGGATTTGATCCCGGCCTGCGCTACGCGATGGATTACGACCTGTGGCTGCGACTGTCCGCCATCGTCGAACCGGTCGCACTGCCGCAGCCGCTGACCGCGTTCCGCGAGCACGAAGGCAGCCTGTCGACGCGCGAAAAAAGCCAGGCGATGCAGGAAGACCTGCGGGTGCGTCTTGCGCATACCGGCTTTCATCCGTTCGCGCAGGGCATGCACCTGCTGCGCTATGCGGTGCGGCGCCAGCGCGCGCGACTGTCGTTGCCGGGAGCGCAGCATGCGTGAATTCTCGCTGATCCTCGCCACCGTCGGCCGCACGGCCGAACTGAACCGGCTGTTCGACACGCTTGCCGCGCAGACCTTCCACGACTTCGAAGTGATCGTGGTCGACCAGAACCGGGACGACCGGCTGCTGCCGGTGCTGCATCGCGCGCGCTACCTCGGACTGGTCGTGCGTCATCTGAAACATTCGCCGCCGAACCTGGCGCTGGCGCGCAATGCTGGCATCGCCGCTGCTGACGGAAAATGGCTGGGCTTTCCGGACGATGATTGCTGGTACGAGCCGCAAACGCTGGAACGGGTGCTGGCGCGGGCGAAGCGCGGCGACCGTCCGCACGGCGTGATCACGCGCTGGGTCGAGCAGGATCCGCCGCAGCCCGCGGGCACGCTGTCATGGCAGCGATCGTCACGCTTCCGCGACCTGCCGGTGTCATCGATCACGCTGTTCTTCCAGCGCGAGCTGCTCGGCCGCATCGGCGGCTTCGACGGCCGGCTCGGCGTCGGGCAATGGTTCGGCGCCGGCGAGGAGACCGACATCGTGCTGCGCGCGCTGCGCGCCGGCGCGCTGCTCGCCTACGATCCGCACGCGCTGGTACATCACCGTGTCGATCCGCCGGCGCCGACCGTCAGTGCGATCATGCGGCGCGCGGCGCGGCTGCGCGCACGCGGCACCGGCGCGATGTATGCCAAGCACCGGCTGCCCGCATGGGTAATTGCGCGCGGGCTGCTGTCACCTGTCGTCAAGCCGCTGCTCAAGCCGCTGGCGAGCGGCGCGTTCGGTGCCGGGATCGCCACTGGCTGGGCGATTGCGCAGGGCCGACTGCATGGCTGGCTGCGCTGGTCGCTGCTGCACGGGGCGAACGAGCCGGGGCGCAATCCGGCACGCGAGACGGCCCCCGAATGACCTGCATCGCCCTCATCACCAATACGCCGCCGCCGTATCGCGTGCCCATCTTCAACCGGCTTGCGCGCTGGCCTGGCGTCGACTTCCACGCAGTGTTCTGCTCGTCGCGCGAACCGAACCGGCAATGGGACTTGCCGGCCATGCGCTTCGAGCGTCACTGGCTGCGCGAGCGCTTCGTCACCGTGCGCGGCCGCTACATCCATCACAACCCGGATGTGGTGTCGCTGCTGAACCGGCTGCGCCCCGACGTGGTCGTTACCGACGGCTTCAACCCGACGCATCTGTATGCCTTTCTGGTTGCGCGGCTGCGGCGCTGGCCGCATGTCGCAATGACCGATGGCAGCTGGGATTCGGAACGCGCGCTGTCACTCGCGCACCGGCTGGTGCGCCGCTTCGTGTTCCGCCACAGCGCCGCCTTCATCGCCGCGTCTGAAGGCGGTCAGAAGCTGTACCGGTCCTATGGCGTGCCGGCGGAGCGCTGCTTCTATTCCTGGCTGGCGGTCGACAACGATGCGTTTACGCCGGCATCTGCACAGCAGCGGCCGTTTGACTTCATCTTCTGTGGCCGCATCGAGCCGGCCAAGGACCCGCTGTTCGCGCTGGCCGTCGCGCGTGAGGTGGCGCTGCGCATGAAGCGCCGGACCCGGATGCTGTTCGTCGGCTCAGGCAGCCTGGACGCCGCGCTGATGCGTGCCGCCGGCGAATGCGCAGACCATGTGGACGTATGCTTCCATGGCTTCGCCACGCAGCAGGAACTTCCGGCCCTGTACCGCTCGGCGCGCCTGCTCCTGTTTCCCACGCATGCCGATGTCTGGGGCATCGTCGCCAATGAAGCCTGCGCGGCCGGCGTGCCGGTGCTGGTAACGCCGCAGGCGGGCGTGGCCGGCGAACTGGTCGCCGATGGCCGCAATGGCTATGTGCGCGATCTTCAGTTGCCGGTGTGGGCCGAGCGTGCGCAGGCGCTGCTGAGCAATGACGCGCTGTGGCAGGCGTTCAGCGACGAAAGCCTTGCGCGCGTGCGGCGCTACGATTTCGACAGCGCCGCCGCCGGCATCGTCGACGCCTGTGCCTGCGCGCTGCGCTGCACGCAGCCGGCCGGCGATACCGAGGCACGCGGCAGTCCGTGAGCGCAGCACGTTTCACGCTGTCCGTCGATGACGGCCATCCACTGGACCTGCGACTGGCCGCGCTGCTCGACCGCCACGGCATACGCGCCACCTTCTACCTGCCGCTGGCAAATGACGAAGGGCCGCCGGTGCTGGATGCGGCCGGCATGCGCGAGCTGGCGCAGCAGTTCGATATCGGTTCGCACACGCGCTCGCACCGCTTCCTGACCACGCTGTCGACAGCCGATGCGTGGCAGCAGATCAGCGAAGGCAAGCAGCTGCTGGAGCAGCGCATCGGCCGCCAGGTGAGCGGCTTCTGCTATCCCGGCGGACGCTACCGCCGCATTCACCTGCGGCAGGTGCGCGCGGCCGGCTTCGCCTATGCGCGCACCACGCAGAACCTGCGTGTCGACTGCGGCTACCGTGCCTTGGAGATGCCGACCAGCGCGCAGTTCTATCCGCACCCGCGCTCCGTGCTGCTGCGCAATTTCGTGTCGCAGCAGAACTGGCTGGCGCGCTCTGCCGCGCTGCGCGTCGCGCTGGCCCAAACCGACTGGCTGCGGCGGCTGCACGCGCTGCTCGATCTCGCGATGGCGCGCGACGGCACCTTCCATCTGTGGTGCCACTCGCTGGACATCGAGCGCCTGCAATTATGGGCGGCGCTGGACGACTTCCTGCGGCGCGTGGCGAGCGACGTGGCCGAACCCTGCCGGCTCGACAACCAGGCGCTTCTCAGGTGCGTGCCGCCACCAGCGGCGACGGCGGTGCGCGACCCGGCCCCGGGTCCGACTCGCGCTCGCCATTGACCGGCTGCCTCTCCCCCTTGCGCACCATCAGGAAATAATGCGATTTCACGCCTCCCAGCCGCACATGGCCGAGCTTCCATTCCGGGCGGCCGGGCAGCACGTCGACCAGGGCCTTGATGGACAGTGCATCGAGCAGGTTCAGGTC
>JACCDS012406691.1_pt1 | contig 14259 bp, 13 predicted proteins | sample 7446441 | NCBI WGS metagenome assembly JACCDS01 (sample SAMN15323445, study PRJNA562643) | freshwater metagenome | isolation source: river surface water | place: USA:Blue River Watershed | collected 2017-08-17 | reverse complement strand
GAACCCATCTTGACGGTGGCCGAGATGGTTTGGGCCGGCAGTGTGAAGGTGGTGTTGCCATTGGCGGTCGCGGCATCCAGCTTGACATCATTCAGAGTCAATGAAAGGTCGAGGCCTGAAAAAGCCGCCTTTTGCATGCTGACGATCAGGTCCATGGTGCTGGCACCGCTGTCCGTCACCGAATAGCCCGTCATGTCAAAGGTCAGCGTGGGGGCTGCGCCCACCGTGCTGCTGTTGCTGTCGAAGAATTTTTGCAGGTTGGCGCTGTTGATGTTGCTGGCCGTGAACATGCTGGGCAAGGTGGTCAAGGCGCCTGCGCCGCCGGTGCCAGCAAGCGCGGTGTCTTCTGCCACAGTCACGTCAGGAAGCAAGCTGGCGTTGGCCGCGGGCGCCGTGCCCTGTGCTGTTTTCAGCGTGTTGGCAATGGTGGTCAAGCTGCCGTTGGAGCTCACCACACTGGCAATGGAAGCGTTGGTGGCTTTGGCGCTTGTGACGACGGAAGTGAAGTCAGAGTCGCTGAGCGTGACTTTGCTGGCAACAGCCGTTCTCACGTCGGACACCAAGTTTGTGAACAAGGCATCGCTGCCCAGGTTCAGGGTGCCGGCTGAGGAGCTGACCTTCAAGGCCGCTGCTTGGGTGGCCACCTGGGCGCCCAACTTGTTGGCAACCGCACTGACGGCTTCGGCCAGAGAAACCGTGCCACCGCTGGCACCGTTCACGGTGACGGCCAAGCTGGTCAGAATGGTATTCACCTGGGCTGCAGCACCTTCGGCCTTCAAGGCATCGGCAGCATTCACGCCCGTGGCGAAGGGGTTGAAGCTCAGCGGGTCCACCGACAAGCCCAAGGCTGATTTCAGGTCTGCCGCCGTCAGCGAACTGTTAGCAGCAAGCAGCGTGGTCAAAGGCGTCACAACGGTGGCACCAGCCGGTGCGGCCAACATGCCAGTGAATGCCAGGTTGGTGGTGCTGTCCGTACCCCCGGTTGCCACAATTTTGCCGCCGGAGCCGCTCAAGGTGTAAGCGCCGCCGGTGGTGGTGGTGGCAGAGCTCTCACCTGAATCGAGAATGTAGTTGCCGTTCAAGTCACGGAAAACCGTGGCGCCCGTGATCGGGCCCTTGACCACGTTGCCGGAGGAAGAATCCGCCGTTGAGGTGGTAGAGCTGCCGTCGATGGCATCCGAGGCCACAGCGGCAAAAGCCACCATGGCAATGGCCTGCGCTGCAGACAAGGCACCTGCGGCAGCGGCACCCGATGCTGCGCCAGAGGCTGTTGCAGTTGAAGCCGCGCCTGCATCGGTGGCCACAGCGGCACCAGACTGGGTTGCTTGCGCCAACAGCATGTCAATTTGGTTTTGGGCCACATCCGCGTTGCCGCCGCGCTGCGAGGCGCCCACACCTTGCTCCAACGCCTTGAAGGTTTCCAGAGCCTGGGTCAGATCAGCCTGCGCAAAGCCCGTCGCTTGCGGCGCAAAGTCTTGCAGCATGGCCACGTCGAAAGACTGTCCGTTCTCGGTCAGTTGCGCCACTTGCTGCGACAAGGCATCGACCAATGCCGTCAGAGACAAGGCGTCTTGCGTCAATTCGGCACCAGCTTGCGCGCTCACCGACGCCACCAAGGCAGACAAAGCGGCCAGCGGGTTGGGGCCTTGCAAGGCAAATTGGACTTGCAAAGCGGCTTCTTCAGGGGCCACGCCCTCACGAACCAAGGCTTGCACCAAGGAGGCCACCGCGTTGTAGTCCATCACCGTGGTTTTGGCGGACGTGATGCCCTCGGCTGAAGCTTGGCTGTGCGACAAGGCTTCACGCAAGCTGGCCAAGGCGTCTGCTGCGCCGACCAAGCCCATGACCACCAAAGCGACGGGGCTCAGGGAGGAAAAGCGTTGGGCAGGTGCTTTTTTATCCATGTTGTGTTGCAGACGGGTACTCATCACGACTCCTGGGTTCGAACAGCAAATAAAACAACGCACGGGCACAACGCCAGTGCATTTCAACCTCGAAAGGATTCAATTGAAACACTTTGAAGTTTGACAAAATTGGGACTCAATTTGATATTAACCCAACTTTGTTACAAAAGTGCCGCTTTTGGTTATTTTTCGCACACATGGGCGAAGAATTTTTAGCGGGCGTGCCGAATCAACGATCGCAACACAACCCGCTAGCCTGAAGCGGTTTTTTTAAATCAAAGTAACTAGTAAATTAGCGTTCAGTTCAAGTCTGCTGGACTCAAGTCGCCCGCCAACCAGCGCAACCGGTAGGTGGAGATCAGCCCCGTGTACTCGGCTTGCAGCAAATCGCGCTGCAATTGCGCAACCTGTTGCACGGCCTGCAACACGTCCAGGGTGGTGCGAATGCCGCCCAAGACGCTTTTGCGGGACGCCTGAACCAGGTCGTTGGCTGAGACCAAGGCCTTGAGCAGGGCCTGCCGCTTGCTGTCGACCTGACCGACCACCAAGTAGTGTTTGTGCAACTCGACCATGACTTTTTCCGCCTGGTTGTCCAGTTCGGCTTCAGCGCGGGCCCGGCTGGCGGCGGCTTGGCTGACGGCCGCGGAAGTGGCGCCGCCCGCATACAGCGGGATGGTGATTTGCGCGCCCACCGAGCGCGTCAGGTAGGACTGGTTCACCAGGTTGACGTTTTCTGACTCGGATTTGGCATAGCTTGCCACCAGGTCGGCCCGCGGGAGATGGCCGCTTTGGGCCTTCAGGTATTCCTGCCGCGCAATGTCCACGGCGAGTTGCAGCGCCCGCAAGTCGGCGTTGCGCGCTTTCACGCGGGTTTCCCAATCGCTCAGGCTGGTCTGCACAACCGTGGGCGAAAACTTGAAATTGGATGGCTTGGCACCGTGCATGACCAAGTCGCGCTGCTCTGGCCCCACCATGGCGAGCAAGGCGCGTTGCGCCAGTTTGTGCGCATGCTCCGCCTCGATGCGGCTGGCCTCCAGCAAATCGCTGCGCGCTTGCGCCTCCAGCAAATCGGTGCGGCTGGCCTCGCCTTTGTCGAACTGCTGGGACACGCTTTGCAACTGCTCGGCCAGGGTGTGCCGCTGCACTTGCAACAAGTCGATCTGGTCTTTGGCATACCAAAGATTGCAATAGGCCTCGACCAAGCGGACCAGGACTTCGCGCTCTCGGCTTTCAAACTGGACCTGGGCATAGTCGGCCTGCAATTGCCCCTGCTGGTAGCGCGCCCAGGCCTCGCGGCTGTACAGGGGCTGGCGCACAGAAACGCCGTTGTACAGGCTGCGGTAGTTCAGCTGGTCTTGCGTGGCAACTTGCCCTGAGCTTGGCAGAGTGGTTCGGTCAGCCCGGTTGTCGGACCGGTTGTAGCTGTATTGCGCCTGCGGCAAGACGGCGGACTGGCCCAAGGCCTTGTTCTGCAAGCCGGCGTCGCGCTCATGCTGGGCGCTGCGGTACTGCGGGTCATGGCGCAAAGCGGCTTCATACAAGGTTTGCAAAGTATTGACCGATTGGGCCCACACGCCCGGCGCCAGCCCTGCCAACCACAGCACGCCCAAGCATTTCAAAGCACGCAGCCGTGTCACGCTCATTCCTCGCGCAATGCACCGTGCATGCGGTCCAGCACAGGTTTGAGCAAATAGCTCAACAGGGTGCGCTCACCGGTCTTGACCAGGACTTCGACCGGCATGCCAGGGCGCACTTGAAGTTGGCCCAGCTTGCGCATGCCTTCAGGGGTGACGTGGGCGTGCATGGTGTAGTAGGGGTAGCCATTTTTTTCATCGACCAAGCGGTCGGCTGACACCATGTCCACCGTGCCAGCCACATGGGGGGTGCGGTTTTGGTTGAAGGCCGTGAACATCACTTCGACCGTGAGTGCGGGCGTGACTTTGTCGATCAGGTGCACGGGCACCTGCGCTTCAATGTAAAGGGTTTCATCTTGCGGGACGATGTCCATCAGCTTGAAGCCCGAGGGCAGCACGCCGCGGTCGGTGAACACGGCCAAGCCCACCACTTTGCCGGAAATGGGCGCTTTGATTTCGGTGTTGGCCAACTCAAAGTCGGTGGCGGTGCTGCGGCTTTCCAGGGTTTCGGCATCGCGGCTGGCCTCGGCCAACTGGGTGCGAACCTCTTTTTGGTACTCGTCTTGGCGCTGCGCCATGCGCTGGCGGATTTCGCTGACTTGGAATTTCAAGCGGCCCAGGTTGCCGGTGTCTTCCGCAATGGCGCCGCTGATTTGCGCGTGCATGCGATCGACCTCCAAGAAACGGTTGCGCGGCACATAGCCATCGCGCGCCAAATCGCGCAAACCCTCAAGCTGCAAGTTCAGGCTTTTTTGCTGCAGCAGTTTGCTGGCCCTGCTTTCCTCCAGGGCTTGCATTTGAACGCTGAGGCCCGAGAGGCTTTCTTGCATGGCCGCCAGGTCGGATTGCAAAGCCGCGCGGCGGCTTTTGAACAAGTCTTGCTGAACCTGCCAAGTGGCCATGACACGGGGCAGGCCTTGCACCTGTGCTTGCAGCTCTTTGGGCAGAGCCAACTGGGCCAGGCCTGCCAATTCGGCTTGCAGGCGCACGGAGGTGAGCTTGGCGGTGAGGTATTGGCTGCGGGTGGCATCGGCCTGGGACTTGGCAGGGATGGGCTCCATCACCGCCAGCACTTGACCGGCCTTGACCAGTTCGCCCTCCTTGACACGGATTTGGGCCAGGATGCCGCCCGTGGCATGTTGCACGGCTTTGCGGTGACCGCTGACCATGACCGTACCAGACACGGGAACGCCTTTGTCCAGGGGCGCCAGGCCCGCCCAGAGCAGAAAGCCCACCAGCCCGAACAGGATCACGGCCCATCCCATGCGCACATAGCGCTGGGGGTTCATCAAGTCGGGCGGCGCCACGGGACGCGGCGCCACATCTTGCACACCCGCATTGGAAGAAGAAAGCTTGGGCTGGGACATGGTGGGTCAGGCTGCAGGAGGGGCCGGCGCGCGCTGGGCCGCGGCTTGCTGGCGGGCTTGCGCCAGGGCGCCAAGAATTTGTTGGGTGGGGCCAAAGCCCTGCACGCTGCCCTCATTGAGCACCAGCAATTTGTCACTGATGGTCAAAATGGGCATGCGGTGGGTGATCAGCACCACGGTGCGCTGCTGTGCTTTGAGTTCGCGAATGGCCTGGATGAGGGCGGCTTCGCCGGCATCGTCCAGATTGGAATTGGGCTCGTCCAGTACGATCAAGGCCGGATGGCCATAGAGAGCACGCGCCAGGCCAATGCGCTGCTGCTGGCCACCCGAGAGGCCCGCACCGCCATCGCCAATCGGGGTGTCATAGCCTTTGGGCAAGCGCAGCACCATGTCGTGCACACCGGCCAATTGGGCAGCGGCAATGACTTTTTCGGAGTCCACCGCGCCAAAGCGGGCGATGTTTTCAGCCACGGTGCCCGCGAACAATTCGATGTCTTGCGGCAAATAGCCCAGGTGCTGTCCCAGGGTGTCTTTGTTCCACTGGTACAGGTCGGCGCCATCGAGCCGGACCTTGCCCATTTGGGCGGGCCAGATGCCCACCATGAGTCGCGCCAAAGAAGATTTGCCAGAGGCGCTGGGACCGATGATGGCCAAGACCTCGCCCGCCGCCAAGTTGAGTTGAACCCCCTTGAGGACAGCCACCTGCCCGCCGGGGGGCGCGGCCGTGACGTTCTCGATGCTCAATTGTCCGGTGGGCGCGGGCAAAGGCATGCCCGTTGAACGCGCAGGATTTTGCTGCAGCAAATCGTCCAGGCGCTTCCAAGCGGTTTTCACGCCCGAGACCTGTTTCCAAACCGCAATGAGTTGTTCGACAGGGCTCAAGGCACGCCCCATGAGGATGGAGCCAGCGATCATCATGCCGGGGGTGAGGCGGCCTTCAATCACCAGCCAGGCGCCCAGCCCCAAAATATAGGACTGCAAGGTCAAGCGAAACAGCTTGGTCACAGCGGTGACCACCGAGGCTTTGTCGCTGGCAATGGCCTGCTGCGCCAGGAATTGCTGGTGAAGTTTGTGCCAGCGGGCGCGCAAGTTGGGCAGCATGCCCATGGACTCAATGACTTCGGCATTGCGCAAATTGTTGGTGGCCATGGCGCCGGAGACCATGGCCAACTGGCTGGCTTCCGACAGGGGCTTGCTGGAGACGCGGTCGTTGGCCCAGGCCAGGGCAATCAAAATGAGGGTTCCGATCAGGGAAAACATGCCCAGCCAAAAATCAAACAAAAAATTGACGGCCAGGTAAATCGGAAACCAGGGCGCATCAAACAGGGCGAACAGCCCCTGTCCGGTGACAAACTGGCGAATGGTGGTGAGGTCGGTCAACGCCTGGCCTGCCTGGAAATTGTTTTTCTTCAGGTTTTGCTCAAACGCTGCGGTGTAAATGCGCTCGCTGAGCAAGGCGTCCACTTTGGCGCCGACACGGATCAGCACCTGGCTGCGCACCCACTCCAGGCCACTGATGATGGCGTAAAACAGCAGGGTGATCAGGCTCAACATGGCCAGGGTCATCAGGTTGCGGCTGGACAGCACGCTGTCGTAGACCTGCAGCATGTAAATCGAGGGCACCAACATCAGCAGGTTGATGGCCATGCTGAAGACACCCACCGTTTTGAAGACCCCCTTGAATTGGTTCAGGGCGGCAGCGATTTCGCTTTGCGACGCGGAAAGTGGCAGTTTCATAGATTGCCAAGAGTTTAGTACGCTTTGTCGCGGCTTAGAATGATCCCATTTCAACCTTACCTAGAACCTCTCCATGAGCACTCAGTACACCTACGTAGACGGCATCGACAGCATTTCCATGGTGGATGGCGTTGTCCGCTTTGAATTGGTCACCATCTCTCAAATCAATGGCGACAAGGCGCAGGCCAACAAGGTGGGCGGCATGGCCATGTCGGTCCAAGGCTTTGTGCGCACCTACGACCAGATGACGCAAGTGATCAACAAGCTGGTGGAACAAGGCGTGCTGAAAAAGCGTGACGCCCTCGAGGCGCCACAAGAAGCCCCCAAAGCTTAAGTGGCACCTGGCCCTTGAGGGGCCTCCCAACACCTGACCGCAGACCGGCGAGACGCGCATGAACCTGTTGTTTGTTCATCAGAATTTCCCGGGGCAGTACAAGCACCTGGCGCCAGCCATGGCGCGCCTGCCGGGGCACCGCGTGGCAGCCATGCACATCAATGCCACGCCGGCCATGCCGGGTGTGGAAACGCGCCGTTACAGCCCGACCAGGGGGTCAACGCCCGGCGTGCACCGTTGGGTGTCCGACCTGGAAACCAAGGTCATCCGGGGCGAAGCCGCCTACCAATGCGCGCGCCAATGGCGTGACGAGGGCTTCACTCCCGATGTGATCGTGGCGCATCCGGGCTGGGGGGAAAGCCTTTTTTTGAAAGATGTCTGGCCGCAGGCCCGGTTGGGCATTTACTGTGAGTTTTTTTATCAGCCTGCCGGCGCCGATGTGGGCTTTGACCCGGAGTTTCCAACGACGGGCGAAGAAGACGCTTGCCGCTTGCGCCTGAAAAACGCCAACTACCAACTGCATTTTCCGATGGCCCAAGCGGGCCTTTCTCCCACGCATTGGCAGCAGTCGGTGTTTCCAGAGCCTTTTCGGGATCGGATTCAGGTCATTCACGATGGCATTGACACCGCGGCGGTCTGCCCCGACCCAGGCGTGAGCCTGCAATTGAAGACCAGCAGCGGCGCGGCACTCACGCTGACGCGCGACGATGAGTTGATCACTTTTGTGAACCGCAACCTGGAGCCGTACCGGGGTTACCACATCTTCATGCGCGCCTTGCCGGCGATTTTGAAAGCCAGACCCAAAGCGCGCGTCTTGATCGTGGGAGGCGATGGCGTGAGTTACGGCGCGCCGCCGACGGGACCGCTGGACGACAAAGGCTTGGCGCCCAAAGGCTGGAAACAGATTTTTTTAAACGAGGTCAAAGACCAGGTGGATCTGCAGCGGGTGCATTTTTTGGGCAACATCCCTTACGCCCAATTTGTGTCGCTGCTTCAAATTTCCACCGTGCACACCTACCTGACCTATCCTTTTGTGCTGAGCTGGAGCTTGCTGGAGGCGATGAGTGCAGGCTGTGCCATTGTGGCCAGCAACACGGCCCCCGTGCAAGAGGCGATCGCCCACGGCGAAACAGGCTTGCTGGTCGATTTTTTGGACACGGCCCAATTGGCCGGGCAAGTGATTGCCCTGTGCGATGACGCGCCCCTGCGCAAGCGTTTGGGCCAAGCCGCTCGGGCTTTTGCGGTTGCCCATTACGACTTGCGGCACAAATGCCTGCCGGAGCAAATGCAGTGGGTGGCTTCGTTGCGCGACGCTTAAGAGGCCGCGTTGGCGGCGTTGGCGGCGTTGGCGACCTGATCGTCGGTGCGGCCAAAACGGCGCACGCGTGAGGCAAACCAGGTCAAGGCCTTGGTCAGGCTGGCTTCATCAAAATCTGGCCAGTAGTCGTCCACAAAGTACATCTCGGTGTAAGCCATTTGCCACAACAAAAAATTGCTGATGCGCGACTCGCCGCCGGTGCGAATCAGCAAGTCGGGATCGGGCAGGTCGGCGGTGCTGAGGTAGGCTGCCAGGTCTTGCTCTCGCAAGTCATGGATCGACAGTGTGGGGTTCGCCTTCTGCCAGGCCCGGCTGGCCTGCAGAATATCCCACTGCCCGCCATAGTTGGCGGCAACAGTCAGGTGCAAGGTGGTGTTGTGCGCAGTGGCCTGCTCGGCGGCTGCAATGCGCGCCTGCAAGTCGGCAGAAAAAGCGCTGCGGTCGCCAATGACGCGAAGGCGTACGCCTTCCTTGCTCATGTCGGCCATTTCCTTTTGCAGGTATTGCACAAACAGGTCCATCAGCGTGGAGACCTCTTCGGGCGGACGGCGCCAGTTTTCTGTGCTGAAGGCAAACAAGGTGAGGTACTGAATGTCACGGTCCGCGCAGGCCTTGACGATGCGCCGCACCCCTGCGGCCCCTTTGACATGGCCCACGGTTCTGGGCAAAAAACGCTTTTTCGCCCAGCGGCCATTGCCATCCATGATGATGGCAATGTGTTGGGGTTGTGCGGGCTCAGTTGTCATGCGGCCAACGGGCGCAAGGCCTGCAGTTCGGTTTGGATGGTTTGAGGCTGGCTGAGCAACTCAATCAGCACCATGGCGCGTGCTTCGCCATCGTGTTGTTGGTAAATGCCGCGCAAGCCTTTGAGGGGCCCCGCCACAAATTGAACCTCATCGCCGGGGTTCATCATGCGCTCACGCGGGGGCGCAGGCATGTTGCGCAAGGCCGAGATCAAGTCATCAGGGACAGCGGCAGGCGTATTGCCAAAGGCCACCAGCTTGCTGACCCCCAGGGTTGAGCGAATGGGCGACCAGTTGGTCTGCACAGTGTCCAGGCGAATGAACAAATAACGGCTGAACATGGGTTCAACCACCTGGGCTAAGTGGCCACGGCGCACTTTCTCCAATGTGATCATGGGCAACCAGGCCTCAAACCCCTGGCGCTGCAGATTCTCCAAGGCGCGTTGCTCCTGGCGAGGTTTGGTGTGGATGACGTACCAATGCATGGAGGGAGAGGATAAGTCAAAAATTTAAGCGGTCGATTATTCTAATTTTAATCAGCTTTGGGCTCCCTGCATTTTTTAGTCCGCACCCCCTAAACAAAATGCATGCTTCGCTCTACAGTGATGTCATGTCATCCACCCAGACGCGAGAAAGAACATGACCGCCAAAAAATTCCCCCCGGACCCCAGCGCTTTGAACGACACCGTGAAAGAGTCTGCACAGCAAATTTGGCTGGCTGGCTTGGGCGCCTTTGCCAAAGCGCAGCAAGAGGGCGGGAAAGTGTTTGAAACTTTGGTGAAAGACGGCTTGGCCATGCAGCGCAAGGCGCAAACCACCGCCGAAGAAAAAATTGCCGAAGCCACCCAAAAAATGAGCACCATGGCGCAGGAACTGAGTGCGCAGGCCTCGCAATTCGGCAGCAAGGCCACCGGGTCTTGGGACAAGTTGGAAGGCATCTTTGAAGACCGCGTGGCGCGCGCCTTGGTCCGCTTGGGGCTGCCGACGGCCGCAGAATTGGAAGAGCTGCAAAAACGGGTGGCCAGCCTGGAGGCGGCCGCCGCCGCGAGCAAAGCGCGGGCACCACGCGCTGCGGCGAAGAAAACGGCGAGTGCGGGCAAGAAAGTTGTGAAGCAGAAGTGAGTGGGGGCGCGGGGGATGGCCGCACTGCGCTCGCCTTGACGGCTGAGGGTGCGACATGACGCTGTGTTGAAATTCGGTTAGAGTGTCTTGCATCCTAGAAGACATTGGCAAGAGCGAGACAACACCATGGCGAAAAAAGCGCCCAGGCGAACGGCGGAGCGGATCCTCGAGGTCACGCTGGTGCTGTTCAATCGCTTTGGGGAGCCCAATGTCTCGACCACGCTGATTTCTGCCGAGCTCAACATCAGCCCAGGCAACCTGTATTACCACTACCCTGCCAAAGACGAGTTGGTGAACGCGCTGTTTGAGCGCTACCAAACCTCCCTGCAAAAGTTGTTGGCGGCGGCGCCCGAAGTGGGAGACCTGGAAGACGCCTGGTTCTTCATGCACTCGCTGCTCGAGGGCGTTTGGCATTACCGGTTTTTGTACCGCGACCTGAATGACTTGCTGACCAAGAACCGCAAGCTCGAAGCCGAGTTGAAAAACATGTTGCAGCTGAAAACAAGCGCCTTTCGTGCGCTGCTGCAAAGCCTGGACCACCACGGCGTGCTGGCCATGAACGCCACCGAGCGCGAGTTGACCGCCACCCACATGGTGGTGATGCTGACCTGGTGGCTCAGCTACGAGTACGTGCTGGACCCGCGCCATGCCATGGAAGACGAGACTGCCCAGCAATCGCTGCTGCGCGGTGCTCAGCATGTGCTGGGTTTGCTGCTGCCCTACACCACGCCGGCGCCGCGTGAGCACTTGAAGCATCTGATGCAGGTCTACATCGGCCCCACCTCGGACAGCGCAAGCACGAAGGCTGGCTGAACATGGCGAACTGGCAAGCTTTTTCACCCCCCCTCAATCTGAGCGACGAACAGGTGCGCACGCTGTGGCCGCGCTTGCACTGCGGCGACACCGAGCCTTGTCCAGAGCATGCGGCCTTGCTGCGCGCCTGGACGTTGTTTCATCGGGGCGAGTTTGAAGCGGCTGTTTCCCAAGGCCTGTCACTGACCGCGCAAGGCCTGCACAGCGCCTGGACCGTGGTGAACCGTGCGACCGCGGTCTATGCCAATTATGTGGAGCCCCTGGAGACCCAACGCCTGGCACTGTTGCATCAGGCCGCAGAGCAAGCCCAAGCCCATGTGGAACGTGAGCCAAACAATGCCAATGCTTGGTATTTGCTGGCCTATTCCCTGGGGCGCTATGCCCAAGGCATCAGCGTGGCCAAAGCACTGGCGCAGGGGCTGGGTGCGCGGGTGCGTGACGCCCTCGAAAAAACCATTGACCTCCAACCCGAGCACAGCGACGCCAAATTTGCCTTGGCCACGTTTCACGCCGAGGTGATTGACAAAGTGGGCGAGCTCATCGCCAACATGACCTACGGCGCCAAAAAAGACCGTGGCCTGACCCTCTATGCACAAGCGCATGCGCAAAACCCTGGCTCGTTGGCCGGCATGTTGGAAATGGCACGGGGCCTGGTGATGCTGGAGGGCGAGTCTCAGCACGAGCGGGCGCTGGGGCTTTACCAGCAAGTGAGCCGCTCGGCAGCGACCGATGCGCTGGACCATCTGGTGATCGCCCTGGCCAAAGCCACCCTGAACGACCTCTGAGCGACCCTCCTCCATGTCATCGCGCGCACAGCGCGGCGATTTCTGGCAACAGAGAGATGCTGCGCGGCTACGGCGTTCGCAATGAAGAGGGGGGTTAGACGCGGCCTGCCAATTTCAGGGAAGCGCGCAAGCTGTCATTGATGCGCGTTTGCCAACCCTCACCGCTGGCCCGCAGAGCTGACAAAACATCTGCATCCAGACGCAATTTGACGGGCACTTTGGTCACAGCGGCTTTGGGACGACCTCGCGGCTTGAGTTGTGTGCCTTTGTATGGATGCGCATTTTTGAAAAACGCTTCGTCCAATTCCGGCGCTTCATCGGGATCAGTCCACGTAGCGGTCGTAGAAGGCTTTTTCGCGCTCATTGGCTTTCCTCATACTGATAATGCGGCGGGCTTCGCCGCGAAGGGTCCACACCAACACCACCAAGCGTTGGTCCAAAAAACCCACGGTGATCATCCGGTCCTCTGCATACGATTGCCTCGTATCTTGTCCTGTCAGATGAACGCCGGCAAAAACTTCGGCGGCTCGCGCAAAATCCAAACCGCGTTCGATCAGTGTTTTCTCACGCTTGGCTGGGTCAAACTCAAGCTCCATTTGAAATTGTACACCCAATAAATTATTTAATTAAAAGGAAATTTATTGATGAATGCACCCCCAAAAACGTCATCGCGCGCACAGCGCGACGAACTCTGGCAACAGAGAGATTGCTGCGCTGCTGCGCCGTTCGCAATGACGCGGTTTTTACCAGGTGTCGTCGGAAGAGGCGTCGCCCCAGTCGTCTGAATCGTTACCGGGGTCGAAGCTGCCAGTGTCTTTGGCGATGGGCGTTTCGAAAGGCACATAGCCACCACTGGCATGGGCCTCGGGGGCAGGTGGACGATGGTCACCCTCGAGCGCACGCGAAAGCGCATAACCAGCGGCGACGCCCGCAACACCACCTAGGACAGCGCCCGTGAGTGTGGAGCCGCTTCCGGGAGCGGCCGGGGCCGGCGCGTAGCTTGCTGCATTGGAGGCGTTGCCTGTTGCGTGAGGTACATAAGCAGCTGCCAAACCGGAGGGAGTGGCAAACGCGGTGGGCCCAGCAGGTGCAGCAGGTGCAGGAGGGGCTGGCGTGGCGTTGGCAGCGCCAAAGCGTGCAGGCGGTTTGCTGGAGGCGCGAAACAACAGAAATGCAGCCACCGCCAGGATGCCGACGCCCAAAGCCAAAGTGCCCGAGGGCATGGCCGCTGCGGGCGGTGCGGAAGTCGCGGGCGTTACCGCTGCGGTTGATGCCACAGGCGCGGCGTTTTGGCTCGCCTTGAGCGTTGTGACTTTGTTGAACACTTCATGGAACTTTTCGGGGCTGGCGGCAAACTTCAGGGCGGGGTCAATTTCTTTGGCGCGCTCAAGGGATCGCAAAGCCTCGGCGTAGCGCGCCTCTTTGGCCAGCACTTGACCCAACTCGTAGTGCGCTTTGGCACTTTGCGGCTTTTCTTGCAGCACTTCGCGCAACATGTTTTCAGCTTGCGCGAAATTTCCCGCGGCAACGGCTTGCTCGATGTCACGCGGGGCGGGCAAAGCGAAAGCCAGCCAGGCACAGCTCAGGAGCACAGTTGCAAGAAACCCGCGAAAGCCATGGTTGACGCGAAGGCGAGAAAAAGTTGCCATGAGGGCACTCCTTGGATGAAGAAACATGAGCTATCGGATGCGGGAAGGCTTTGAATTCAAGTTGTCTGGAGATACAACGCTTGTAAAGACAGCCAGGATGACTCATTTCACCCCCCTCCCCGCCGCTGGCGATGAGGTTAGGGGGAATGACCCTAGTGGCGTTTTAGCAGGACTCTGGGTAGACTGCCACAGTTATTGGGGGTTTTTATGAACGTTCTAGATTCCATCGTGACCCAGGCTGCCAGCATTGTGGCGATTCGCAAAGACATTCACGCCCACCCGGAGCTGTGCTTTCAAGAGCAACGCACTGCCGATGTGGTGGCCGCCAAATTGACCGAGTGGGGCATTCCGGTGCACCGCGGCATGGGGACCACCGGGGTGGTGGGCATCATCAAGAACGGCACCAGCGACCGCGCCATGGGCCTGCGCGCCGACATGGACGCCTTGCCCCTGCAAGAGTTCAACACCTTTGCCCATGCCAGCCAACATGAAGGCAAGATGCATGCGTGCGGACACGATGGCCACACCGCCATGCTGTTGTCGGCGGCGCAGCATTTGGCCAAGCACCGCAACTTTGACGGCACGGTGTATGTGATTTTTCAGCCGGCCGAAGAAGGCGGCGGTGGCGCGCGCGAGATGATCAAGGACGGCTTGTTCAAGAAGTTCCCGATGCAAGCCGTGTTCGGCATGCACAACTGGCCGGGCGCCGAAGTGGGCACCTTTGCGGTCAGCCCGGGGCCGGTGATGGCCTCGAGCAACGAATTCAAGATCACCGTGCATGGCAAAGGCAGCCATGCCGCTTTGCCGCACAACGGGGTGGACCCGATCGTGGTGGCCTCGCAAATGGTGCAGG
>JACCDS010900939.1_pt1 | contig 14260 bp, 14 predicted proteins | sample 7446441 | NCBI WGS metagenome assembly JACCDS01 (sample SAMN15323445, study PRJNA562643) | freshwater metagenome | isolation source: river surface water | place: USA:Blue River Watershed | collected 2017-08-17 | reverse complement strand
TAGCAGACTGCTGGTGTAATACGCACGCCATTGGCAATTAACCCGTGTTGTTCTTGTGGCCCCAAATGAATAAATGAGGTTGGCAAGTCAAAAAAATCGATCAGGCCGCGCAATTGATTGGGAAATGGCAAATATTCACCAAAGGGTACCAAGCGGCGCTTATGATAAAAGCCGTAGCCGTTTCCTAGACCAACAATAGAATTGTAGAATTTTTGCTTGTCTTGATCGTCATAAATGACACCCGTAAACAGTGCCGATTCATTCAGCGCCGCTTGTTTATTCATTTCTTCGAGGAAGGGAAGCGCTTCGTGAAACGTTAGCGACGTTGGGATTGCCGCCTCTGGCCAGACCACCCAATTGTTGTTCCATAAGTCCTTGCTCAGATCACGCAATTGGTTGAGCGCATTGATGGTGCTTTCTTCATCAAAACTCAATTTCGTTCCCTGATCGATATTGGGTTGCACCATGGCAACGGTTATAGGTTTGGTATCCGGTTCGGCCCAGGTAACAGTCTTTAAGCCAGCGCCGATAAGCCAGGCGGAAGCCGCGAGACTTGTTAAGAAGATTAGTGAAATATTTTTTTCCGGTTCGCGTGTGTTAGTCCATATCCACTCGGCAATAACGCCAGCAGTGAGTGCAAGTAAAAAGCTGATGCTGACGACCCCGCTGACGGGCGCCCAGCCTGCAAGCCAGGTATCCAAATGAGCGTAACCTAAAAATAACCAGGGGAAGCCGGTGAGTAACCAGGTGCGTATCCATTCGCCTAGCATCCAGCAGGCGGGGAATGCCAAGGTGAGTGCGAAACGATGGTAGTTAAACCATTTAGCGTAAGCGTAAAATGGAATGCAAAATATTAGCGTCATAAAACAGGCAAAAATAAATACCAGCAGCGCAGCAAGCAGTGGTGATGCACCGCCGAAATTGTGGATGCTGGTGTAGATCCAGTGGATGCCGGCGCCGTAAAAACCAACCCCAAAGGCAAAGCTGCGCCAGAGTATCTGTTTAAAATCCTGTTCTTTTAATAAAAGACCGAAGGCTATCAAACTGACAATCGCCAATGGCCAAATATTAAACGGTGCAAAGCTGAAGGTAATTAAGGCTCCGCTAAATATTGCGATTAATAGTGCGAATTTGTTGGGAAGGGCGAGAATTTTTTCGGACATAATATTTTCTTGTAGTTTAAAAAAATCCCGCCGGAGGGCGGGATTTTAAAATGAAAGCAGTGTTTCGAATCCGTTTCCCGTCAGGGAAGCTCAATGATTACCACTTAAAAAATCAGGTGTTAATCATTCAAAATAGTTAAGCGCAACAAATGGATCTGGCGATTGTCGGCGTAGAGCACGCGGAACTGCATATTGTCCAGTTGTACAATTTCATTGCGCTTGGGCAAGTGACCGAATTCCTGCATCAGAATGCCGCCGATAGTATCGAAATCTTCATCGCTAAATTCGGTGTTGAAAAATTCGTTAAAACTCTCAATTGAGGTTAAGGCTTTAACGATATAATCATTTTCGCTCACGCGTTTGATGAAGTCGGAAGTCTCTTCTTCCTCGTCGGTTTCATCTTCAATTTCGCCAACGATCTCTTCCAGAATATCTTCAATGGTCAGCAGGCCGGTAATACCACCGTACTCGTCCATCACCAGCGCCATGTGATAGCGGTTTTCCCGAAATTCGCGAAGTAATACATTCACACGTTTGCTTTCGGGTACTACGTTAGCCGGACGCAAAATGGTTTCGATATTAAAATTGTCGGTACCTTTTAATGCGAGTGGCAGTAGATCTTTTGCCAGCAAAATGCCGCGTACATCATCGATATTTTCACCGATAACGGGGAAGCGTGAATGACCGGATTCAATAATTTTGGGCAGATATTCTTGTGGGGAGTCTTCGATACGGATGGCAACGATGTGTGAACGCGGCACCATGATTTCCCGCGCTTGGAGTGATGACACGTCTAGCGCGCCTTCGATAATACTTAAGGCTTCTTGATCCAGAAGTTGATTGTCAGCGGCATCTTTGATGATCTCCATCAGTTCGTCGCGCGACTTTGGCTCGGCGCTAAAAGCGTGTAGAAGTTTATCCAGCCAAGAGCGTTCGTGTTTTTCGGTGGTGGTGCTACTCGGATATTCGTCCGACATGATGATAGTTCCCAAGGTCTTTATTCTTCAGCAGTGAGATTATCTTGATAGGGGGCAGGAAAACCCAGCCCGGTGATGATTTCAGTTTCCAGTGCTTCCATAACATCAGCCTCATCGTCCTCGATATGATCATAACCGAGTAGGTGCAAACTGCCGTGTATCAGCATGTGGGCCCAATGGGCCTCCAGTGTCTTGCCTTGCTCTTGCGCTTCGCGCTCAACAACCGGGGCGCAAACCACCAGATCGCCCAGCAAGGGAACTCCAACCTCTTCAGGGATATCAGCAGGGAAGGAAAGCACATTGGTTGGCTTATCCTTACCGCGATACTGCGCGTTCAATTCCTGGCTTTCCGCTTCGTCAACGATATACAGACTGACTTCTGCCTCTACCAGTTCCTGGCTTTTTAATGCAGCGCTAATCCAGCTTTCCAACGCAGCAGTCGATGGGAGCTTCTCGCTGCTGGTGTTGGTTTCTATGTCTATCTGGTACATATCAATCGGCTTTCGGTTGCTTCTGCTCGTAGGCATCGTAGGCTTCTACAATGCGCTGCACAATCGGATGGCGCACTACGTCTTTTGACGTAAAGTGGGTAAAGCTGATGCCGTTAACGTTATCCAGCACCTCGATGGCGTGGCGCAGGCCTGAGGCCATGCCGCGCGGTAAGTCGATTTGTGTCGGGTCACCGGTGATGACAGCGGTAGTGCCGAAGCCTATCCGGGTCAGGAACATTTTCATTTGTTCCCGGGTAGTGTTCTGGCTCTCGTCGAGGATAACGAACGAGTTGTTCAGGGTTCGGCCGCGCATAAAGGCGAGTGGGGCTACCTCAATAACACCGCGCTCCATAAGTTTGCCAACAGTATCGAAGCCCAACATTTCAAATAGGGCATCGTAGAGAGGGCGCAAATAGGGGTCGACTTTCTGGGCCAGATCACCCGGTAAAAAGCCCAGCTTTTCGCCGGCTTCTACCGCCGGGCGAACCAGCAATATGCGCTCGATTTCATTCTTTAACAAGGCTTCTACCGCGCAAGCTACCGCGAGGTAGGTTTTACCAGTACCGGCCGGGCCAATACCAAAGTTGATATCGTGTTTTTGTACTGCTCGCACATAGCGTTGCTGGTTTAAACCGCGCGGTTTAATTGTGCACTTCTTGGTGCGTATCAGCGTAATGCCTTCATCGGCGTCTACTTCCCTGGCGTCAGCTGGAAAGGCCTGCGCTTCGGTTTGATCAAGTTGCTGCATAAGCTGTTCTATACCTGAGGTTTGCAGAGCCAGATGAACTTCGTCCGGGGTGAGTTCTGCGTGTTCGGTCAGTTGGTAAAGGTTGCGCAAAAGTTCGGCGGCCGCGCGAGTGGTATCGGCAGGACCGATTAGCTCGAAATCTGTACCGCGGTGGCGGATTTCTATATCAAGGCGTTCTTCGATCTGGCGCAGGTGCTGGCCTAGCAGACCATTGAGATTCGCGAGTCGGCGACTGTCACCAGGCTCCAGACTCAGCTGGTGGGTAACGGTTTCCGGGGCGGAGGTGACGTGACTATTCAAAGCAGGTATAGATCTCTTTCAGCTTCAGTTAAGGTAAGACTAAACCATTAAACCCTGAGGTTAAAGTATAAATTTCAGGGACTTAGCGATAAATGGTTACAAAACTTATTGTTAAATGTGAAGTATGTTATTTAAGTTGCTGTATTTTAAGTGGTTTCATTCCCCGGAATTGAAGGGCGTGATCGCCTCCAATTCCGGGGCTCAAACCTAAGGTTGGTCCGGGCGGTGGCGTTAGGATTTGATTACCAGCTTATTGACCACGTTCTTCACGTCATCCTGCTTCGCGGCGATCGCCTGTGCGAGATCCTTTTGCGCCCCGGTATGCACTTTGCCCGACAAGGTTACTACGTCCTTATAGGTGTCGACATTAATTTCCAGGCCTTCGACATTTTTGGATGCCAGTAGCTCGGTTTTTATCGCCGCTGTTGTAGAGACATCGTCGACATATTGCGAGAGGCTACGACGATTGCTGCTAACTGATTGCGCTCCTGCAGTAGTTGGCTTTGACGTAACCTTGATATTGTTTTTCACCAAATCGATCCCCTCGATCCCCAGTGCAATATTTTCGGCGAGTTCCTTTTCAATATCTGTGTTCACTTCACCACCGAGTGTGGCGACGTTGTTGTCGACATTAATATCTATATCCAAAGCATCAAGATGTTTATTCAGTACCAATGCTGTCTCCAGCTTGCTTTCAATCCAGCCATCTTTAAATGCTGCTTTACTATCTTTCCAGGATTGTTTGCTGTCCTGCTTAAAATCGGCCCAGTATTCTGCAGCAGATTTTTTATCGGAATTGATGTTCGTCTCTGCATCGTGCGCAATGGCAGCCGAAGTGATGCTGACTGTTGTTGCAATAATAAATGCGCTTAATAGAGTTTTAAGGGAGTTGAATTGTAATGATTTCATGGTGGTTCTCCTTTCGCTAAAAATAGCGTTCATTAAGTTGGCGGCATAGTTTTCTATGCGTGCACTTGGGGTAGTGCGGAAATTGTGCCAGCTCTCAAAAAAATTAGATAAGTTGTTGAAAAGGTATTGTTTTTTTAATATATGCAAATTTTATGTGGGTTGCATTTTTGAAAATGCTACAAAGTTTAATTTCTTTTTTTTAACTGGTACGAAAATGGCTAGTAGATATTGTTGTTAAAAAAATTGAGAGAAATACGATGAATACTCACGTTCATATCAAGGATTTACAGGAGCTCAGGCAAGTGCCTGATCATTCAATTTCTATAGCGTTAAAAGTTCTTGTCGTTATAGCTGTTTTGTATACCTTATATTTTTGTGGCTCGCTGGTCCTTCCTATATTTGTCGCAGGTTTTATCGCATTATTTTCCAGTCCGCTAACCCGGCTTATTGAAAAGTCCGGCCTTCCGCGATCACTCGCAGCCGCCTTTGTCATAAGTTTACTTATTTTTTTGATGGTCTTAGCTTGTGTATTTTTAGTGGGCCCGGCCAGTCACTGGATAGGTCGATTGCCGGAATTAAGCGATAAAATAACAGTTGCTACAGGTGAGTTGGCATCATCATTCGATTCAATTAAAAGCTACTTGTTTCCTGTCGTAGAGGTAGAAGGAGCTATGGTTAGCGTCGCAGAGTCCTTGTTAGTGGCTGCTTTTTCTGCCGTGGCAGGAACTACCGCGACGTTTGTTATTCAGATAACCGTTGTGTTTGTAATTGCGTATTTTTTCCTTGTATACGGCGATGCGCTCATGCGCAATTTGCTGCGAGCACAGTCATCCTTTAGTGAAAAGCGAAAGACTGTCATTATTTTTCAAACTGTACGCGATGATATTTCTCATTATGCGCTGGTTATTTTTCTTATTAACGCAGGCTTGGGTATGGCTACCGCTGGGGTCATGTTTGCCTTAGGGGTTGGCGACCCTTTGCTGTGGGGAGCGTTAGCTGCAACGTTGAATTTTGCCCCTTACTTAGGGCCTTTATTCTTATTGGTGATTCTTACAGGGGTTGGTTTTATAGAATGCGAATCTATAGGGGGCGTACTGATGGTTCCCGGGGTTTATCTGTTGTTGAATTTTTTTGAATCGCAATTCGTAACACCAACGGTGCTAGGTAAGCGATTTAATATGAATCCTCTGTTGGTTGTATTGTGGATGTTTGTCTGGGGTTGGGTATGGGGTGTTATCGGGATTTTGATTGCAATTCCAATGTTAGTTTTTTTTAAAATACTCGCCGTCCATATTGGATTAGTTGGTGGTTGGATAAATATTCTTGATGTTTCTCCAGGTTCTTCGCGGTGTTAAAAAAATTATTAAAAATTGAAAAATTTTCAAAATATTGAGTTTTATTAGTTGCGAAATAATTTTTACTTTTTTAAGTTATATATTTAATGTATTGAAAATTATGTAGTTATAGTTGAATTTAAGTCGAATGAAGCTATTTTTTGGAAGATTGGCACGGTCATTGTTACAGACATAGTGATCCCCTTAAAGGAGGTTTTTTATGTTGTACTATTCGATTGTGTTTTTTGTGATTGCAATTATCGCTGGTTTGCTGGGGTTTGGTGGCATTGCAGGTGCCGCTTCAGGAATAGCACAAATACTATTTTTTATTTTCATTGTGTTATTTGTTCTATCCCTGCTATTCGGACGGCGGCGCCTATAACCAAGTTGATATCCCTGCCGATCTACTTTACTAACATAGAGGAAATGATTATGGCTACCACATCTTCACTCAAAAATTCGGGTAACGAAAAGCTCAATGACATTACTATGTCAGAAGCAATTACCCAATTCAAAGAGGCCACTTCCGGTGTTTATGATGCAGTTAGCATGATAGGCGCTGCATCGGCCGCCTCGGCAACAAACCGCATTAATGCAGGTAAGGAGCAGGCTATGGAATTGGAAGCAAAAGCGGAGGACGTAGTAAAGGCCAGGCCACTTGTGGCAATTGGTGTTGCCTTTGCAACGGGGTGGTTGGTGTCACGCCTATTACAAAGTCGGCACTAAACCCCGTATCGGGCTTCTGAGTTTTATATCTGGAGAGTTTGATCATGGAAATACATGATCTGAAAAATGGTCCCCCCGAAGAGCAAGCAGCTTCGGGGGGTTCCAGTTTAACCAGCGAATTGGAAAATACCTTACAGCTCGGAGCGCAAGTTATTCACTGTGCCGTTGGTGTGGCAGATTTAGCAAACGCGGAACTACAGCTTGCAATCCATTCATTACCCAGGTTGCTGATGTTGTGGCTAATTAGCATGCCAATACTGCTAATCACATGGTGTTCGTTTTCGGTATTGATTGCCTGGTGCGTATATGAGTTGAGCAATATTGGGGTGCTTGGATTTCTGGTGTTTTTTTTAATGCAACTATTTCTGTTATTGGTCTGTAATTCGTTGTACAGAAAATATCGTACACGAATGATGTTACCAAACACGTCAGCGCAAATTCGAGATTTTATAAAGGTGCTCAATTATGGATCTTCAAGCAAGGGTGAAACAAAAAAATAGCCAGTTACTGGTGCATCGCAATGTGCTGTTATTGAACATGCGGCGCCATGTAGTGGCGAGTGATTCTAAAAAGCTACTGCCGGCTTTTGTAATCGCTTCGTTTTTCTTGGGGTTCATTTCGTATCGCGCGCGCGGTTTCTTTGGTGGCATTCAAGCATTAAAAATGGTTAGGCGTTTTCTTCTTTTTGGTCGCAGTTGAATATTGACTGGTGTCACGTTTTTTCCAGGTCTGTTTATTTATTCAGAAAGTGTTCATGTTATTTAAAAGTGAGTAGTTGTTATTTTTGATGGCGCATCGTTTTCTTTAAAATAGTGATAGAAGTCGCTAACTGATTGATTTGATCTGCATTATCCTCTGTGAGTGGTGCTAGAATGGTTCTGCGCTCCGCTGGTAAACATGAGGGTAATATCGTGGCTGAAGTACTATTAGTTGACGATGACAATATTTTTTTGGATGCTACGGCAGAGCTGTTGAAGCTTTTGGGGCACAACGTAAAGGCGGTAAGTTCGGTTGCACGTGCGCGTGAGTTGATTGACGAGTTTCATTTCACGCACATGATACTTGATCTGATTTTGCCGGATGGAAGTGGTTTGCACTTGTTAGATGCTTTGCCAGAAAGAAGCAATACGAAAATTATTCTTGTAACTGGCCATCCCTCCGTGAAAGAAATTGTTAAAAATCTATACGGCTCAAATGTTAATTACCTGATTAAACCTATCGATCTTTCGCAACTACAATCAATTTTTGTTGAAAGTAAGCCACTGACTGCTATTCAGCAAAAAAGTTCATCTTTACATTTCAATTATTTGGTGGGCGAATCAGAGCCCATGAAAAACCTTTATCAAATGATCGAGCGGGTAGCCGCAACCAAAGCCAATGTAATGCTGATGGGTGAGAGTGGTGTTGGTAAAGAAATGGTGGCGGCTGCGATCCATTATGCCAGTAACGTAGAGGGAGATTTTGTTGCTACAAATTGTGGTGCGTTTTCGCGTGAATTGATCAATAGTGAGCTATTTGGTCACGAAAAAGGGGCCTTTACTGGGGCGTCTCATCGTAAAATCGGTGTGTTTGAGCAGGCGGATAAAGGGACTTTATTTCTGGATGAAATCACCGAGATGCCACTGGATTTGCAGTCCAATTTATTGCGTGTCCTTGAGACACAAAAATTAGTTAGGCTGGGCTCTGTCGCGTCCGTTGATGTTGAAACAAGAGTGGTTTCTGCTACTAACCGTACGGAACTTGAAATAGCTGAGCAACAGTGTTTACGCCAAGATTTATATTTTCGACTTGCGGTCTTTCCTATTCATATCCCGCCGTTGCGAGCGCGCAAAAGTGATATTCCATTGTTGGTTGAGTATTTTCTTAACACATTCAACCAGCAATATGACAGTGAAGTTAGTATTAGCGAGCAATCTTTGGGGCGATTAATGGATTATGACTGGCCCGGAAATGTGCGTGAATTGCGTCACGCTATTCACCGTGCCTATATCATGGCAGATCCACAGACGAAGCAACTGCTACTTCCAAATGACCTTACATCGCCTTTTTCCAAAGTTAGCTCACAGCAAGCGGCTGGAATTACGGTAGGTAAAACCGTCGAAGAAGTGGAGCGTGAATTGATAGAAGTTACTTTGCAGCATTTTGATGGCGACAAAAAGCAAACAGCGGATATGTTGGGGATTAGCTTGAAGACGCTTTATAACCGCTTAAACAGTTATGTAGACGCATAGTGTTAGTTTTGGAGGGCCAATGGATAGCAAAGTTATTAGCGATAGATTAATACATGATGTACGTAATCCATTGAACAATATTTCGATCAATGCTGAGTTGGGGAAGCTTACATTGGAGAGGACTGGCGATATAGCCCGCGCGATACGGATTTTTGAAGTGATTTTACTCGAGTGTCGCGCGTGTAGCACGAGGTTGGACGCATTCAAAAGCACCAACGGTCCCGATGAGGCAGGACGGTGAATCCGATATCCTCTGTGAGCGAGTCGGGTTTTGGAGGGATGCCAAATTATGTCTGGCACTTGGTGCTGGCTTCGGTAGTCAGCTTTTTTTTAATCAGTACTGCACTTTCGTACCGCTCAGTCAATATTATCGCAGAGAATAACCGCAGTATTAATAATAATCTTCAAACTATTAATCTCATCAAAGACCTGAAAACCGAGATATATGCCGCAGAAAGTAGCCACCGTGGCTATCTGTTAACGTCTAACGAGAAGTATCTCGAACCCTATCATAATACGCTGGTCATTATTGATGATCTCTTAAATAAATTGCGTGAAGCATCCAGTAACATTCCCTCGCAAGCGCAACGTTACGATCAGCTATATTCAAAAATTCTCGATAAAATCAATGAAATGCAATTGATTGTCAGTCTGACTGATGACGACCGCTTTCGTGATGCCGTCAATAAAATCCGGACGGATGAGGGGATCAAAATAATGGAGGAGATTACCGCGTTAATCAGTGAAATGGAAAAGGATGAAACCTTTCGGTTAAAAGAAAACAAGAATCATGCAGTCAATAATCGCCAATTTATTGTAGCATCATTACTGTTGACCAACTCTATAGGTCTGGCGCTATCCCTGGGAATATTTTTTATTTTGTATCGAAATTCCGCAAAAATAGAGAATCTATATCGTGAGTTGGAGCGGGCGAATAGTGAACTGGAAGTCAAGGTCGATATGCGCACTCAGGCGCTAATGCAGTATTCTGAAGAATTGCATCGCAGTAATAAGGACCTGGAGGCATTTGCATTTGTGGCGTCGCATGATTTGCAGGAACCATTGCGCAAAATACGTGCGTTCGGCGATCGACTGCAACAAAAGTTCATGCAGGAACTGGGTGAGCGCGGTGCTGATTATGTGATGAGAATGCAGGCGGCATCCGAGCGCATGTCGGCATTAATTAATGACCTATTAAGTTTCTCCCGCGTAACTACCAAACAAAAGCCTTTTGAGCGCGTCGACCTGAATCAGGTAATTGCCAGAGTGTTGGATGATCTCGATTATGCGATCGAAGAATCTGGTGCACGATTGTATATCGAATCGTTGCCCGCTATTGACGCAGACGCTTCGCAGATGGGGCAGGTATTCATGAATCTGATGACTAACAGTATAAAGTTTCACAAGCCAGATACTGCTCCCGAGATTCGAATCACTTGTGACGATAAAGTTCCCTCACCATTGGTGGAAGATACAAGGGAATGGTGTTGCATACAGTTTGCTGATAAGGGAATAGGTTTCGATCAACAATATTCTGAGCGCGTATTTAATTTGTTTCAGCGCCTACACGGACGCGATGAATATTCAGGGACCGGCATTGGCTTGGCCTTATGCCGAAAAATTGTCGAGCGCCATGGCGGTAGTATTGACGCTGAAAGTGAACAGGGAAAGGGGGCTACATTTATTATTCGTTTGCCAATAACTCAACCGGTGATAGAGCCGATACACCTTTAACGTTAAGTGGCGTCAACTATATGTTGCGCGAATGAGTGGTGGCAAATTATGAATATTTCTAAAAAAACATTGGTGATTTTGATGGCGGAAGATGACACGGATGACCGTCTTCTTGCGCAAGAAGCGATGTTGGAGAGTCGAGTTTTAAACGAACTGTATTTTGTTGAAGATGGGGTACAGCTATTGAGTTATCTGCATGGTAAGGGAAGTTATTCGGATCGCACTCGCTACCCCATGCCGGGACTAATTTTATTAGATTTAAATATGCCGAAAATGGATGGGCGAGAAGCACTGGCAAAAATTAAAGCTGACAAAAGTTTACGTCGCATTCCCGTGGTGATTTTGACTACGTCTAAAGCGGAAGAGGATATGGTTAAGGGATATGATTTGGGTGCTGCCTCCTATATTACCAAACCAGTTACGTTTGAAGCATTGGTCGAATTGATGAAGGCGTTGGGCAGATACTGGGTGGAGTTCGTGGAATTGCCATAGATTTTATCTGGAGACGGTGTTATGCACGCGGTAAAACTACTAATCGTAGATGATGATGAGGACGATTTTTTGCTGACTAAGGAGTTGTTGGGGGAAATTGATCAGGGATATCAGTTGGAGTGGGCACCTTCGTTTAATGAAGGTTTGGCGCGTCTGAGTCAAAGCAGTCATGATTTATGTTTAATGGACTATAAATTAGGCGCTCAGGACGGTATTGCTTTGTTACGGCAGGCCCAAAATGCGGGTTTTACGGGGCCAATTATTTTATTAACCGGCGTTCATCGGGAGGATGTTGATATCCAGGCGCTGGAAGCTGGTGCTGTGGATTATCTGGTTAAAGCTGATTTGAGTGCTGAGCAACTAGCCCGCGCGATCCGTTATGCATTAGCGCGTAGTGAAGTAGAGCGCGAGCGTGTTGAGCGGTTAAAAGCGGAAGCTGAAAACCGTTCGAAAAGTGAATTTCTCGCCCACCTTAGCCATGAATTACGAACTCCCTTATCGGCTATTCTTGGGTTTACGGAATTGTTAATTAATAAAATAATCGATACAGAGAGCCTTGCACACTTACATATTGTGCATAGAAACGGCAAGCACTTGTTGGGCTTGTTGAACGATGTGTTGGACCTATCCAAAATTGAAGCGGGCAAACTTGAACTTGAGCTGCAAACCATTTGTTTGTCGTCATTTTTGTGCGATATCTACTTTTTAATGCGTGGCGCTGCTATTGATAAAAATTTAGAACTGCGCATAGAAGCTACCCAGCCATTACCAATAGAGATCGTGACTGACCCAATGCGGTTGCGGCAGATTTTGTTGAACTTGATTGGCAACGCGATTAAGTTTACTGAAGAAGGAGAAGTTGTTTTACGTATAGAGCGCGTTTTGGAGGACGGAACAGAACAAATTTTGTTTACGGTGAAGGATTCTGGAATTGGTATTGCCCAAGATATTATGGAATTAATCTTTGAACCTTTTGTGCAATCCAAAGATACCTATGCGCACCCTCGTGCAGGAACAGGTTTGGGGCTAACTATTAGTAAAATGCTGGTTGCGCGATTAGGGGGAGCTATTCGCGTTCGAAGCGAAGTTGGTAAAGGCAGTGAATTTAGTTTTTCGATAGATCCGGGCGATATTGCACAGGCAGATTCTGCATTATTAACGTTGAATTTCGACATGGTTGGAGAAAAATCCACCATTGTGCCGCAATTACGTGGGCGTGTTCTCGTTGTAGATGATCTGCGCGATATTCGTTTGTTGATCGGACATTTCGTCGCGCTAACTGGTCTGGAAGTGATGTATGCCGTTAATGGCGACGATGCAATACGGTTAATTACTGCTGAAGCGGCTCAGAATCGCCACTTTGATCTGGTGTTGATGGATATTCACATGCCGGTGATGGGTGGGCACGAAGCAGCTAAAAGATTGCGCCAAGCCCGTTTTGAAAAGCCGCTGATTGCATTGACAGCGGCACATATGAAGGGTGATATGGATAAGTGCTTTGAATCGGGATTTTCATTTTACCTTGGTAAACCCGTTGATCAGTCGCGCCTGTATGAGTGCCTTACACGTTACTTACCCCTTGTGTCCACCGATGCAAACAGTGGTGCAGCCCAAGGGCGAGCAATACTCGTAGTGGAAGATGATCCAGATGCATTGCAGGCGATGTCCGCATTGCTCGGGCTGCTGGGGTGGCAGGTAATAACGGCGACCAGTGCCGCAGTAGCTTTGCGAAAAGCCAAAGACTATGTTCCGGATATTATTTTAGTTGATATCAACTTGCCCGATATGAGCGGCTATGCGTTTGCGGAGCAAGTTCGTGCGTTACAACCAGCGACGCAAATTATCGTGGTTAGTGGCGAGGAGATTGATAAGCAGCGCGCGGAGGATGCCGGAATTAGTGGCGCTTTGTTAAAACCTGTTTCCTTGGATCAGTTGGAAAAATTTTTGAAATAAAAAAGCCTGCAACAGTGCAGGCTTTTACAGTTGGTGGCGCAACGCATGCGCTGATGAAATTAAAGTTTGATCCAGTCGCAATCCAATTCCGAGCTCAACAATGTACCCCGCAATGAGTTTGGCAGGGCCTCTTCAATTAGTACATCCGCAAACTTTCCAATCAAATCGGCGTTGTCACAGCGGAAATTCACTACGCGATTATTCTCGGTACGGCCGCACAATTGGCCAGGATCTTTTTTAGAGTAGCCAGAGACCAGAATACGCTCGGTGTTGCCTACCATGCGGCGGCTGATGGTCATGGCTTGCTGAATAATGCGGTCTTGCAGAATCGCCAAACGCTGTTTCTTCAATTCCTCGGGGGTTTCATCGGGCAAGTCGGCTGCAGGAGTACCAGGGCGCGGACTGTACACAAAGCTGAAAGAGGTATCGAATTCCATATCGTGGATGAGTTTCATGGTCGCTTCAAAATCTGCCTCGGTTTCACCGGGGAAGCCGATAATAAAATCGGATGAGAAGCTGATGTTGGGGCGGATTTTCTTAATGCGGCGCAGTTTGGATTTGTATTCCAACACCGTGTGACCGCGCTTCATCGCCATCAAAATGCGATCCGAGCCGCTCTGTACTGGCAGGTGTAAGTGGCTCACCAGCTCAGGTACATGGTTATAGACGTCGATCAATGAATCAGTAAATTCCACGGGGTGCGAGGTGGTGAAACGGATCCGGTCAATACCATCTACTGCCGCCACATAGGTTATTAACTCGGCGAGATCGATAACGGTACCGTCAGTAGCTTCACCACGATAGGCATTTACGTTTTGGCCGAGCAGGTTAACTTCGCGCACACCTTGTTTGGCGAGGTGGATAATTTCGGCCATTACATCGGCTACCGGGCGGCTGACTTCTTCGCCGCGGGTATAGGGCACTACACAAAACGTACAGTACTTGGAGCAGCCTTCCATAATGGAGACGAATGCGCTAACGCCGTCGGCATCTGGCTGGGGCAATTTGTCGAACTTCTCAATCTCCGGGAAGCTGACATCCACCACAACGACGCCGTTGTTCTTTTTGGTTTCCATCATTTCCGGCAAGCGGTGCAGGGTTTGCGGGCCAAAGATCAGATCCACAAACGGCGCACGCTCTGCAATGGCAGCGCCTTCCTGGCTGGCGACACAACCACCAACGCCGATAACCAGTTCCGGGTT
>JACCDS010621802.1_pt1 | contig 14268 bp, 12 predicted proteins | sample 7446441 | NCBI WGS metagenome assembly JACCDS01 (sample SAMN15323445, study PRJNA562643) | freshwater metagenome | isolation source: river surface water | place: USA:Blue River Watershed | collected 2017-08-17 | reverse complement strand
TGCTGCTGCTCTACGACGACGCGCAGAGCATCTACGAACGTCGCACGTCACGGCAGTTCAGCTTCAAGAGCGTGGGCATCCAGGCCCAGGGGCGCACGACGATCCTCAAGATCAACTACCGCAACACCAAGCAGATCCTGAAGCTCGCCAGCATGGTCGCCGCCGACCTGCTGACCGCCGAGGACCGCGACGACGACGGCGTGCCGCTGGTCAAGCCAATCAGCTACGGCCGCGAGGGCGACGAACCGGTCGTCGTCCGCCTGCCGACCCTGCGCGATGAGGCCTGGGCCATCGCCGACCACCTGCACGCCGCCCACCAGGAAGGCCACGCCTGGGGTGACATGGCCATCCTCTGCCGCGACTACCTGACGATGGACGCCTGCGCCGCCGCGCTGCGCGGCAAGGGCGTGCCGATGCAGGTCCGCAAGAAGTCCGGCGACTTCAGGCCGAACCACGACTCGGTGAAGGTCATGACCATGAAGGTCAGCAAAGGCCTGGAGTTCCCGGTCGTCGCGCTGTCCGGCGTTGGGCTGATGCCGGGGAATGGAGAAGACGAGCGCGAGGAGGCCCGGCTGTTCTATGTCGCGGCGACGCAGCGGCTGGTGATCGGGGTGAGTGGGCGAGGAGGATTGGTGGAGCGGCTGGCGGAGAGGGGAAGGGTGCTGGAGCCGGGATGAGGCTTGTACTTTGAGCAGCGACGTAAGGCCAATTTTGAAGTCAACACGCGTGTGACTTCCTGGTGCAGGGCTACAACGGGCGATCGGTGCCCGAAACAGACTGAAAGCTGGCAGTCGGCTTCGCGCGCTCAGTGTCTGCTGCGGCTGAGAGCCGAAGGTCGCATCCTTGCAGCTTGCTGTCGGTACCGAATCGGAGAGCGGGGGTCGCGCTCCTTTTGCAGACGGAGCCAGGGCACAAGGACGTGAGACTGCTGTATATTTAGCCAGTAAAACTAACTGTCTTGGAGGCATAGTGAGCCAACCTCCGTCGAATAGCTTGTTGTCCCTGGCAAATGCCGCTGGAAGGCCGCGGCAGGGCCCCGGTCTCGCTGCGGCCGTGTTCGACTCGGGTGCGCCGAACATCAACTCTGGCCTAGGCGCCCTCGGGCTCTTGCAGCGAGCCGCCGCGCCAACTCCGGTCTGGACGCCGACTTGGCCGTTCGTCACGAAGCGCTTTATGACGTTCATGGACAACCTCGCGCTGACCGATGCGCAGGTGGCCGACGGCATCTCGAAGTTCAAGGGCGTGGTGAAGACGCTGAACCAGGAGTACTGGAACTCGGACTCGGAAACCGAGCACGCGTTCTATATCGGCTCGTGCGCGAAGAAGACTCGCATTCGGCCGCCACGCGACGTGGACCTCTACTTCGTGCTGCCGATCGATGTGTACAACCGATTCGAGCAGTACAAGGGGAACAAGCAGTCGGCGCTCCTACAAGAGGTAAAGGGTAAGTTGCTAGCCTCGTACCCGCTGAGCGACATAAAGGGCGATGGCCCCGTCGTGCTCGCGGCGTTCTGGACCTTCAATGTCGAGATCGTGCCTGCGTTCGTGTACGACGCGAATGATCGTTCTTACTACGTGTGCGACACGAAGGACGGCGGCAAGTACAAGACCACGAAGCCGCTGCATGAGGTCGACGCCATCGAATGGGCCGATCAGCGGAACAACAGCAACGTGCGGGGCCTCGTGCGGATGTTGAAATGCTGGCAGGCCTACTGCTTGGTGCCGCTCAAATCGTTCTATCTCGAACTGCTCGCGATCGACTTCCTCGATCAGTGGGCGTACAAGGACCGGAGCTACTTCTACTACGACTGGATGTGCCGTGACTTCTTCGCGTGGCTGATCACGAAAGCGAACTCGTTCGTGATGGCGCCAGGGACGTACGAGATCATGTGGATCGGCGATGTCTGGAAGTCGAAAGCCGAGTCGGCGTACAACCGTGCGGTGAAGGCATGCGAGCATGAGTACTACGGCCGGGAGGGTGAAGCGGGACACGAGTGGCAGAAGGTCTTCGGCGCCGACATCCCGAAGTGGGTCTGATGGAGCAACGCGCCCAAGAAGTCGTCGCCGAGTGCAGGCGGCAGCAGGAGTCCTGCAACTACACTTCGACCGCGCTGTTCTTCTGGTTGAAGGAAGTGCGGGTGTACCGCGTGGCGTTCATCACGCTGCCGATCGTGTTCGGTTCGCTCGCTAGCGCCAAGATCCTGCTGAAGGATCCTGACTACGACTGGGTGACAGCGATCGCGGCGTTGCTCGCGGGCCTGTTCCCCGCGATCTTCAAGGCGCTTGATCTAGACGTCAGTTTGAAGGCGATGTCGGATGCGGCGCACCGCTTTGAGAGCCTGCGCGATCGCTTTCGTCAAGCTGCTCTCATCACCTCTTCGAAGCCGCTTGCGGAGCTTGAAGAAGAGTTCGCAGATCTAATGCGACGCATGGACGAGGCGCGGAACGCCAGCCTGGCGATCCCCGAACGGCACTTCAAGAAGGCTCAGAAGAAGATCGGCGGCGGCGACTACAACTTCGACTCTGACGCGAAGAAGTAGCCTCACCCGGCTGACGTTCGAGGCGACCTCGCAAAGCCGACGATGCCTAACTCTGGACGGGCGATTCCCCCACTCTGACACAAAGCGAGCGGTCAATCGCTGCGTCCGGCAGACCGCAACTGCTGCGGACCTGACAGCAGTCGAGTGATCGGCTGCATCAGACTGAACGGAGTCGTTCGAGGTCAAGGGCTTGAATGACTGCAACTGCGAACAGCGGACATTGGGCGCAATAGCCTTTGACTAGGCAGCCTCTGAGTATCCGTCCGGCCAACTCACCTTGATTCGGCGGTAGCGACCCGGAAGGATCGTGTCCACGTAGGAATAGGTGGACACGATGACAAGCGAGAGCGGGAAGACGCGGCGGCGGTACGGCCGGCAGTTCAAGGCGATGGTGCTCGCGCAGTGCGACGAGCCTGGGATGTCGGTGGCTCAGGTGGCGATGTCGCATGGCATCAACGACAACGTCGTGCACCGCTGGCGGCAGTTGGCGCGCCAGCAAGCCACAGCCGATCGTGCCAAGCGCAGTCTCGAATCGGCGCCGCTGCCGCAAAGCCTGGGGTTCGTGCCCGTTGCCCTACCAGCGCCGCATGCTGCTGAGGCGCCCACCGAGGTCCGCCTGGACATCAAGCGCGGAACTGTGACGGTCGGCATCGCCTGGCCCGAGAAGGCACTGGACGACCTGGCCGGCTTCGTGCGCGAGTTGCTGAAGTGATCCGCGTGGACGCGGTCTGGCTGGCGGTGCAGCCGCTGGATATGCGCGCGGGCACCGAAGCTGCGCTGGCCCGGGTGGTCGGCGTCTTCGGCGCCGCGCACCCGCACCATGCCTACCTGTTCGCCAACCGGCGCGCCAACCGCATGAAGGTGCTGGTGCACGACGGCATCGGCGTGTGGCTAGCCGCCCGGCGGCTGAACGCCGGCAAGTTCGTCTGGCCGACCGGCGAGGACGGCACGCTGCAGCTCACGAAGCCGCAGTTCGACGCGCTGGTGCTTGGTCTGCCCTGGCAGCGCATCGGAGACGCCGGGGTCATCCGAGTGATCTGATTGCCCTGGCCGGCTGCAATTGCCGGATCTGCCGATGCGCTTGACGTGGCAGTGCGGCACGATGGTCCTCCATGATTAGCGCCGAGCAGTTGGACGCCCTGGATCCGCAGATGCGGCAGGCGATGCTGTCGCTGATGGCCGAGCTGCGGGCCAAGGACGAGCTGATCTCAAGGCGCGATCGCGAGGCCGCGTTCAAGCAGGCGCTGATCGAGAAGCTTACGCACGAGAACGCGATGCTCAAGCGGCTGAAGTTCGCCGCCACCAGCGAGCGCTTCGCCAGCACGCTGGCCCCCGAGCAGAAGAGCCTGCTGGAGGAGACGCTGGACAGCGACCTGGCCGAGCTCGACGTGGAGATCGAGCGCGAGCGAGGCGAGGCCGGCGACAAGGGCAAGACCGAGAAGAAGACGCCCAAGCGCGCCCCGCTGCCGCCGCATCTGCCGCGCCGCGACGTGGTCCACGAGCCGGCCGACACCACCTGCGGCTGCGGGCAGCCGATGCAGCGCATCGGCGAGGACGTGGCCGAGAAGCTGGACTACCAGCCGGGCGTGTTCACGGTCGAGCGTCATGTGCGCGGCAAGTGGGCGTGCCGGTGTTGCGAGAAGTTGATCCAGGCACCGGTGCCGGCGCACGTCATCGACAAGGGCATCCCCACGGCCAGCCTGCTGGCGCAGGTGCTGGTGGCGAAGTTCCTGGACCACCTTCCGCTGTATCGCCAGGAGGCGATCTTCGAGCGCGCCGGCCACCTGATCTCCCGCTCGACCTTGGCGCAGTGGGTCGGCGAATGCGGCGCGCAGCTGCAGCCCCTGGTCAACGCGCTGGCCGACGAGCTGCGCCGGCACCTGGTGCTGCATGCCGACGAGACGCCGGTGGCCATGCTCAAGCCCAAGCACCTGCGCGACGGCAAGACGCACAAGGCCTACCTCTGGTCGTACTGCACGACCAGCACCAACCCGGTCAAGGCGGTGGTGTTCGAGTTCTGCGAGACCCGCAGCGGCGAGAACGTGCGCGAGTTCCTGCGGCTGGACACCCCTGGTGCCTGGCAGGGCACGCTGGTGACCGACGGCTTCAGCGGCTACACCGCCACCACGACCATGGGCGTGACGTCGGCGCAGTGCATGGCGCACGCCCGACGCAAGTTCAACGACCTGTGGGCCAACCACCGCAGCGAGGTGGGCCGCAAGGCGCTGCGGTACTACCAGGTGCTGTTCAGGATCGAGCGCGAGGTCGAGGACCTGCCCGGCGACGAGCGACGACGGATCCGGCAGCGCAAGTCGCGCCGGGTGCTGGCGGTCTTCCACCGATGGCTGCTCGCGCAGCGGCAGCAGGTGCCCAACGGCTCGGCCACGATGAAGGCCATCGATTACAGCCTCAAGCGCTGGGCGCAACTCACGCGCTTCGTCGATGACGGCGACGTGCCGATCTCGAACAACTGGGTAGAGAACCAGATCCGCCCGGTGGCCCTGGGTAGATCGAACTGGATGTTCGCCGGCAGCCTGCGCGCGGGAAAGCGGGCTGCGGCGATCATGAGCTTGCTGCACTCGGCACGCATCAACGGGCACGACCCCTACGCGTACTTCAAGGACATCCTTGAGCGGCTACCGACCCACACGGCCAGCCAGATCGACGACTTGCTTCCCCACCGCTGGACTCCCACAGTCTTAAGTCCGACGCGATCTTGACGCAGGGCGTCAAAGGGGCCTTAGCTTGGCCGGACGATAACGCCGGAATGCATACTTCAGCCTCTATGCGCTCTCGCTTCCACGGATATCGACTCAGGCACGCAAATCACAAGCCCTGGAGACTTGCGCTGCTGCCTCAGGAGTCCGTTCGCGGGGCGATCAGAGGAGCCGCCGCCCGCGAGCGACTCTTACATCCATCTGCGGCGAAGGTAATGCAGCGACGAATTCGGGTTCGACTCGTCTCCGTTTACGTACGGCGATTCGGCGCCGATGACTTCTCCAGACAGTTCAGTCGTCCGCGATTGCCGCCGCTTCCGCGCAGCGGGTGGCTCCCCGGAGGCTACGCATGGTGGCGTGATCGGGTGCCGAAGCCCTCGTAAGCAGCTTCGTTCAACCCGTCAAGATGCCTTGCCCGTACGCTTACGCCTCTGACGCCGGCTGGGACGCAGTGACACGCCCATCCCGGAATCTCCGCCGGCGCAGCAGATACCAAGCCGCCGGCACCACCAGCATCGACAGCAGCGGCGCGGTCACCATGCCACCGACCATCGGTGCGGCGATGCGCCCCATGATTTCCGAGCCGGTGCCGTGTCCCCACATCATCGGCACCAGGCCCGCCATCACGATGGCCACGGTCATGGCTTTGGGGCGCACGCGCAGCACGGCGCCTTCACGGATGGCGGCGAGCAGTGTGTCCTCGTTGTCTGGCTCGCCCGCAGCCAGGAGGTGCTTCAGCGCGTTCTCCAGGTAGACCAGCATCACCACGCCGAACTCGGCCGCCACCCCGGCCAGCGCGATGAAGCCCACGGCCGTCGCGACCGAGATGGCGTGCCCCAGCAGCCAGACCAGCCAGAAGCCGCCGACCAGCGAGAACGGCACCGCGGCCATCACCAGCACCGCGTCCGCCGCATTGCGGAACAGCAGGTAGAGCAGCACGAAGATGACGGCCAGCGTGGCCGGCACCACGACCTTCATGCGCTCGGTGGCACGCTCCAGGTACTCGAACTGCCCTGACCAGGAGATGGCGTAGCCCGCCGGCATGACCACCTGCTGGGCCACGGCCGACTGCATGTCGTGCACCACCGAACGCAGGTCGCGCCCGCGCACGTCGACATAGACCCAGCCGGACAGCCGAGCGTTTTCGCTCCTCAGCATCGGCGGGCCTTCCTCCAGCCGGACATGGGCCACATCCTGCAGCAGCAGTTGCGCGCCCTTGTCGGTCACGAAGGGCAGCGCGCGCAGGCGCTCCAGCGAGTCGCGAATCTCGCGCGGGTAGCGCATGTTGATGGGGAAGCGCTCGCGGCCACTCACCACCTCGCCGACGTTCTCACCACCGATGGCGGTGGCGACGATGGCCTGCACGTCGGCGACCGACAGCCCATAGCGCGCAGCGGCTGCGCGGTCCACGTCGATGTCGATGTAGCGCCCGCCGGTCAGCCGTTCGGCCAGTGCCGACGAAACGCCGGGCACCTTCTTCACCACGGCTTCAATCTGCGTGGCCAACTTGTCGATGGTGGCCAGGTCGGTGCCAGCAACCTTGATGCCGACCGGGCTCTTGATGCCGGTGGCCAGCATGTCGATGCGGTTGCGGATGGGCGGCACCCAGATGTTGGACAGGCCGGGCACCTTGACCGCACGGTCCAGCTCCTCGACCAGCTTGTCCGGCGTCATGCCCGCGCGCCACTGCTCGCGCGGCGTGAACTGGATGGTGGTCTCGAACATCTCCAGCGGCGCCGGGTCGGTCGCGCTGTCGGCGCGGCCGGCCTTGCCGAATACGCGCTCGACCTCTGGGACGGTCTTGATGAGCCGGTCGGTCTGCTGCAGCAACTCGGTGGCCTTGGAGACCGACAGGCCCGGAAGGGCCGACGGCATGTAGAGCAGGTCACCTTCGTCCAGCGGCGGCATGAACTCGCCACCCAGCCGCAGGACCGGGATGGCGGTCAGCGCCAACACCAGCCCCGCAATGAGCAGCGTGGCCTTCGGGAAGCGCAGCACGGCCTCCAACGCTGGGCGGTAGAGGCGCATCAGGAAGCGGTTCAGCGGGTTCGCGTTCTCGTGCGGAATCCGGCCCCGCACCAGCAGGCCCATCAGCACCGGCACCAGCGTCACGGACAGCGCTGCGGCCGCCGCCATCGTGTAGGTCTTGGTGAAGGCCAGCGGCGAGAACATCCGGCCCTCCTGTGCCTCCAGCGTGAACACCGGCAGGAAGGACAGCGTGATGACCAGCAGCGAGAAGAACAGCGCCGGGCCGACTTCCACGGCGGCGTCGGTCACCAGTGCCCAGCGCTCCGGCGTGGTCGGCATCCGGGCGTGTTTGTGCTCGAAGGCCTCGATGTGCTTGTGGGCCGCTTCCAGCAGCACGACCACGCCGTCGAGTGCCGCGCCGCAGGCCAGCGCAATGCCTGCCAGGCTGAGGATGTTGGCGTTCAGGCCCTGCCAGTGCATGACCACGAACGCGATGCCCACCGCGATGGGCAGCGAGATGACCGCCACCAGCGCTGAGCGCAGGTGGAACAGGAAGATGGCGCAGACCACCGTCACCGCGATGAACTCCTCGGTCAGCTTGAGCTTGAGGTTGTCGATGGAGCGGTCGATGAGCTTCGAGCGGTCGTAGGTCTCGACCACCTCGACACCCGGCGGCAGGCTGGGCTTGAGCTGTTCGAACTTGGCCTTGACCCCGGCGATGGTCGCCCGCGCGTTCTTGCCCGAGCGCATGACCACGACGCCACCGGTCACTTCGCCTTGCCCGTCCAGCTCGGCGATGCCACGGCGCATCTCCGGCCCGACCTGGACGATGGCGACATCGCGCAGCAGGACAGGCGTGGCACCGGTGAGCGCGACCGGGATGCCGCGGAAATCGTCGAGCGACTTCAGGAAGCCGCGTGAGCGCACCATGTACTCGGTCTCGGCCAGCTCGACCACCGAGCCACCGGACGACTGGTTGGCCTTCTGCAGTGCCTCCATCACCATGCCCTGCGTGACGCCGACCTGGCGCATGCGGTCCGGGTCGAGCACGACCTGGTACTGGCGCACCATGCCGCCGATGCTGGCGACCTCGGCCACGTCCTGAATCGTCTTGAGCTCGAACTTCAGGAACCAGTCGTTCAGCGCCCGCAGCTGGGCGATGTCGGTTTTGCCGGTCTTGTCGACCAGGGCGTATTCGTAGACCCAGCCCACACCGGTCGCGTCAGGCCCCAGCGCCGCGGTGGCACCCGCCGGCAGGCGGCTCTGCACCTGGTTGAGGTACTCGACCACGCGCGAGCGCGCCCAGTACGGGTCGGTCTTGTCGTCGAACAGGATGTAGACGAAGGAGTCGCCGAAGAACGAATAGCCCCGGACCGTCTTGGCGCCCGGCACGCTGAGCATCGTCGTCGTCAGCGGATAAGTCACCAGGTCCTCGACGACCTGTGGCGGCTTGCCCGGGTAGCTGGTGCGCACGATGACCTGGGTGTCTGAGACGTCCGGCAGGGCGTCCACCGGCGTGTTGGCCACCGAGAACAGCGCGGCGGCGACCAGGAACGCTGTCGCGATGAGGACCAGGAAGCGGTTCGCGACCGACCAGCGGATGAGTGCGGCAATCACTTGGCACCTCCCAGGCGATGGACCGAGACGAGCTCGTAGTCATCGCCCTTCTTCTTGAACTCGAAGTGCACGGCGTCGCCTGGCTTCACCTCGGAGAATGCCTTGGGGCTGGGCTTGTTGAAGCCCATGGTCATCGCAGGCCACTTGAGCTCGGCGATGGCGCCGTGCGAGATGGTCAGACTGTCTGGCTCGACGCTCTCGACCTTGCCTTGCGCCATGTAGCTCGCAGCGGCAGGGGCAGCAGCGGTCGCTGCAGGCGAAGTGGCCGGCGCGGATGCTTGGGTCGCCGCGGGTTCGGCAGCAGCCAGGCTGCCCAGCACAGAGCGCAGTCGCGCCTCGGAATCGACGAGGAACTGGCCGCTGGCCACCACCTGGTCGCCCTCGGCCAGGCCTTGCACCACCTCCAGCTGGTCACCGAGGTCGGCCCCCAGCTTCACCTCACGCGGCTCAAAGGCCCCGTTGTCCTTGCGCACGATGGCAACCGCGCGCGTGCCGGTGCGGATGACCGCCTCTGATGGCACCACCAGCCGCGATGCGGTCGGGCCGGCCACCTGCAGGCGCAGCAGCATGCCCGGGACCAGCTTGCCGCCGCGGTTGTCCACCTCAAAGCGAGCCTGCAGCGTGCGCGTGGTCGCGTTCACCTGGGGCAGGATTTCCTGCATCGTGCCGTTGAACGTCTGGCTCGGGTCAGCCTGCAGCGCTGCCGAGACCTTCTGTCCGCGCTTGAGTTGCACGGCTTGGGCTTCTGGCACTTCGGCCACAGCCCAGACCTTCTCCAGGCCGGCGATGCGGAACAGCGTCATGCCTGGGGACACGGCGACGCCTTCACGCACCCCGAGTTCCGCGATGACGCCGCCGGCTGGTGCGACCAGGGTGTAGCGGGCGTTGGGCGTCCCGCCGTCTTCAGCCTGGCGGACCAGGTCGGGTGGTATGGACATCGCCCGCGTGCGCTCGCGGGCCGCAGCCACCAGCTCCGCCGATGCGCCCGAGCGCTTCAGCGCGATGAGCTCGTTCAGCGGCCCCAGCCATTCCGGTGCGAACACGGTGCCCAGCGCCTGTCCCTTGGCCACGCGCTCCATCGGCGCGCGTACAGCCAGGCGCTCCAGGTAGCCGGCGGTGCGCGTCTGCACCGCGACGTTCAGGCGCTCGTCGAACTGCACCGCGCCGACCGCGTCGAAGGATGCGCTGACATCGGCCCGCTTCACGACTGCGGTGCGGATGCCCAGGTTCTGCTGCACCTGCGAACTCACCTTGACGCCGGTGTCACTGGCTTCGTCGGCGTAGACGGGCTGCAACTGCATGTCCATGAACGGCGACTTGCCCGGCTTGTCGAATCGGGCACTTGGGTTCATCGGGTCCTGCCAGTACAGCACCTTGCGCTCGCCGGAGGCGGATGCGGCAGCAGCAGGGGTCTGGGCCTGCGCACCGACGCCATGCGAGGCGACGGTGCTGCTGCGGCCCAGATAGAAGGCGCCTCCGCCAATGACGAGAGCAGCAGCCAGGGCCACGACAGAAAGTTGGACGCGGCTCATTGCGCTGCTCCTTGGGAAATCGGCTTGAACACGAGTTGCGCTTGGGTCTTGGCCAGGTCGCGCTGCAGGTTGAGGACCTTGCGCTGAGCCTCAACCTCGGCGTGGCGGGCCTCGAACACCATCACGAGGCTGGCCTGGTTGGCGCGGTAAGCCGCGAGCGTGGCGGCGGTGCGCTGCTTCAGCGGTTCGAGGACAGCGGTCTGGAAGCGCTCGACGCGCTCCTGCAGGCGTCGCGCATCGCTCGACAGCGTGGCGTACTCGCCCGCAGCGGCTCGGCGAGCTTCCTCGGCGTCGGCTTCGGCCTTCTCGACCAGGGCCAGCTTGGCCGCGGTCTCGCGGTCCTGGCGAGCCCCTGGCGCCACTGGGAGCGGAATGCTCACGCCGAAGGACATCAGGTCCGGGCGGCCGACTCGCTGGCCGTAGGACACCTCATAGCTCCAGTTCGGCTTGCGGTTCAGACGCGCCACTTCGACCTCCTGGCGGGCCACCTCGATGTCGCGCTGCTTGGCAACGACGAGTGGGTTCGCGGCCACATAGGCGTCGGACGTGGGCGCGATGGCCAGGTTCGGTGCGGCGAGTTCTTCGGCAGGTTCTCCCGTCCAGCGACTCAGGCCGGCGACGGCCGCTGCCCGCTGCTGACGCGTGTCGGCGGATTCATCCTCGGCAGCACCCACGGCGCTGGTCAGCCCCAGCACCTCGGCACTGTTGCCGGACAGGGTCGAGAGGCGTCCCTTGCCTGTCTCGAGCTCCTCGCGGGCGTGCTTCTCGTTCAGCGCGGTGAGCTTGAGCGCTTCGCCGGCGTAGTAGGCCTCGATGTAGGCCATTGCGGCTTGCATGCGCGCGTCGGCTGCAGCGACACCTTCCATCACCGATTCGCGACGATGCATCGCGCCGGAGACGGCCTCGCGTGCCGAGCGCTTGTCGGCCGACACCCACTCCTGGGCGATGCCGATGCGCTTCATCGTCATGTCCTCGGCGTTGGTGCTGAACCGGCCGTTGCCCGTGACCGGCAGGTTGTCGATGCCAAAGGTCAGCATCGGGTCGGGCTGCTGGCCGGAGGCACGAGCCATCTCGGCGGCGCTCATCGCGCCGGCGCGGGCCGCGCGCGCCATCTGCGAGCGCTGGACGGCCAGGTCAAGTGCCTGGTCGAGCGTGAGGGGGTCTGCAACAGCCCCGAGGGCTGGCAGCAAAGCGGCAGCCAGGGCGACTGCGCGCAGGATGTTTTTGGGCACGGGGAACTCCGAAGACGAACGGGAAAGACGCTGGCCTGCGGACGCACCGCAGCAGCACCGGTCAGTCGACGGAGGGGTTCAGACCCGGAATCGGAGCGTGGTGAGGAACAGAGGGTCCGGGGGCGGATGCACCTCGGACGACGCGGTGGCAGGCACGGCGTGCGCCTCCAAAGCGTCCAGTACGAACGGCAACTCAAGCACCTGGATGACCGCCACCAGGACGACGGCCGGCAACTTGACCGCCTCGAAAGTCTTGGCGGGATTGGCCGAGTGCTCGTGGCAAAGCGCCGGCTGCTGCGTGTCCATGCCCTCGCATGGCTGGCCCGCCTGCACCATGGCAGCCATCGCTGCGGCCCCCACTTCCTGCGGGCAGACGTAGGTCGCCAACGCCAGCTGCGAGAACAGCAGCGACAACACCACGAAGAACGCGGTGGTCAGGCGGTGGAGACGCAGGCTGAGCATAGATGGCGACAGCTTAGAGGGGCTGAGGCAGGCGGGCCTTGACCTAAGACAAGTCCCGCCCAGCTTCGGCTTACTTCGCGACTTCGATGGCGGTCACGGTCAGTGCGCCGTTGAGGTTCTCGGCAGCGAACTTGACCTTGTCCCCTGATTTGATGCTTTCGAGCAGCTTCGGGTTCGTGACCTTGAAGACCATCGTCATGCCGGGCATGTCGAGATTGGCGATGGGGCCGTGCTTGAGGGTGAGCTTGCCCTGGTCCTTGTCGACCTTGCGGACTTCACCGTCGCTCGCCGGTGCGACTGCGGATGCACCCTCCGGATGATGGGCGGAGTGGTCCGCGGTCGACTGGGCGTGTGCAGTGGTAGCCAGGGCGAACAGGGCGGCTGCGGTGATGTGAATGAGTTTCATGGATAGATTCTTTCAAGCTTTGGCGTAGGCGGCGAACACGGTCTCGTGCCCGCTCTTGTCGATGAGAAAGACGTTGTAGGGGTCCTTGCGGGCGCCCATTTCCATGCCGGGTGAGCCCGGCGGCATGCTGGGTACGGCCAAGCCGACGGCCTTGGGCTTCAAGGCCAGCAGGCGCTTGACCTCGTCGGCCGGCACATGGCCTTCCAAGGTATAGCTTCCAACTGTCGCCGTGTGGCAACTGCCGAACCTGTCAGGCATCCCGAGTCGCTGCCGAACAGCGCCGGTGTCTTCGACCAACGTCAACTTGACTGGGAACCCAGCAGCCTTCAGATGGTCGGCCCAGGCGCCGCAGCAGCCGCAAGACGGGTTCTTGAAGACCTCGACTTGCGGCAGCGAGGTCGCCGCAATGGCCGGGAGCGAGGCGAGCGCCGTCGCACCCCAGGCCAGAGAGATGAGACGGCGCCGGTTCACTTGACGACGACCTTGCCGACCATGCCGGCTTCGAAGTGGGCGGGCATCAGACAGGCGAACTGGTACTCGCCGGCCTTGGTGAACTGCCAGACGATGTCGCCCTTCGCGCCGGGCTTGACGTGCGCCATGTTCGCGTCGGCGTGTTCCATGTTCGGGAACTTGCGCATCATCTCAGCGTGTTCCTTCAGCTCCTCGACGGTGCCCAGGACCATCTCGTGCATCACCGCGCCATTGTTGGCGGCGATGAACTTCACGGTCTCGCCACGCTTGATGGTGACCAGGTCGGGCGTGAAACGCATCGTGTCACTCATGTCGACCTTGATGGTCCGCGTGACCTTCTTCGGGTCGCCTTCGCGGCCGAATGCGCGCTCTTCAACCTTGGATGCGTCGAAGACGTGCGCCTTCATCGGGTGACTTTCGTCGCCATGGGCGTAGGCGCCCGCAGAGTTAAGGGCAGCCAGGGCGGCGATGGTGACGATTTGCAGTTTCTTCATGGGAATTCTTTCTCTCAGTGGCCGGTGTGGCCGTTGGGTTTGCGAACTTGCAGGGTGTTGGCATCGGCGACGGGTGCTGTCGCTCGGGGTGCCTCGGAGACGTCGGCGGTGTATTCGGATGCGACGGTGCCGGCCGGGTGCTGATACCAGCCCGGGTCCTTGTAGTCGCCAGGGGCGAGGTTGTCGCGGACCTTCACGACGCTGAACATGCCACCCATGCCGACGGGGCCGAAGGGCCCGGTGCCGGTCATCATTGGCAGCGTGTTGTCGGGGATGGGCATCTCCATCTCGGCCATGTCGTGCATGCCTCGCTCGCCCATCACCATGTAGTCGGGCACCAGGCTCGAAATCTTCTTGGCGACGTCGCGGTGGTCGACACCAATCATCGTGGGTACGGCATGCCCCATCGCGTTCATGGTGTGGTGGGACTTGTGGCAATGGATGGCCCAGTCGCCAGCGATGGCATCGAACTCGATGGCCCGCATCTGGCCCACAGCGATGTCGGTCGTCACCTCGGGCCAGCGTGCCGACTTCTGCACCCAGCCGCCATCGGTACCCGTCACCTCGAAGTGAGGCCCGTGCATGTGGATGGGGTGGTTGGTCATCGTCAGGTTACCCACCCGAATGCGGACCTTGTCGCCGGTGCGCGCTACCAGCGGGTCGATGCCAGGGAAGGCACGGCTGTTCCAGGTCCACAGGTTGAAGTCGAGCATGGTGTTGACCTTGGGCGTCGCACTGCCCGGCTCGATGTCGTAGGCGTTCAAGATGAAGCCGTAGTCACGGTCGACCTTGAACTGCTTCGGGTCTTTCGGGTGGACGATGAACAAGC
>JACCDS010242604.1_pt1 | contig 14268 bp, 13 predicted proteins | sample 7446441 | NCBI WGS metagenome assembly JACCDS01 (sample SAMN15323445, study PRJNA562643) | freshwater metagenome | isolation source: river surface water | place: USA:Blue River Watershed | collected 2017-08-17 | reverse complement strand
GATCAAACTCTTCATTCAATCTATTTAAACCATTTCTGGTTTCACACTCATTTTGTCATTTTTGCTTGTCTTCTTTTTCTATTTAGTTTGCAATGTGCTGTTGCCTTTTTCTCAAGGCGAATATAATTATAAAGCTTTTGCTAGCATTTGTCAATAATTTATTTCAATAAATTTTAAAGTTTTTAAAATATTTTAGAATTTATTCAAAAGAGCATCTTTATCTAGTAACATGAAGCTACCATTTTCAAGTCTTTCTAGTATATTTTCTTCTACAAATCCTGTAATTACTCTTGATAAAGATGGTCTAGAAACTCCAAAAATATTAGCTAAATCTGTTATAGACTTTTTTATAATCCAAATTTCTTTGGAATTTAGATTCTCTAAAATATGAGTTGCTAGTTTTTCTTCTATGGTTTTGTTAGAAAACCATAATTTTTTAGATAAAAACTGTGTCCTATTTGAAAAACTATTAAGGAGATTTTCCAATATTTTTATATTACTTTGGATTATTTTCAGTAACTCGATTTTAGGAATATATAATATCTTTGACGGTTTTACTGCATAAAGATCTATTGGAAAATGATTGTCTTGTCCAAAAACAAAAGCTGGTGCTATATCTGAAAAGGGGCTAAGATTCTCTATCTTTACAACTTTTCCATTAATTTTTTGCATTTCTGCAACAAGCTCTCCTTCAAGTAAAATCATATAGCATTCTACTTTATCTCCCCTAAAAGCAATAAACTCTTCATTCACGTAACTTTTTGTGTAATAATTAATATTTTTAAAAATTTCATTAATTTCTTTTTCATCTATTCCTCTAAAAATTATTGATTTATTTAAATTTTTAAGCATTATTTTCTCCTTTCTTGAGTATTCTTATAAAAATATTAACATAAAGTTTTTTTTACTTCTAGCCTTTGTTTTTAAAATATTTAATCAAAATTGTAACATCTGTTACGCAAAATACTATACCTTTATGGTATAATTAGTCAAATGTTAGAATTTTTAAGGAGGCTATATGTCAAAATATTTTAAAATCAACGATAGAATTGAAACTATACTAAATAAATATCCTGAAACAATCGATTTTTTTGTAAATAAAGGTTTTGAAAATTTAAAAACAGAGGACGGAAAAAAATTACTGGGAAAACTTAATCTTGATATAGTTTTAAAAACAAAAAGCATAGGTATTGAAGGGTTTTCTGATATGCTTAATGATTTTATTGAATTATCAAGAAACAGTGCTGATTTAACTTTAAACGAAAAAACCAAAAGAACCAACGGTGTAAAAGTTATAGGACTTCTACCATGCCCTGTTAGAGTTCCACTTTTAGAGCAATTTGATGCTTTTGTTGAAAAAAGTGAATATGATATTGAATATGATTTAAAAGCTGCTTCTCATGGTTTAGAATGGCTTAAAGGAACTGTTAGAAATGAGTCTGATTACAATAATCTTGCTGATATATATCTTTCTGCTGGATTCGATTTATTCTTTGATGAAAATTTAATGGGTAAATTTAAGAAAGCTAATGTTTTCAAAGATGCTGTTAAATATAAAGACTATAACCATGAATTTGAGAATTTAAGGGATCCAAGTGGAGATTATTCAATTTTAGCAGTTGTTCCTGCTGTATTTTTAGTAAATAGCAAAGAATTGAATGGAAGGGAAATTCCTAAAACATGGGCTGATTTATTAAAACCTGAATTTGAAAAATCTGTAAGTTTACCTGTATCTGATTTTGATTTATTTAATGCTATATTGCTTAATATTTATAAACTATATGGCGATGAAGGAGTTAAAAAATTAGGTAAATCTTTAATTCAAAATTTACACCCAGCTCAAATGGTTAAATCTGATAGAATGACTGTAAATAGACCTACAGTTACAATTATGCCTTATTTCTTTACAAGAATGACCAAAGAGGGGGGAACTATGATTCCTGTTTGGCCTGAAGATGGTGCAATAATCTCTCCTGTGTTTATGTTAACCAAAAGAGAAAAAGTTGATAAAATGCAAGATTTAATTGACTTCTTTAGTTCAAAAGCTGTTGGAGAAATCCTATCACACAAAGGATTCTTCCCAAGTGTTAACCCTGAAGTTGTTAATGGAACTCCTGAAGGAAAAAAATATATGTGGATTGGTTGGGATTATATATATAACAATAATTTACAAGAGCAAATGCATCATTGTGAAGACTTATTTAATAAAGCAAGCTTAGAATAAAAATTCTAAGCGTAGGACGCTTAACCCCATAAAATAAAACACAATAAGATTAACGTGTACAGCAACCTTTGCTGGTCGGGTTTGGGCAGACGCCCAAGGTCTTAATTAATCACAAAAGGAGAAAATTTATGAATTTAATAACAATTTCAGGTCCTCCTTCTTCTGGGAAGACTTCAATCATAACAAAAACAATAGAAAATTTAAAAAATAGAAATATAGCTGTGGGAGTAGTAAAATTTGATTGCCTTTACACCGATGATGATAAACTATATGAAAAATTAGGCGTTCCTGTAAAAAAAGGCCTATCTGGAGCTTTATGCCCCGATCACTACTTTGTCAGCAACATCGAAGAAGTTGTGCAATGGGGGATAAAAAATAATCTAGACTTACTAATTACAGAAAGTGCTGGTCTTTGTAATCGTTGTTCTCCGTATATTCAAAATATTAAGGCAATTTGCGTTATTGATAACTTAAGCGGTATTAACACTCCTAAAAAAATTGGACCTATGCTAAAAACTGCTGATATGGTTGTTATCACCAAAGGAGATATTGTTTCTCAAGCAGAAAGAGAAGTTTTTTCTTCCAAAGTTAGCTCAGTTAACCCAAGAGCTTTGGTTATGCATATAAATGGACTCACTGGACAAGGAGCTTATGAATTTTCAACACTGATTTATGACGAAACTGTAGAATTGAAAACTTTAGTAGGAGAAAAACTTAGATTCTCTATGCCAAGTGCTTTATGTTCTTATTGCTTAGGTGAAACTAGAATCGGTGAAGCTCATCAACTTGGAAATGTAAAAAAAATAGACTTAGGAGAGTAATTTTATGGACAAAAGATACCTTGAAGGTAATTCAATAGCTTCAATTATTGAAAAATACCCGTTTTTAATAGAATTTTTAAATGAAAACGATATAAATATAACAAATAAAGAGCACTTAACTTTTATTGAATTTTATAATACTTTTTCTGAAGACGAAATCGAAGATAAAGCTATAAATATCGAATATTCACTAAAAAATATTTCTGAATATTTAAAGCAAATGATTGCTTTATTAGGTCTTGAAGAGAAAAATGAAGTTAAGTCTTTAACTATTTTACCCGGAAGAAATAAACTTGGTGAAACTGAAACCTTTGGAGAACTTACAGTAAGACAAGGAGATATAATTAGTATTGTTGGTCCTACTGGTAGTGGAAAAAGCAGACTACTTGCTGATATTGAATGGACTGCTCAAGGAGATACCCCAACTTTAAGAAAAATTTTAATAAATGAAACTGAGCCTGATAAAAAATGGAGATACTCTTCAAGCAATAAATTAGTTGCTCAACTTTCTCAAAATATGAATTTTGTTATGGATTTGTCTGTTTATGAATTTTTGGAATTACATGCAAAAAGTAGAATGGTTGAAAAGGAAGAAGACATTATAAAAAAAATAATTGCAGAAGCAAATAATCTTGCGGGAGAAAGTTTCAAACCAGAAACGCCGATAACAAGCCTTAGCGGAGGTCAATCTAGAGCGCTTATGATAGCCGATACAGCGATTTTGAGTTCTTCCCCGATAATTCTTATAGACGAAATTGAAAACGCCGGTATCGACCGTAAGAGAGCTTTAGAGCTGCTTGTTAAAGAAGATAAAATAGTTTTAATTGCAACTCATGACCCTGTTTTAGCCCTTATGGGAGAAAAAAGGATTGTTATATCCAATGGTGGAATTGCTACAATCATTGAAACTACTGAGGAAGAAAGAGCTGTTCTTGGTGAACTTGAGAAAATGGATAAATTTATTCAAAATATGAGAACAAATTTAAGATATGGGAAAAAATTAAACATAGGAGGAGAAAATGCATAGCGGATGTTCAGGAAGTTTTGAAAATGGAAAACAAATAGTTGATAAATTAAGAATGATGGGGTTTAGTGATGGTTTAATGCCTGCACCGGCCGAGTTTGATTGTGAATGCGGAATGGAGCTTGTTATGGAAACTTTTGAATTTAAGTGTCCTAGCTGTGGAATGGTTTATGGTGTAACACCTTGTCATGCCTTTGATGTGGAAAATATCAAACCTGCAGGAAAAGATTATTAAAAATACTTGAAGCTTTTCAGCTTCACCGAACAAGCGTGACGCTTGACCCATTAGTTTTATTAGTATTATAGAGTTTATTTTCCGAGGTTAAGCGTCCTACGCTTAATCTCTTTTTATTTTCATATGCTTTCAATATCAAAAGAAATTTCAATAGATTTTTTTTCTAAAACTAATTGTCTTAATTTTACTCCAGACATTTGGAACATTTTTTTTGATGCAATATTTGAAGGAGTTTTGTCATATTTATCTGAAAGATAAACAACCTCTCTGATACCACTTTGAATTATAGCTTTTGCACATTCATTGCAAGGAAATAAAGCGACGTAAATAGAGCAATTATTTAAATTTTTTGTGCTATTTAAAATGGCATTTAACTCAGCGTGACAAACATAAGGGTATTTTGTTTCTAAAAAATCACCATTTTTTTCCCAAGGTAAAGAATCATCACTACAGCCTATTGGAAAACCATTGTATCCTAATCCAACTATTTTTTTTTCAGAGTTTACTATGCAAGCTCCTACTTGAGTGCTAGGATCTTTGCTTCTTTTTGCAGAAAGTAGTGCAATTCCTATAAAATATTCATCCCAAGTTAAATAGTTTTCTCTTTTTTTCATAAAAACTCCTTAATTTATATTTTCCCACCAAAATAAAACATCTTCTGAAAAAAAATTTGATACATAAACATTGAATTCTTCTTGATAATTTTGATTTTCTAATGCTTTTTCCCAAATATTTGTTAGTTTATTAAATAACTCCAAAGGAAAATTAAATAATTTAATGCTTTTTACAATACCTGTTTCTCCTTCAATTAGGACACAATAAATTAAATTACTAGACTTAAGATATTCTCTTGTATTGTTTTTATTAGGGTATAAAGTGGGATTAAAAATGATTTCATGTAATAAAGAGCTCTCTCCAAATCTTATTAAAATATATGCTTTATCTTGATTTATTAAGGTTTTGAATATTATATCGTTATTTTGAAATTCTTCAATGTCTTTATTATCAAGATTATCTACAATAAGTTTTATATAATAGGGTCCTTGATTTAATAATTCCATTATTGCGCCTTTATGACCTAAGGTGTATGGATATTTTGTATTTATTTTTATGTTTCCATCAGGGGTTATTATTTTTTCTAAATTTTCGTTTATGTGAGAAACTATTTTTTTTTCCATGATTTTTCCTTAAGCATAATTTTAAATTTATTATAGCATAAATTATTTTTTAGCGCAATTTTCATTTGTTTTTTTTTCATAAAAAAATGGCTTGAAACTGTTGTTGTATTTATTTAATACTGTTATAATACTATTAATAGCAAGCTGGACGCCTTGATTTTAAAGGGCTACAGAGCCAAAAAAATACGTTTAATACTAGCATTTTTCGACACTTAATACTAGCATTTTTTAGCACTTAATACTAGCATCTCATAGCACTTAATACTAGCATCTCATACCTATCATACTAGCATCTCTAAAAAAATAAAAATAATATTATTTTTTATAAAAATAGAAAAAAACATCAAATTTGCAGCTCTAAAGTAATTTAATTTTATTAAATTATATATTTTTAAGAGTTAAAATTATTTATTTTGTTTTAAATATTTTTTCTTCGATTTTTTGTATTTTTGAGTTTTATTTATAAAATAACCTAAATTATAATTTTTTAAAAAAAAAATTCATAAAATTGGAAAAAACATCTATAATTCAACACTATTAATTGAATTTTATTAAAAAAAATCAATTAATATAAAAAATAATTTTTAATAAAAAAACTTAAAAAAATAATAGATATATTATAAAAATAATTTTAAAAAATAAAATATACTTTAGAAATGTTTTTTTGAAAAAAACAATAAAATTTTAAATATAGCAAAAAATAAAAAAAAATACCTGTTCAACTATCATTTTTATCATTGATTTTATTGGATTATAAAAGAATTGTTGAGATTAATGTGCTTTAAAATAAAAGGTGATTTTTATAAAAAATACGCTTAATACTAGTATTTTAAAGTCAATAAAATCAATATCCTTTTAAACTGTAATTTAGGAGAAATTGTCCACTGTTGTTGAAGATTAAAATCAAAAATATCTTCAATTACGTAAAAACTCATAGAATATGGTGATATTAAATCAAAGCATTGAAAAATATACTCTTAACACTAGCATTTTGCTTGCAATATTTTGTATTTTAATATATAATCTTTAAGTTAATACGCTTAGTACTATCATATACATCAGATGATAGTCGAACAGGTATTTTTTTTAGCAATTATTGGAGGAATTTTTTTGAAAAAAATAGATGAATTTGAGGAAATAAAGGAATTAGAGAGCGATATAGAAATTATTGAGGAATTTGTTGATATTAGTGACTCATTAATAGAGCTTGAACAAGACAGGGATTTAATAAGACTCGAAATGAATATAGTAGAGTATCCTATTTTTTCAAAAAATAAAAATATAAAACAAAATCAAGTAAGAAAATATTATTTTAACTCAGAAAAAACTTCTTATTTAGAAGTTTTACCATCTTTCAATTCTTCTATTCCGGGGGATTTTGAAGAGAGAATTTTTATATCTTTAACCAAAATAATGAGAGATAGAGGTTATAATCAAACTTTTTATACTAATATTTCTGAAATACTTGATAATTTGAATGTACCGAGATCAACTAAAAATGGTTTGTATAAAAAAACAAAAGAGAGTATAGATAAAATGGCTAATTCTACTTACAGATTTAAGAATTTATTCTACTCTAACGAAGCTAATCAAGTAATAGATGATTTAATAAATACAAATATGTTTACTTACAGAGTTATAACTTTAAGGGATGCCGAAAGTGAAGAATCGGATTTTTTTGCAGACAAAAGAGTTAGAGAAATATATAAAATAACTTTTACAGATGAATTTTATAAAAATATCGTAGCAAAAGGTTATCTTGCCTTTGATGCAGAAGAGCTTTTGAATATAAAAGATTCTATAACAAGATCTATATTTACCATGATAACTAAGTGGAGACATAATAATTTGGAACTGAAAAGACCTGCTTATTATATAGCAAGAAGAATACCTATAGCTTGGAAAAATGTTTCTAGAGCTATAAAAATAATTGAAAGCTCTTGCATGTATCTTAAAAAAAATAATTTTATATTAGATTATAAAATGGAGAAAAAAGGTCGTATAGATACTACTGAGTTTATATTTTATTTTTCAGAAGATCATAATAAAATTAAGCAAAAAATATTTTACGATGAGAAACTTAATTTTGATAGATATATAACTCATGAAGAGCATGATGAAATAACTCAAAGTGGGGACTTATTAACGGCTCTTAACTCTGAAAAATATCACAAAATAATGGAGATAGTTCCTGAAAATTTTAGAAAGTTAACAACTTTTCCAAAAGAATTAAAAAAGGCTTTAGCAGCTTATGATTATTACTATGTTAGATATACTATGGAGTACACTATGAATAATTCAAAAACGTCGTCTTTAAAATATTTTAAAGATGCTTTGAAATACAGATGGGCTGAAGAGTATATTGCTAAAAAACAAAGTAAAAAAATAGAAAAATCAAAGGAAAAAGTAGAAGAGGCTCAAATTGTAATTAGAGAAGAATTACCTAAATGGGAAGAATATTTACTTCTTGATGAAAAGACAAGAAAAACTTTGGAAGAAAAAGCTTATGAAAAGTTCTTGAAGGAAGCACAAAGTCCAGATAATAAAATAATGAGAAGCATCTTTGAAAAATCTAAAAAGCCTTTAATTTTAAAGGAATTTAAAGAAAGTTTAGTAGTGCCAGCAGTAAACAGCAATCCTAAAGTGTATCAAAGTTTATCAAGTTTTATGTTGGAATGTTTGAATTTCTTCAAAAGCAATAATATAAAAATAGACACTGAAAATTTTATGACGATGTTTTCTTTTATGAAAGAATATGAAGATGAATTTGTTCATATGAAATATGACGAAAAAGTAAAAAAAGGTGAAATAAATAGGAAATAATTACAAGGAGGATAACTCCTTGTATTTATCTAAGAAATCTTTAAGAATATTGGCTGTAAAACCCCAAATAATGTGCCCTTTATAGTTATAAGAAATAATTTCTCTATAGCCGTTAGACCAAGAATCATGATATATAGGGGGAAGACCTAAATCTTTGGCTGGGAATGTTTCAATTTTGTTTCCTAATTTATCAAAAGTATGAGGATGACTTTCGAGATAAATCTTATATTTCTGAGCTTCGTTATTTAAAAACCAAGTAAAAGGAATAAATACAAGGTCTTGCACTTCATTTTTTTCAAATTTTAATTCATTAAAATTTGAAATATCAATATAAGCTAAAAAACTATAGATGAGAGAATTAAAAGGAGTTACAAAAGTATCTAGTTCTTTTAAGATTAAAATTTTGTCTCTAGAAATTCCTAATTCTTCACTGGTTTCTCTAAGGGCTGTATGGGAAAAATCTAAATCATTTTCATCATATTTCCCTCCTGGAAAACACATTTCATCCCCTTGTTTTATATTTTTAGCTCTTTTTTCAAAGATTATGTAAGTTTCATCGTCTATATTGCATAGAGGAATTAAAACAGCTGCTTTAAACATTTCGTTTGAATTTAAAATACCAGATTTATAAGACCAATTATTTTTAATAAACTTTACTACTTGATTTTTCATTGAATCACCTCAATAAATATATAACATATTCCTTAAAAAAAACAAAAAAAATGTTGACATTTTTTTTTATACGTGATACCATTATTTTCGGTCACTATAAATGACGGTAACGCCTGGGTGGCGGAATAGGTAGACGCACAGGACTTAAAATCCTGTGATCTCTTTGATCGTGCGGGTTCGATTCCCGCCCCAGGCACCACTTGAATTAAATACATATCGCGGGGTAGAGCAGTCTGGTAGCTCGTCGGGCTCATAACCCGAAGGTCGTAGGTTCAAATCCTCCCCCCGCCACCAAATATTAAAAATGCGGGAGTAGCTCAGTTGGTAGAGCGTCAGCCTTCCAAGCTGAATGTCGCGAGTTCGACCCTCGTCTCCCGCTCCATATATGCGTTATTAGCTCAGATGGTAGAGCACACGACTTTTAATCGTGTTGTCACAGGTTCGACTCCTGTATAACGCACCATTTTATTAAAAAATATTTAATATAGATGTGCTTGTAGCTCAGCTGGATAGAGCAACGCCCTTCTAAGGCGTGGGTCAGGAGTTCGAATCTCTTCAGGCACGCCATTTATAAGGATCTATAGCTCAGTTTGGTTAGAGCAACCGGCTCATAACCGGTAGGTCGTTGGTTCGACTCCAACTAGATCCACCACTTTTGGGGCGTTCGTTTAATGGTTAGGACTCCAGGTTTTCATCCTGGCAACAGGGGTTCGATTCCCCTACGCCCTACCAAAATTTAATATTTTATGATGGAAGAATGCCCGAATTGGCTAAGGAACCGGTCTTGAAAACCGGCAAAATCGCAAGATGTCTGGGTTCGAGTCCCAGTTCTTCCGCCATTTGCCTTGATAGCTCAGTCGGTAGAGCAGAAGACTGAAAATCTTCGTGTCGGTGGTTCGATTCCGCCTCAAGGCACCATATAAGGTCCTATAGCTCAGTTGGGAGAGCACCTGCCTTACAAGCAGGGGGTCACAGGTTCAAGTCCTGTTGGGACCACCATAAATGGGGGCGTAGCTCAGTTTGGTTAGAGCGCCTGCCTGTCACGCAGGAGGTCGCGAGTTCGAGCCTCGTCGCTCCCGCCATTTAGAAATTATATCTAGCTTATAAAGCTAGATTTTTTTATTTTTTGAAAAAATTGTAGTATAATTGTAGAAACACCCTAAAACCTCTTAAAATCAAAATAGAAGCATTTAGAAATTAAGACTACCTTCTGTTCAAATTTTATCTTAAAATGATTTTATAAGGGTTTTAATTTGTTTAAATATGATTTTTATTTAAAACTAAGGAGGAGAAATGAAAAAGATTTTTAGTTTAATAATGATTCTAATATTTATAACTTCTTGTAGATCTTTAACTACAAAGGGTAGAAGTGTAAATTCAGCAGAAAAATATGTAAAAAGTGGAAATTATTATGGAGCTGTTTTAGAGTTTTCAAATGCTTTAATAAATGATTATGATTATAAACCAGCTATAGAAGGATTGAATGAAGTCTATAACGAGGCTATAAAGAGACAAGAAAGTCAAATATCAGAAACAAGGCAAACAGGAAATTTGATAAATTATGCAAATGAAACAGAAAAAATGGTTATTCTTTATAGAAATATATCGAGACTTAGACCAGAAACTTTTGCTCTTTTACATTTCAAAATCGAACCTGAAGATATCAGAACTTGGACTTTAGAAACGTCAAAAGCTTATTATGAAGCAGCTAAGAATTATACTCCTAAACAAACAAGTTTTGACTATAAAACTATAAATAAACTCTATAAAAAAAGTTATGATTATAATCCAAGATATCTTGATGTTTTCGATAAATATAAAGAAACCAAAGAATTTGCTATGCAAAAAGTAGTTTATTTTGATATAAAAAAAGAGTTTAATTACTTGAATGTTGGTAATTTATTAAGTAATAAACTTTATAATTTATTGATAAATGATATAAATATTAATGAATATACAAGATTTGTGAAGGGTGAAAATTTAAAATTAAATAAAGAAAATTTACTTAGTAAGAATTTTAGTGAAAGCGAACTTAAAGATACTAATTATTTTTTAGATATTGAAATTTCAAATATAAATTTTACCAAACCAAAAATATCAACAAATTATACTAATAAAACTTGGTATGAAGTGAAAAAAAATGTTAATGGAATAATAAAAAGTGATGCTATATGGGCTTTACCAAAAAACCTAGATACTTTGGCAACTTATGAAGAAAAAAAATATACAGAAATAAAGAACTATAAAGAATCTACAGTTAAAATGAGTATAAATTATAGCTTAATTGATTTAAAGACAAAATCTATAGTGAAACAAGGGATAATATCAGATGAATTTAAAGATAGTCATACTTCACAGATTTTTTTAGGAGAAAGTTATCCTAATGAAAAACCTGTATTAGACAGAGAATTATTAACTGATTTTGATATGATAACTAAAGTTTCTGAAACTTTATCAGAAAAAGTAAAAAATGAACTTAAAAAAATATTAGAATAATAAAACCCGAACTAAAGTTCGGGTTTTATTCTGTAAGCCAGTCTAAGGCTTCTTTTTGGTTATCGAAAAGTTTAACGTCTTTTTGTCCAGTAAAAGTAATATAAGCTTTGAAAAGTATTTTTTTTATTCCACTAATTCCTACAGTGGCAGTTTTTTGGATTTTAGCTTTTAAAACGGCATTACCAACTTTTTTAACTTCATCCATGTATTTATCATTTGGAAAAGAGTTTGAAAAATCAGCCATAACCAAAACTTTACTTGTTTGAGCTCTTAAAGTTTCAGCTTCTTTATGAAGAACCTCAATCATTTCTTCCGCATTTTTACACCCAACATAATTTGAAAAAAGAACTTTTTTCCCTTTGTGACTAACCCAAGTAACTCTCATATATCCCCCTTTTAATCTTCTGTTAACCAGTCTAAAGCCGATTCTTTATCATAAAAAAGTTTTACATTTTTTTGACCTGAAAAGAAAATATAACTTTTGAATAAAGCTTCTTTAAATCCAGTAATTCCCATAGTAGCTGTTTTTTCTATTTTTTTTGAAAGAACAGTTTTTCCCATTTCTTTTAATATATTCATATATTCAGTAGAACCAAAAGAATTATTATAATTTGCAATAACAAGAGTTTTGTTTTCTTGTTTCTCCAAAATTTCAACTTCTGTATATAATATATTTATCATTTCTTCTGAAGTTTTGCAACCCTCATAATTAGAAAATAGTATTTTTTTCCCATTGTATTCAATCCATGTTACTTCCATAAAAACTCCTAAAAATTGTTATTTTTTTAAACATTTTATACTTTTATGGTATGCTTGTCAAGAAATTCTCAAGCTTTTAATATTCCCTTGTTTAGATTCTTGAATTGAGATATAATTACTTGAGGTGGTAATTTTGGATAAAATTATAGTTAAATGTAAAGCTTGTAAAAAAGATATGAAAATCCTTAATAAAAAAGGGAAATACAGATGTCCTTATTGTAAAGAAGTTTATAAGTTAAGTTCTTTTAATAAATTTACCCTAAAAATTGGAAGAGTATTTAAAGACTTTATTAAAACTTTAGTTGATATAAAAAATACCTTCAAGTATAGAATGAATGTAGCTAAGTATCACTTTAAAAATAGAAAAAGATAGTTATTTATCTTTTTCTATTTTTGATATAAGTTTTTTAAAAAGTTTATAATAAAAAACTCCTTCATTTTCAAGATTTGAGCTAATGACTAGAAATTCTTTTGCTCTTGTAATTCCAACATATATAATCCTTAAACTTTCTGAAATTTTATCAGCTTTATAAGAATTTATATAATCTTTATGAAAATCTCCTTTTAGTAATTTTTCTAATTCATAGTAACAAAGTGCTTCAGGAATTCTATACTCATCTTTCAAATAATTTTTCTCTCCCTGTTGTTCTTTGTGAAGAAAAACAGGAAAAAACTCTTCGTTTAGACAAAGCATATATACAAAATCCCATTCTCTTCCTTTGCTTTTGTGATAAGTGCAAAGGGTTATTTTTTTATTTTTATGACTTTTCTTCGATAAACCCCAATTAAAGTAATTTATTCTATTGTTCTCTACTTTCCTCAGTTCATATACTAAATTTTTATAAGACCATTTTGGGTTAAGTTTAAAAATTGTTTTTAAATTTAAAGAAATATTTTCAATAATTTCTTGTTCAATATTATCAAAATTAAAATTTTGACTTATATAAATTAGAGTTTTTTCTTTCGTGTTTATGGAAAAATCTAAGAGTAGTTTTAATTTATGAATATGATTATTTAATTCGTTTATTTTTCCATGTGAAAAAATGTTTTTCATATCTGATTTAATTATATATTCTTTATTTTCTGAAGATAATTCAGATTTTAATAAGTGTTTTTCCAAAATTTTTATAAAGATTTTTTTGTTATTTGGATTATCTATAAATTCCAAAAAATCCGATAATTTTTGATATGTCTCTAGATTATTTTGAGAGAAATCACTTAAAATTTCAAAATCAAGATTTTCTTTTCTGAGTAAGTTAGCCAAAATATTTAAATGTTTGTTTCTTGGTGCCAAAATTCCTATATTTTTTTCAGGAAATTTTTGTGAAAAATTTTTAATTTTTTGAATGCATAAGTTAAATTCTTCGTTTATGTCTTTTTTTAGATAATTTACAATTTTTGAATCAGGATATTTATCTAAATCATTTTTAATAAAAGGACTAGAAAGAGCGTTCCTAGCCTCTTTTGTTGGGTGGTAAAGTTTTGTGTATTTTATAAAGAGATTGCTTAAAAAAATGATTTTTTCAGAACTTCTGTTATTATTTCTTAGCTCTTTGATTATACTAGCTTCTTTAATGAATTTTTTAAAAATTTTAGGAGAAGAATTAGTAAAACTTCCAGTTATATTTTGATTAGAATCTCCAACTTTTACTAGGTTTTGGTTGTTGATTAGTTGAACTATTTTGCTTTGAAGAAAGTTTGAATCTTGAGATTCGTCTTCCAGAATGAAAGAGTAAAGTAGACTATAGTTTTCACAAAACTCGTTTTCTTCATTCATAAAATTATAGGACTTCACTAGAATGTCATCATAATCTATGAAGTTGTTTTGATATAACAGCCCCTGGTATCTTTCATAAAAATCTACAGCCAATAAAATTAAATCTTCCTTAGCATTTTCTTTTATTTTATCTACTTTTATAGCAAAATTCTTGCTTTTTGAAATAAAATTTAATAAGCAAAATTTTAAACTTTGATAAAAATCCTCTTCATTTTCTGGTGAGTAAATCTTATAAAAAGTTTTTAATTTTTCTTTATTT
>JACCDS011277434.1_pt1 | contig 14271 bp, 16 predicted proteins | sample 7446441 | NCBI WGS metagenome assembly JACCDS01 (sample SAMN15323445, study PRJNA562643) | freshwater metagenome | isolation source: river surface water | place: USA:Blue River Watershed | collected 2017-08-17 | reverse complement strand
TAGCGCTGCAAATTCCGACACAGAAAACCACAGGGCAATTGTGCTGTTTTTGTTTTTCACCGTATATTTGCAGCCTCTTTTAAGAGATGGCCCTGTAGCTCAACTGAATAGAGCACTTGACTACGGACTCGCTGCGCGAGTGAGCGGCTTCCCCCAGAAATACTGAGTTTTTGAAAGCCTTCGAGGTATGGTGCCACAATTTGGTGCCAAATGCGTGCAAAGCACACCGTATCCATTGGATACAAAACCGACGGTAGAGTATTTATCTCCGTCTCGATTAACTCCCAGCGTTACCGTTTCTCAAATGGTGAGGCAATCAATCAATCCATCAGTCCAAACCTTTTTGAAGGCGAGGAGCGAATTCAAGAGGCAGAGGCATTAAAGGCCGCCTACATACTTGCCTTGCGCAACGGGTGGAGACCGACAGCTAAGGTCAAGTCTAAGCCCGAGCAAAAGTCGATGATAGTGATTCCGTTTATGCGCCTTGAGCTCAAGCGCAGGCTCGCTGGAGAATACAGCAGGCACTACAAGAAGGACTTGCAGTATGTGGTCGAGAAGTTTGCCGAATTTCTGGTTGCAACAGGTAGGGTAGACCTAGGTCTTGATGGATTGACCACCAGTGCGATTAGAGATTTCCTTGATTCTCATAACGTGTCCAATCGGTCGAAGCGGAATTATAAGGCTTATTTAAGTACCCTCTTTAAGACGGCTCTAGAGGACAATGGTTTACGGAATCCATTTCCCAGAATCAAACTATCGAGGACCACAGAGGTGCTTCACAAGCCATTCAAGGACGTAGCTGGCGTCCTCAACGAGATATACACTTTTGACAAGCGATTGCACTTGTGCTGTTTATTGGCCTACGCCTGTCTACTTCGACCACACCGTGAAGTACGTGAGCTAAGGTGGGGCGAGATATCTGAGGACCTTAGTCAGATTTCCTTATCGGGTGCTCGAAATAAAGGAAAGCGAAACCGCATTGTACCTATCCCGCATTACGTAAAACCTTACCTCGAGCAGTTCAAATCAGGGGCTAATATTGGGCCTACTATCAATGTATTTACTGGGAAAGAAGTGCCCTACAATGACTGCTTCTTCGCCACGCTGTGGGGAAAGTTCAAGAAGAAGAGTCAGCTCTTAGAGCCCGACCAGACGATGTATTCCTTTCGCCACGGTGGGGCATTGAGTGTATTTGAGCAGTCCAATAGCCTAGTAAAACTGCAGCAAGTGATGGGACATAGTTCACTTCAAGTGTCTCTTACTTATCTGAGGGGCTTGGATGTCAAACGGTTGGATGTTGCTGATATGCCTAGTCTCTACTGAAAACAAATATTAATTGTCAATTACAATTATTGGTGGAACTAATTTTGTTATTAAAGTAAAAAGTAATCTAAACAAAGTGTGACCAATGATGAGACTTAGAATTGCAAACGTTTTCGCGCTTCTGACTTTGTTAACAGTTATTGGTTGTGTGGGCTCGGTGCGTCAAGCGACCTATGTGTCAAGTAAGTCATACATAGGTATGCCAATTTCTGAATTCAAGGCTATCGCAAAAAGTAAAGCAAGTCTTGAGGCTATGGAGTCTGGTTACACCGTTTATCGTGTAAATGATTACATCTGGGAAACTGGAGAGATAATTGACACGAAGTTCTATTACTTTAATCAAGAAGGTAAGCTAATTAAGATAGATGGTGGCGAGTTTAAACAGAAACGGTATCAAATTGAAATTCTCTAATCGTTTTTCATTTCACGCTCAGTTGATGTCGTAAAAACTGGATTTCCCCTTCAAGTGTGGTAATTAGTTTCTTCGTGACTTCATCTAACTCGTTCTTTCCTTGAATTATTAGCTTCGTAGCGGATTGACCCCCTTGTTGATTGATGTTGGTCTGGTGAAGAACTTCATTTTCTGCTAATAGGGTCATAAGGTCTACGTGCAGGATGTCTGCCAAAGAGCGTAGTACCGAGAGTTTTGTGTTGTCAGGGCGTTGCTCAATTTGGGAGTATGCCTGCTGAGTGATGCCTAGCTTTTCTGCAACTTCAAGTTGAGAGAGACCTAAAGCAGTTCTAAGTAGCTTAATGTGGTTGGATAGATTCATTTCTTGGCTTATTGTGAAATACAAACATAAGATGTAGAGTACGTTTTGTCAATAGTTTAGATTTGAATTATGGGTGCAAAAATTGAATACACTTCCTTCAAGTTTGTCAATCCGCCGCCTCTTTCGGAGGAAGAATTTATTAGGTGGAAAGCTATTTTAGAGGATACACCTGACGTAGTAATAAGTTCTCTTGAGTACAGCCAATGGGATGTTTACAAAAAGGAATTCATTGCAATCTTAATTTTTGGTATTATCGGTGTTGGTATTGAGTTCTTACAGTTAAAGGGCAACTGGATAGCGATTCAGGCTTTCGCAGTTATAGGTGTTGTAGCATACGGTGTTAGGTGGTTTAAGTCTTCGACAACTTTAGACCAAGCCATTTCCGAGCATAATGAGTTCTACGCCAAGTTGAAACAAGATATTATTAGTGCTCAGGATTACGAGCTATTCAAGTCAAAACGTTAACAATTAATTGATTTTGTAATGTTGAAAGTCTTTCTGCTGTCTCTTGGATTGCTTGTCACTTCCCACACCTTTTCTCAAGTCCCACCTAATTTTTTACTTGGTTTCAAGTATGAAGTCGAAAAGACTAGAGTAGATACTTTTTATGTGTATTCGTTTGTTATAAGTGATTCAACTAATTGTGTTCGGTTTAACAAGGACTTCAAAAGAATGAGATTTCTAATGCGTTCAAGAGATGGCGAAATTCTATTCACTGAACGAAGAACGAAAGATTGGATTGCCTTAAGAGCTTCAAGGGCAGGGATTTTTAGTCGAAAAATATATGGATTCACTATTTATCCTAGGTGAACACGTTTACTTGTTTTGACGAGTACATAATACCCGATGAATTCTGCGTTTGCTATGAAATTTAACATCACTGCACTGTTGCTGATTAGCGCTTTAGGGTTGTCTGCTCAAGATGTCCCTTCATTTCTAGAGGGATTCCAATACAAAATAGAAACAGCTAATTCATCTGATGGTATTCCATTCGATTATTTTGCAATAGAAGAAACAGACTATCGAAATTTCAAAAAGAGCATCAGAGGCAAAAGGAAGCATAAGAGGTTTTGGCTAGAAAAACACTTCCTAAGGGTGACGCACTGTGAAGTTGACGGTTGGGTAGTTATGACCTTTAAGGGTTTTGATTTTGAGGAGATTAGTGTATTTAAAGAAGACTAATAGTATTAAAGTAGGCTTCATACAGTTGCTCTTTTTACCCCTAGCTGAAGTCGCAGAATCCTGAGTATCTTCAGTCTTATGGTTACTTTCATTGTCTTGGCAATTGTTGCATTCTTTTTCTATGCAATGGTGGCTAGCATAGGTGCTAGCACATCCGATACTGCAAATAGTGTAAGGGGCAGTTCAGTTCCTCAAGTACAAGAATTCAAGAAGGCAAGTCTTAGGGTTTACGAGCTTCGAGGTTTGAAATATAGAGGCATCAAAGATTCGGATGTAAGGTTTTTCGTTGGTACTGCACGCTCTACATTTAATTCTCACGACCGATATGCTGTTGAGATTGTGCGTGATGATGGCAAGCGGTTGGGGTTTATTCCAAAGGGTAATGTTCGAATGTCAAGGTATCTGTCATCAAGACCCGATAAGTCTATTATTTGCTACGGATGGATTGAGCGGCAGTTCGGTGACAACTGGGAGAATCCATACTATGGGCGTGTGGTTATACCTGTACTCTGCTCGCAATTGGAGCTCAATGCCCTATCTCGTGTTCTCACTATATACACTGAGGTAACTCCGAAACTAAAGGAACACAAACTGTTGAGTTTAGAAGACGCGTTGAAAGTGTTGGAGCTGGACAATGAAAAGCGTCAATTGGAGCGGGACTTTCCGATTATCCCCAATCTATCATATACGAACATTTACAACTTGATGTCTGGAATAACTTCCCAACTTGAGAAGGGCAAGCATTGGGTTCAACTCCAAAAGCTTGAATCGTTAGAGTTGCTCATAAATGAATTGCCTGAGCGGCAGAAGGGGGCAGTAATAAGGAAGATAGTATTGGCCAAAAGTCAATTATCCAAGCTGTCTCCGAAAATAACTTGAATGCTCACAGGTAAGCTCCCAGCTTTAACCAACGTTTTTATGAGGCTGATTTTTAGGCCCGATTTTGAAAGGTCACGCACGACGCTATTCAATTCTTTAGAGCTTCGGATGCAGTTCTTTCTATGATTATTGAGAGCTTCTTCCGTTTGAGTCGCGGCATTTGCCTTGTCCCACCAAGTGATTGTGTTACTTGAAAGCAGTTTGGTTACTTTCTTATACTGACGTCCGATTATTAATGAGACCAATTTAGAGATGTCTGATTGCGTTATGTCTGGTCCGAGCAGTTCTCGAGCCTTACGCGTGACTTGTTTATCTAGTTCAAACAACCGAAACAAGGTCATTTGATTCACTTGGTCAATTTGAAAGTCTGTCAACTCGTACTCTAGTTCGGCAAGCTTCGAGGTCAGTACCCTTTTCGCGCTGAACTGAACCTCTTTGCCTCTAAGGGTGTACTCTGTGTTTAACTCTGTGACACCAATGAGCTTAGAGATAAGGCGTTGAGTTTTCTTTTGCTCCTTAATCAGCTCTTTTAGTAGTTCGCTGTTCTCTAGTGAGTTAGTGTTGTTGACTTGTGTTTGCATAAGGTTGGAACTAGTTCCTCGTGATGGCCTGTGCGAAGCTATAGAATTTCGCCATCCCAACCACACCGACCGAAGCCAACTGTTGGTGTTAGGTGGTGGGGTATGGGGTAAATATTTAAATTACTACTATATGCAAGAATATCTCACTGCATATTTAGAAACCGTCAGATTGGATGACAGAAAGACGGTTTCACTTAATCAGGCAACTGATTTCATTTCTCGGTATTTCTACTATGACGAAACCCAAGGGTTTTTGTATAGTAAGAACAATCCGAATTTGTCGAAGCCAATTACTGTTCAAGACATACTCCTCGAGTTCAGTATGGCGGGTGTTAGATTGAGTGAGCCAACACTGCGGACTGCACTGGGAACTTCCTTAATTGAGCGTAAATCCCTATTGTCGCTGCAGATGCAAGCGTTGCCTAAGTTAGATATTTTCGACGACCCAATCCGTCAGCTCGCGTCTCACTTCAGGACAAATGATGACGAACAGTTCGAATGGTTCTTGAAGTATTGGTTGGCAAACGCTGTTGGACAAGTACTAGCTCCAGATGACTTTCAAGCGGTCAATCGTCTTGTGTTGTGTCTTCAGAGCGGTGCACAGAGAATTGGTAAGACAAGTTTCTATCGGTGGTTAGCTCAGCCATTTAGCACTGAGACCTCTACTTCTATTCAAGAGTACGACAGACCAGATTTCTCTAAGGATGGCCAGATTAGTTACTCATCTAATTTAATCGTCCTACTTGATGATATCGATTCTTGGAGCGGTTCAAGTTTACAAAAGATGAAGAGTATCATCTCTCAGAAGAGGGTGAAGGCTCGTCCTCCGTACGGCAATAGAGCAGTGGACTTACCTAGAACCGCATCCTTTGCCGCTACTACGAATAGTTATTCATTTCTTGAGGAGGCAGGGAATACACGGTGGGTAGTATTCGAAGTAAACAATATCGACTGGGGATACTCTAGTGCACTTAGTCCTCTAGAGATATGGTCGCAAGCGAAGGATTTGTGGACGAAAGATTCAAGCTATAGAGAGCTCAACGGAGATAGGCTTCAATATGTAGTCGCATCCAATGAGCGTTTCATACACCGAGATGATGGCGATGAAACGGTGCTAAGTCAGCTAGTGTTCGACGAATCTGTACGGAATTCTGCTAGTGACTTGTACTGGGCGCTGCCTAGAGATGCTAAGGACGTATTAGGTCATCCAATTCGTGGTGTGAGCGCACTAGGGAAGTTAATCGCCAAGAACTTCAATCCTAGGGAGGTCTACGTCTACAATGGGGGACGTAAACAATACAAACTCCGTGTCAAGTGAAGATTGGGGGGCAAGTCAATTGCTCCCCTTCTTTTTTCTACTTTTTAAAAAGTACCCCATACCCCACCACCTCGGCATCAATACGCTAACTAGCAAACCGTTTGGAGTACTTTTCCCAATTCGGTACGCTAGCTATTCGCTAGGTTAACAATCAGTCGTTGAGTTGCCTCGTCGATTTCTTCGCCAGAGTAATACAACGTCTCACTATCACCAGGGGAGACCCCGTATTGTGTGGGTGCCTCAAACACCCCTTCAAAAGGGGTCTCACGACAGTAGAATCCGAACCGATAGGTCCGACTGTAAACTTCTACGATGCGGTAGCCTTTGTCTGAAAAGTATTCAGTTTGACCGAGCTGTATGCATTCAGTGATAAGCTCTTTGTGTTCTTCATTCATAGTGTACTCTCCCAGTCTTCAGGTAGTTCGTGTACTTCAGGTTTTCCAGACCGAGGGTCTCCTTGCAAAATCTCTAGCCAAGTAGAAAGCAGTTCTAGTTCACCATTAGTTAATTGAACTGATGGTTTCAATGTGGCGATGTAACGCTCAGTCTTGCGCAATGTTTGCTTGCTCATAGTTCAAATACTTGTAGTGAGACATTTCCGTGTCTGTCAAGCCAGCCTGCCCGAATAAGTGCTTTTGCAGTTTGACTGATTTCATTGTCTTCGCTCCAATCGATACCTGCTCTTAGTATCTCAGAATACAACAGAACTGTTTCCTGTTCGCTCCGTTCACAGTGGAGGCGGGCGGCTTCAATCTTAGTGCTCATCTTAGAAGTACATATAGGCTAAAATCTCATTCTTGAATAACGCCTTAATTGGCTTGACTCTTACGAGTTCTCGGTGGAACAGTGGTTCGTCATAGTTCATATAGTCATCTATTTCCTTCAGTAGGCTCTGGGCGATGTAGTAGACTTCTACCCACGTTTCACTTCCCTTAGAAGGAGCCACAAAAGGCATTCGACTGTCTCCTGGGGGTTGGACATCTATCGCTATACCCGTTCCGAAGTAAACTGCTCGTCTATCAAATAGCATATCACACTTGGTCAGCATTCCGTAATACTCCTGCTCTTCTTGACTGAATTCGTTAAAGAGACCTATGTAGTGGTATTCCTCTCCAGAATCTCCTTCTATTTCGTCATCAGGTATTGAGTCATCCCAATCTGTAAACCAGTTGTCGTTGTCAACGTTTTCAACTGATTCAATCACTTCATCAAATAATGTTTCCATAGCAATTCATACTGTTTACGCACAGGCATAAGAAAAGCGAGGAGTGATTCTCACTATTTAGACGTGTCGTCTCTCATCGTTTTACCACCGTGCCTGAGAATAGTCGGTTGGTGCCCACAATTGGGCTCTTGATGACAGTACTAAAATAGGAAATCTCATTGAGACTAAAAAATGTGTTAGTGAGCAGTCCGAGCTTCTATTGAGTTATCAGTTAATCAGGTAATTAATTCTGGTAATTGTCCGACCAAGTTTAGAAGCTAATTCATTCCAGCCGCCCCTGGATTCTACTCAGGGCTCCTCTAACTTTACGAAATAGCAAACCAATTAGTGATGTTCGAGCAAACATTTAAGAATGTAGATGATATACTGCACAAGGATGCAGGGTGTGGAAGTGAACTAGATTACGTTGAACAGTCCTCTTGGATTCTCTTCCTTAAGTACTTAGATGACCTAGAGGAGGACAGATTGCTTTCGTCCAAGCTTAGCGGCACCAGCTATAAGCCCATCATTGATGACAGATTTCGATGGTCGCGTTGGGCTGCGCCGAAAGGAAAGGATGGTAAGCTAGACATCAACGAAGCAATGTCTGGTGACGACCTACTGGACTTTGTGAACGACGAACTGTTCCCATACCTGAAGCGATTCAAGCATTTGGCGAGCAGTTCTGATACGATTGAGTACAAGATTGGTGAAATCTTCTCCGAACTAAAGAACCGCTTGCAGAGTGGCTACAACCTCAGAGAAGTAATCAATCGAATTGACGAACTCCGTTTTCGCACCTCGGACGAGAAGCACGAAATGAGTCACCTCTATGAGGACAAGATTAAGAATATGGGTAATGCTGGACGTAATGGAGGTGAATACTACACCCCGCGTCCACTTATTACTACTATCGTTAAGGTCGTCGCCCCTAAGGTTGGAGAGACCATTTACGATGGGGCGGTCGGTTCGGCGGGCTTCCTATGTGAGGCCTTTGAGTACCTCAAGCAGTCTAAGGAGTTAACAACCGATGACGTGGAGACCTTGCAGAAGCGGACGTTCTATGGCAAGGAGAAAAAGTCTCTAGCTTACGTGATTGGTATAATGAATATGATTCTACACGGTGTTGAGGCTCCGAATATCATACACACCAACACACTAGCGGAGAATCTAGCGGATATCCAAGAGAAGGATAGGTTCGACGTTGTGCTCGCAAACCCACCATTTGGAGGAAAAGAGCGTGCAGAGGTGCAGCAGAACTTTCCAATCAAGACAGGGGAAACGGCTTCGTTGTTCCTTCAGCACTTCATCAAGGCTTTAAAGGCTGGAGGTCGCGCAGGAATAGTAATCAAGAACACCTTCTTGAGTAACACGGACAATGCAACGGTTGCCATCCGAAAGCAACTGCTTGAATCTTGTAACCTACATACAATTCTAGACTTACCAGGCGGTACGTTCACGGGTGCGGGTGTAAAGACTGTGGTACTTTTCTTCGAGAAGGGCAAGCCTACTAAGAATATTTGGTACTATCAGTTAAATCCAGGGCGGACATTCGGAAAGACCAACCCGCTCAATGAGAAGGACCTTGAAGAGTTTGTTACGCTTCATAAGACAAGCGGTTTGAGTGATAACTCGTGGGTAGTTAATCTCAATGACATAGACGCCATCACTGCAGATTTAAGTGTTAAGAATCCAAACAAGAAAGAAGAAGTCACGCTTCGTCACCCTCAAGTAATACTAAATGAAATATGGGAGCTTGACAGACAAACTAATTCTTATTTGGAGTCAATTAGTAAGATGCTATGAATAGAGTTCGACTTGATAGTTTGCCAATTAAGTGGCTAAGAGGAAGTGGCTTCACGAAGTCGGACGTTACCCCCTTAGGGACCAATCAATGCATACTCTATGGTGAGTTGTTCACAAAGCATAAACAGGTTGCTATTGATATCAGCGATGTGTCTCGAACAAATCGAATTGGAAAAGTAGAGTCGCAATCTGGGGATATTATTATTCCTGGCACCAGTACAGCCAAAAAACGTGATATGTTGTTGGGCAGGGAGATTTCAGATTCAGGCATTTATCTCGGTGGGGATATTAATGTATTGAGACCCGCACCAGGACTTTTTGCACCAAAGTTCCTACCGTATTTTCTTGAAACGGAAGAGGCCTATGAACAACTCGAGGGGTACATCCAAGGTTCCACAGGTATTATACATATATCGAACAAGGGAATTAAAAACTTAACTGTACCACTACCCTCGTTTGCTGAGCAACAACGCATAGTCTCCATCCTCGACGAGTGTTTCAAAGCGATTGACCAAGCCAAGGCTAACACGGAACGCAACCTTAAGAATGCGAGAGAACTGTTTGATAGCTACCTGCAAGGGGTGTTTGAGAGGAGAGGTGACGATTGGCACGAAAAGAAGTTGGGAGAAATATTTGACGTCCGTGATGGAACACACGAAAGCCCTAAGTACATTAATAAAGGATTTCCTATGGTGACTTCAAAAAATCTAAAGGACCATCGGCTTGTATTAGACCCAATAAAATATATTTCTGAATCAGATTATATCAATATTAACAAAAGAAGTAAAGTTGATGTGGGTGATGTTCTATTTGCTATGATTGGAACAATTGGAAACCCAGTAGTTGTTGAAGATGAGCCTAATTATGCGATAAAGAATGTTGCTCTTTTCAAGGGGAATGATAATCAGAGTAGTAATTTCCTGAAGTACCTCTTAGACTCAAAGTTGACTAAAGACAAAATGATAGAAGATGCCAAGGGAACAACACAGAAGTTTGTTGGACTTGGATACTTGCGAAGTTTTCCGATTTTTATTCCTTCTCTAACGAAACAGCAAGCTATTGTCAGCCAATTAGATGCTCTAAGAACTGAAACGAAGAAGTTGGAATCGTCGTTTCTAGAGAAGATTACGGATTTGGATGAACTTAAAAAGTCGATTCTCCAAAAAGCGTTTGCAGGGGAGATATCCACTGATAGAGCAATGACAGTATGAAGAGCTATTACCGTGTAATCTTAGGTGCTAAGAGCATTTACGCCAAAGAGTGCTTTGAGGGATGCTATATCGGCGCGCATTACGGTATCTCTGAGGACTTGACTAGGGAGCTTAGTGATAACTGGAGGGACTTTAATGTGAAGTATCGACCAATCTGGTTGAGCGGCCATTCAGGTAAGTCAAAAGTGGCTGCTGGTTTGGCTTGCGGTATGCTTTGGACCATCGGTAAGGGGATTAAGCAGGGAGACATTGTGATTTGTCCGAATGGTTCAGGCTCGTATTATGTTGGAGAGGTTGTTTCGGATTATCACTATCAACCAAATACAAACCTACCCCACAGACGTTCAGTGCGTTGGTATCCAGTCAGTATAGAGCGTAACTCGATGTCACAAGAGTTGAAGAACTCGACAGGTTCTACGGGTACAACTGCTAAAATCAGTCAATACGCTGAAGAAATAGAGCGACTTATTGGGAATGAACGCCCTTCTACCATTTTCAGCAGTGATGATACGGTTGAGGACCCTTCAGTCTTCGCACTAGAGAAGCATCTTGAGGACTTCTTAGTGTATAATTGGAAGCACACAGAACTTGGTAAAAGGTTTGATATTTACGAAGAGGACGGAGAGCTTGTTGGTCGCCAGTACCCCAGTGATACTGGACCGATTGATATCCTTGCAATAAGTAAAGACAAGTCAGAGTTAGTAATTGTTGAACTCAAGCGTGGAAGAGTAAGTGATGTTGTCGTAGGTCAAATTCAACGGTATATGGGGTTTGTGCAAGATGAGTTGGCTGAATCGAACCAGACTGTTCGAGGTATAATTATCGGACTCGATGACGATTTGCGTATCAAACGAGCGCTTAGTGTCACTAGAAATATCGAATTCTACAGATATCAAGTTAGCTTTAAGCTACACAAGGGGTAATGAACGAATCCGAAACCAGAGCAGAGCTCATTGATAAGCAACTAGCCGCTAGCGGTTGGGGAGTCATTGACGATTCCAAGATTCTTCGTGAGTATCGAATTACATCTGGACGGATTCAAACTGGAGGCGCTCGAGGAAAGCGTGAAATAGCAGACTACATTCTCGCCTACAAGGGAATCAAGCTGGCTGTTGTAGAGGCAAAGAGCATCACTAAAGAGGTCGGCGAAGGGATTGACCAGGCAAAACGCTATGCGAGCAAGCTCCAATTGAGCACTTCGTATAGTGCCAATGGGAAAGAGATTTATCAGATATGCCATCAGACGAAGCAGGAAGGTAGGGTCGAGAGTTTCCTTACTCCAGAACAACTCTGGCTAAAGACCTTTGGCGAGCAGAATCCTTGGCGAGAAGACTTTTCGGCTGTCCCGTTTGAGGATAAGAGTGGGAGTTGGCAGTTGCGGTACTATCAAGAAATCGCAATACAGCGAACGGTTGAAGCTATTGCTGAAGGCAAGAAGCGTATCCTCCTAACATTGGCCACTGGTACAGGCAAGACAGCAATTTCGTTTCAAATCGCTTGGAAACTCTTTAAGACACGTTGGAATCTCAAGGGAGATAAGGGGCGACAACCGCGTGTTCTCTTTTTAGCCGACCGTAACATCCTTGCTGACCAAGCATACAATTCGTTCTCTGCCTTTCCTGATGATGCATTGGTTCGAATTAAGCCAAGTGAGATTCGCAAGGGGGGACGTGTGCCCACCAATGGGAGCGTCTTCTTTACCATCTTCCAGACTTTTATGAGCGGATTGGATAAAGAGGGTAACCCAAGTCCATACTTCGGAGAGTATCCTACTGACTTCTTCGACTTCATCATTATTGACGAATGCCACCGCGGTGGGGCTAACGATGAGGGAAACTGGAGAGCAATTCTTGAATACTTCAGTCCAGCGGTTCAGTTAGGGTTAACTGCCACCCCTAAGCGCGAGGATAACGTCGATACATACAAGTATTTCGGAGAGCCCGTATATGTGTACTCGCTAAAGGAGGGCATCAATGACGGATTCTTAACGCCGTTCAAGGTAAAGAGAATTCAGACCACTCTTGATGACTATCGATATACATCGGACGACACGGTAGTAGAGGGTGAGGTTGAAATGGGTAAGCTATACGAGGAGAAGGATTTCAATCGCACCATCGAGATTGAAGCCAGAGAGGAAAAGCGAGTATCAGTGTTCCTACAGGATGCCAACCCAAACGAAAAGACAATTGTATTCTGTGCCAATCAAGGACACGCAGCACTGATTCGAGACCTGATTAATCAGCAGTCAAAGCGAGATGAGTTCTACTGCGTGAGGGTTACAGCGAACGACGGTGAAGAAGGGGAGCGCTACCTGCGTGAATTCCAAGACAACGAGAAGTCAATACCTACAATTCTTACAACATCTCAAAAGCTTTCAACGGGTGTTGACGCAAGGAACGTACGCAATATCGTCCTGCTGCGTCCTGTCAATTCTATGATTGAGTTCAAGCAGATAGTCGGGCGCGGAACTCGTCTATTCGACGGAAAGGAGTTCTTTACCATTTACGATTTTGTTGACGCATACAAGCACTTCTCTGACCCTGAATGGGACGGTGAGCCTGAAGCAGAAGAGCCTAGCACGAGTAAGCCGTATCCATCCACACAACCCAAGAAATCCATTGAGGTTAGCGAGGGAGGACAAGGATACAAAAAGCCTAAAGTGAAAGTTAAACTGAGCCGCGGTAAAGAGCGTGAGATTCAGCATATGATGACCACATCATTCTGGGGCTCGGACGGTAAACCAATCACGGCAGAGCAGTTCCTGAATAATCTGTTTGGAGAGCTTCCCAAGCTGTTCAAGGATGAGGCTGAACTTCGTCAAATCTGGAGCTATCCTAAGTCCAGGAAGACCCTACTCGGCAACCTTGAAGCTGCAGGGTTCCCTAAGTCTGACCTAATTACGCTCCAGAAGCTCGTTGATATGGAGAAGAGTGACCTATACGATGTCCTTGAATACGTCTTCAATGGAGACTATCAGGCAATGACACGAGAGGCTAGAGTGCGAGCGGCAGAATCAACCATTCTGGCAATCCTCAACGACAACCAGCGTGAGTTCATTCAGTTCGTCCTAAAGAAGTACATCGAATCGGGTGTGGATGAGCTCTCTCAAGAGAAACTCCCCGCTCTATTGCAAATCAAATACCGCTCGATTAAGGAGGCAGAGTATGAGCTTGGAGACGTGAGTGAAGTGTCTACACTGTTCTCTGAATTCCAAGCCCACCTCTACAACCTAACTGTAGCATAGCGCTTAGTTCGTGTCTTCGCTGGAGAATGGGTCAATGCCGAAGTAAACCTTGTTGAGTACAGCCTTTTGGATGAGGTTGCGCTGAATGTCGGTCACCCAAACCCGTTGGCATTCGGGGTCTGAGCACTGACACTTTTCAACTTTAAGTAGCTTGGCAAACGGTTGGATGGGGTGGTGTTCCATAATGTTTCATTTTAAGTGAGTGGCAAATGAAAACACACTTGAAGCGATTAGTCGGTTGGCAAACGTTTCAAACGAACATAAGCGTTTAAAACGGAGCTAAGTAATTGACATACAGCGGATTGATATATAATTTGGCACCACGACCCGTACTGGAGAAGTCAATATTTTGACCCAACCCCTTGATATACAGTTATTTGTTCCTGAATTTTCCAGCTTTTTTGCTGCCGCTGGTGCCACGAACTGGTGCCAATTTTGGTGCCAAATATGGTCTTTTTGGGCAACTTTGAACCGCTTGAATTGGATTGGTCCACGTCAATCGTTCTTGGTAGTCGGCACAAAATTCGCTAGGTTTACGTGTATGTTTAACCTGGTCCCATAGCTCCAGGCGTTCGTTGACTTCGTTTTTTCTGGAGCTATTAGGTCACTTGTGACCGACCCAGCGCTGCGCACGTTCCGCAGCCTCAGGGTGAAAGCAGGCCAGTTCAAGGGTTGCAGGCATAGTGCCCGCAAATTCCGACGCACAAAATGCCCCTACAATTATGCAGTTTTCGTTTTTCTCCTTATATT
>JACCDS010890971.1_pt1 | contig 14273 bp, 16 predicted proteins | sample 7446441 | NCBI WGS metagenome assembly JACCDS01 (sample SAMN15323445, study PRJNA562643) | freshwater metagenome | isolation source: river surface water | place: USA:Blue River Watershed | collected 2017-08-17 | reverse complement strand
GGCCGCCTTGACGGTCCCGGCAGCGGTCATCAGCATCGGGAAGAACCGCTGGTAGCGGTCAGCGGCAATCATGACGGCCTTGTAGCCGGCGATGTTGGCCTGGGACGACAGCACGTCCATGCTCTGCGCCCGCGTGGTGCGCGGGGCCGCCTCCAACGCGAAGCCCGTCAGGCCCGCCGCCGCCAGCCGCTGCAGGCCCGCCGCGTCAAAGGGATTGAGCATGCCCGCCACCGCCGTGCCCGGCTTCATCAGGGCGACCTCGTTGTCGAACGGGGCACGCACCTTGAGCACCAGTTCGCAGCCGAATGCGCCCGCGGCATCCGTGATCTCACAGCCCACCGCCTCGTACGCGGCATCGGGCACGCTGGCGGCCACGCCAGCGCCCGATTGCACACGCACCGTGTGGCCTTGCGCCTTGAGCTTCTTCGCCGTTTCCGGCGTGACGGCAACACGCGTCTCGCCCGCCGTCGTTTCGGCGGGAATACCCATCAGCATGAATGCTCCTTGGAGGGTTAGTCGAAGTTCAGGACGACCTTCATCGCCTGGGACCGGTCGGCGGCCAGCGCGAAGGCGCGCCCGGCATCGCGGTACGGCAAGGTGGCCGAGATCAGCGGCTTCACATCCACCAGCCCCTTGTTCAACAGGGTCACGGCGGTGGCGAACTCCTCGTGGAAGCGGAACGCCCCGCGCAGGTCGAACTCCTTGGCCACGATCACGTTGATCGGCAGCTTCATCTCGCCGCCCAGGCCCACCTGCACGATGATCCCACGCGGGCGCAGTGCGCCGAACGCGCCCACCAGCGCGCGCTCGTTGCCGCTGGCCTCGAACAGCACGTCGAAGAATCCCTTGTCCGCCTCGTAGCAGGCCAGCGCCGCCGGGTCCTGCGCCACGTTCAGCACCTCGTCGGCGCCCACCTTCTCGGCGCTGCGCAGCGGCGCGGCCGCCACATCGGTCACCGTGATGTGCGTGGCGCCCGCGCGACGGGCCGCAATCACCAGCAGCGCCCCGATCGGCCCGCAACCGGTGATCAGCACGTGCTTGCCCACCAGCGGCCCCGCGCGCCGCACCGCATGGATCGCCACCGACAGCGGCTCGGCCAGCGCGCCCTCGGCATCGCTGACGCTGTCCGCCAGCCGGTGCGCCTGCGAAACCTCGACCACCAGCTCCTGGCGGAAGGCCCCCTGCACATGGGGCATGCGCATGGCGCTGCCGTAGTAGCGCATGTCCAGGCAGTGGTTCTGCAGGCCCTGCTGGCAGTAGCGGCACAGCCCGCACGGGCGGCTGGGGCTGACGGCCACGCGATGCCCTGCCTCGAAGCCCTGCACCTGCGCGCCCACGGCCTCGATCACGCCCGACACCTCATGACCCAGGACCATCGGCTCCTGGATACGCACGGTACCGAAGCCACCGTGCTGGTAATAGTGCAGGTCCGAGCCGCAGATGCCGCCGCAGCGCACCTTCACCTTCATCTGGTTCGGCCCCATCTCGGGGGTGGGAATGTCCTCGACGCGCAGGTCGCCGGGGGCGTGGATGATCAGGGCTTTCATGGCAATCTGGAAGTGCGTTTACAGCGTGGCGGTGACGCCACCGTCGACATAGAGGATGTGGCCGTTGACGAAGTTGGAGGCGTCACTGGACAGGAACACGGCAGCGCCCACCAGGTCCTCCACGTCACCCCAGCGGCGCGAGGGGGTGCGGCCCACCAGCCAGGCGCTGAACTCGGGGTTGTCCACCAGGGCCTGCGTCAGCTCGGTCTTGAAATAGCCGGGGCCCAGGCCGTTGACCTGGATGCCGTGCTGGCCCCAGTCGATGGCCATGCCCTTGGTCAGCATCTTCACCGCGCCCTTGCTGGCGGTGTAGGGTGCGATGTTGGGGCGACCCAGCTCGCTTTGCACCGAGCAGATGTTGACGATCTTGCCGCGCTTGCGGGGGATCATGTGCCGCGCCACGGCCTGGCCCACCAGGTACACGCTGTCCACGTTGGTCTTCATCAACGTGTGCCACTCGTGCTCGGGGAAGTCCTCCAGCGGCGCACGGCGCTGCATACCGGCGTTGTTCACCAGGATGTCGATCGGGCCGATCTCGCGCTCGATGCGGGCCACGCCCTGGGCCACGGCGGCGCCGTCGGTCACGTCGAAGGGCACGGCATGCACGCGCGCGCCCTCTTCACGCAGTGCATGGGCGGCCTGCGCCAGCTTGTCCTCGTTGCGGGCGTTGAGCACCACCACGGCGCCGGCACCCGCCAGGCCGCGGGCCAGCGCCAGGCCGATGCCCGCGCTGGAGCCGGTGACCAGCGCGATGCGGCCGGTCAGGTCGAAGGATGGAAGGACGGATTTCAAGCAACACTCCTGGATCGGTCGGCAGCGGACGGTCGGGCCGCCAGCCATTGGATGACGGCCTCGACCTGCGCCTGCGTGGGCAGCAGCGCCGAAACCGGGAACACGCCCGGCTCCCCCTCGGGCGACTCCAGCGTGGCGAACTGCGAGGTCACCAGGCTGCGGGGGAACAGGTGGCCGGAGCGCGAACCCACCCGCTGCGCAGCGGTGTGGACGTCGATCTCCAGGTAGACGAACAGCAGGTCCGGGACATGGGCGCGCAACAGGTCCCGGTACTTGCGCTTGAGGGACGAGCAGGACAGCACGAGGCTGTCCTCGTGGCCCGCCATCAGCCGCCCCAGCGCCGCCAGCCAAGGCTCGCGGTCGGCGTCCTCCAGCGGGATGCCGGCGCGCATCTTCTCCTGGCTGGCGGGCAGGTGGTAGTCGTCGCCTTCCACTGCCTCGCACCCGAGCTGCTGCCCGAGGTGCCGGGACAGCACCGACTTGCCGCAGCCCGCCACGCCCATGACGACCAGTTTGGTCATGTGATGGCCTTACTTCAGCGCGGCGACGGCGCGGGCGATGCGCTTGCAGCCTTCGCCCAGGATGTCCAGCGAGGTGGCGATCGACATGCGGAAGTACGGCGACAGGCCATAGGCCGTGCCCGCGACCACCGCCACGCCCTCGCTCTCCAGCAGGTACATCACCACGTCGGCGTCGGTCTCCAGCACCTTGCCCTGGGGCGTCGTGCGTCCGATCAGGCCGCCGCAGTTCACGTACAGGTAGAACGCGCCCTCCGGCGTGCGGCAGCTGATGCCGGCAATGGCGTTGAGCGCCTCCACGGTCTGGTCCCGGCGCTGCTTGTACACCGCCACGCTCTGCGTCACGAAGGACTGGTCGCCGTTCATGGCCGCCGCCGCCGCCGCCTGGCTGACCGTGCAGGCATTGCCGGTGGACTGGGACAGCAGCGTGTCCAGCGCCTTGATGTAGGGACGCGGGCCGGCCACGTAGCCGATGCGCCAGCCGGTCATGGCATAGGTCTTGGACACGCCGTTGACCACCAGGGTGCGGTCTCGCAGCTGCGGCGCCGCCTGCAACAGGTGGGGCGTGCGCTGGCCGTCGAAGCGGATGTGCTCGTAGATGTCGTCGGTCATCACCTGCACGTGGGGATGGCGGTCCAGCACCTCGGCCAGCGCCCGATACTCGTCCAGGGTGTAGCTGGCGCCGGTGGGGTTACTGGGGGAGTTGATCAACAGCCAGCGGGTGCGCGGCGTGATGGCGGCCTCCAGCTGTGCGGGGGTCAGCTTGAAGTCATTGGATTCCGGGCAGGCCACGGTGACGGGCGTGCCGTCGCAGGCCAGCACCATGTCGGGGTAGGACACCCAGTAGGGCGCGGGGATGATGACCTCGTCGCCCTCGCCGATGGAAATGGCCAGCGCGCTGAAGATCGCGCTCTTGGCGCCGCTGGTGACGATCACTTCGTCCATGCCGTAACGCAGGCCGTTCTCGCGCTCGAGCTTGGAGACGATGGCCTGGCGCACTTCCACGGTGCCGGCCATCAGGGTGTAGCGGGTGGCGCCCTTGCCCAGCGCCTCGACGGCCGCCTGGATGATGTGGGCGGGGGTGTCGAAGTCCGGCTCGCCGACCACGAGGTTGACGATGGACTTGCCCTCCCGGCGCAGTTCGTTGGCGCGATCCGCCGCGGAGGTGCTGGGGGACGGCTTGATGCGGCGAAGGCGCGAGGCGAGTTGGAGCGTGGTCATGGGATTCTTGGCAACGTTGACAGGCGGGTATGACGGACATAACGGTAGGCCCCCGCGGCCGGAAACGCCAAGATGACTTCCGTCTGCCTTGATATCAAACGCTTATGGATAGAGAATCCGCCCCATGAACCTGAGGCGCCTGAAGTATTTCGTGAAAGTCGTGGACGTGGGCAGCCTCACGCAAGCGGCGGACCTGTTGCACATCGCCCAGCCCGCGATCAGCCAGCAACTGGCCACCCTGGAAGGCGAAGTGCGCCAGCAGTTGCTGCTTCGCACCAAACGCGGCGTGACGCCGACGGAGGCCGGCAAGGTCCTGTACCGGCATGCCCAGTTGATCCTGCGCCAGTGCGACCAGGCCGTCGTGGACATGCAGGCCGCCAGCCGGGGCCTGTCCGGGTCGGTCTCGGTCGGCCTGGCGCCGGGCACCATGGCCGCCACCCTGGCCCTGCCGCTGCTGCGCATTGTCCGCGCCCGGCACCCGGGCATCGTCCTGTACCTGAACGAGAACTACGGCACCACCCTGTCCGAGCTGGTGATGAACGGCCGCATGGACCTGGCCGTGCTGTATGGGGGGCGCACCGCCGTCCACGGCCTGCAGTTCCTGCCCCTGATGCGCGAGGCCCTGTTCCTGGTCGGCCCGCAATCCATCCCGGCCCCGCCGGAGACCGTGCCCGTGCGGGCCGTCGCCGAATTCGACCTGTACCTGCCGCGCGCCTACAACTACGTGCGCAAGCTGGCCGACGAGGCCTTCGCCAGCGTGGGCCTGGCGCCCCGGGTGGTCGCCGAGATCGAGTCCGCCACCACCCTGGCGGCCGTGATCCGCGACGGGCTGGGCGCCACCATCGTGCCCACCTCCATGGCGCGCGAGCTGGTGGTCGACTGCGACGCCTGGCAGTCACGCATCGTGGAGCCGGAGATCGAGGCGCCGCTGGCCCTGTGCCAGTCCGACCACCTGCCGCTGTCCGAGCCGGGGCAGGCGGTCAAGGAAATCCTGCTGGAGCTCGTCGCCGAGATTCCGGGCAGCTTCCCCAAGCCCAAGGCCAAGTCCCCCGCGCCGCTGGACGCCGCGGCCTGAACCCCGGGCTTGACCGCCAGGCCTGTGCGCCGGGCCGGGCAGCGCCTGGGCGGCGCGGCACGGCCCGGCGCCTGCCATAAGCGAACCTTATCTGGAAATATGCATTTGGTCTTTGCGCGGACCGGGGGCGTTGCATACGCTGTGCTCACTGGCATTGCGCCATCGTTCCGCCGTTCCGAACATCCGCATAAGGACCACCATGACCCAATTGGGAGCCCGCCGTTATCCTTCCGCCGAACAAGCGGCGGCCAAGGATCTTGAACAGCTTCGCCGCATCGCCGTCGCGCTCCTGAGCGACAACATGCACCGCGGCACCGGCAGCCTGGGCATTTCGCCGTACCACAAGCCCTCCACCGCGACGATGGCCGGCACCGCCGTGACCGTGCGCACGCGCGGTGGCGACAACCTGCTGACCCTGCGGGCCTTCGACTACTGCCGTCCCGGCGACGTGCTGGTGATCGACGCCGGCGGCGACGTGACCAACGCCGTCGTGGGCGGCATCATCACCGCGGCGGCCGCCATGCTGGGCCTGGCCGGCGTCGTCATCGACGGCGCGATCCGCGACGTGGCCGAGATCGGCGAGCGCGAGTTCCCCGTCTACGCCCGCGGCGTGAACCACCGCGGCCCGTACAAGAACGGCCCCGGCGAGATCAACGTGCCCGTGAGCATCGGCGGCATGGTGGTCAACCCCGGCGACATCATTGTCGGCGACCAGGACGGCCTGCTGGCCTTCCCCGCGGCCGAAGCCCCCTCGCTGATCGAGAAGGCGCTGGCCCAGCAGGCCAAGGAAGAAGCCCAGATGGAGGAAATCCGCCAGGGCCGCTGGGACCGCGCCTTCGTCGCCGGCCTCGAGGCCAAGGCCATCAACTGAGGAAGCCGCCCGATGTCCAAGATCGACCTCCTGGCGGTGGCCAAGCCCACGCCCCAGCTCGCCCCGCATCTGCAGCAGGCCTTCACGGTGCACGAGCGCCTGCATGAAGCCGACCCGGCCGCCTTCGCCGCCGTCGCCCCCCGCATCCGCGCCATCACCTGCGGTGGCGAGTCCCGCGTCAGCGCCGAGCTGATCGCGCAGCTGCCGGCGCTGGAGATCATCTCCGTGTTCGGCGTGGGCTACGACGGCGTGGACGTCGCCGCGGCCAAGGCGCGCGGCGTGATGGTGACCCACACCCCCGACGTGCTCAATGACGACGTGGCGGACCTGGCCCTGGCGCTGGTGCTGGGCATCTCCCGCCAGGTGGCCCGCGCCGACGCCTTCGTGCGCTCGGGTGAATGGGCCAACGGCCCGCTGCCGCTGGGCCGCAAGGTCTCCGGCGCCCGCCTGGGCCTGGTCGGCATCGGCCGCATCGGCCAGGGCATCGCCAAGCGCGCCGCCGCCTTCGGCATGCAGGTGGCCTACACCGCCCGCAACGCCCGCTCCGAGCTGCCCTACGCCTACCACCCCGATCCCGCGACCCTGGCCGCCAACAGCGACTACTTGGTCGTCATCACCCCTGGCGGCGCCGCCACGCGCCGCCTGATCGACGCCAAGGTCCTGCGCGCGCTGGGCCCCAAGGGCATCCTGGTGAACGTGGCCCGCGGCTCGGTGGTCGACGAGCCCGCCCTGATCGAGGCCCTGGAAAAGGGCGAGATCGCCGGCGCCGCGCTGGACGTGTTCGAGAACGAGCCCCACGTGCCCGAGGCCCTGCGCCGGATGCCCAACGTGCTCCTGACCCCCCACATGGGCAGCGCCACGGCCGAGACCCGACAGGCCATGGGCGACCTGGTCGCCGCCAACCTGGCGGCCCATTTCGGCGGCAAGCCCGTGCCCACCGCCGTCCCGGAGTGCCGGACCTGACGCTGCCATGGACGCACAGCAAATCAAGACCTTCATCGACGCCATGGCGGCGTCGGACCTCGCCGAGATGGAAGTCAGCCACGACGGGTGGACGCTGCGGCTGTCGCGGACCGCTCACGTAACGGCTGCGCCTGCGCGTGCCGCGGCCAGCCGCGCGCCAGCGCCGGCAACTGCGCCCACCGAAGGCATGGCAGCGGATGCGCCCGCGGCGGACGCCGGTACCAGCGAACTCCAGGCTCCCCTGTTCGGCATCGTCCATTTCCAGCCCGCCCCTGGCGAGCCACCCTTCGTGCGCACGGGCGACCTCGTCGAGGAGGGCCAGATGGTCTGCACCATCGAAGCGATGAAGGTGTTCAACGAGGTCCGCGCGGAACGCGCGGGCCGCATCGCCGACATCCTGGTGGGCAGCGGCACCGAGGTCGAGGCCGGCCAGGCGCTGCTGGTGATCGAGCAGGCCGACCATGTTTGACAGCGTCCTCATCGCCAACCGCGGCGAGATCGCCCTGCGCGTGCTGCGCGCCTGCCGCACCCTGGGGCTGCGCACGGTGGCCGTCCACTCCGAGGCCGACAAGGACGCCCCCTACCTGGCCCTGGCCGACCAGTCCCTGTGCATCGGCCCCGCCGCGCCGGCCCAAAGCTACCTGAACCAGGCCGCCATCCTCGCCGCCGCGCAAGTCAGCGGCGCGCAGGCCATCCACCCCGGCTACGGCTTCCTGTCCGAGAACGCCGGCTTCGTGGAGAAGGTGGAGCAGGCCGGCCTGACTTTCATCGGCCCCAGCTCCGCGTGCATCCGCACCATGGGCGACAAGGTCTCGGCCAAGCGCGCCATGCGCGCCGCCGGCGTGCCCTGCGTACCGGGCCCCGACACCTCGCTGCCCGATGACCCGGCGGCCGTGAGCGCGATCGCGCGTGAGATCGGCTACCCCGTGATCGTCAAGGCCGCCGGTGGCGGCGGCGGACGCGGCATGCGTGTCGTGCACGGCGAGTCCGAGCTGCTGCCCGCGCTGGCGGTCACGCGCGAGGAAGCCGCCCGCGCCTTCAGCAATCCCGAGGTCTACATCGAGAAGTTCCTGCTGCACCCGCGCCATGTGGAGATCCAGGTGCTGGCGGACCGCCACGGCAACGCGGTGTGGCTGGGATCGCGCGACTGCTCGCTGCAGCGCCGCCACCAGAAGGTGATCGAGGAAGCGCCCGCGCCGGGCATTCCATCCGACCTGCTCGCGCAGGTGGGCGAGCGCTGCGCCGAGGCCTGCCGCCGCATCGGCTACTGCGGCGTCGGCACCTTCGAGTTCCTCTACGAGGACGAGGCCTTCTACTTCATCGAGATGAACACCCGCCTGCAGGTGGAGCACCCGGTGACGGAGCTGACCTCGTCCATCGATATCGTGCAGCAGCAGATCCGCGTAGCCCGCGGCGAGCGCCTGACGATCACGCAGGACAGCATCCCCTGCCGCGGCCATGCCTTCGAATGCCGCATCAACGCGGAGGACCCGCGCTCGTTCAAGCCCTCGCCCGGCCAGGTCACCGAGTGGCGCGTGCCCGGCGGCTGGGGCGTGCGCGTGGACACCCACGTGCAGGCCGGCTACCGCGTGCCGCCTTATTACGACTCGATGGTGGCCAAGGTGATCGTGCACGGTGACAACCGCGAGGACGCGCTCACCCGCCTGCGCAGCGCCCTGGGCGAGATGCACATCGCGGGCATCGCCTCCAACCTGCCGCTGCACCGCGAGCTGGCCAGTGACGAGGGCTTCATGAACGGCGCCGTTGACATTCATTACCTGGAGCGTTGGCTCAAGCAGAGGGCGGCGGCATGACGGCCAGCGACACGGCGGTGAACGAACCCGTCTTCAGCGTGCTGGGCACGTCGGCGGTGCTGCTCGAGGCGCCCGGCCTGGCCATGACCCTGGAAACGCAGCAGCGCATCTGGGCGCTGGCCCGGCAGACCCGCCTGTGGCCCGAGGTGCACGAATCCGTGCCGGGCATGAACAACCTGATGCTGGCCTTCCAGCATCCGCCGCGCGACATCGACGGCCTGCGCGAGAAGCTCACGGGCGCATGGCACGCGATCGAGCCCATGACGCTGGAAGGCCGCGTCATCGAGCTGCCCATCACCTACGGCGGCGACGGCGGCCCGCACATGGCCGATGTCCTGGCCCATACCGGCCTGGGCGTGGACGACGTGGTGGCCATCCACAGCGCCCCCACCTACCCCGTGTATGCGCTGGGCAGCCACCCGGGCTACTGCTACCTGGGCGGCATGGACTCGCGCATCGCCACGCCCCGGCGCAAGGTGCCGGTGGTCAGCATCCCGGGCGGCTCCGTCTCCATCGGCGGCTACCAGACCGGTGTCTCCGCCTCCGCCGGCCCCAGCGGCTGGAACACGATCGGCTCGACCCGCATGTCGTTCTTCGACCCGGCCCGCGAGGAGCCCGCCCTGCTGCAACCCGGCGACAGCATCCGCTTTCGCGTGGAGAAGGTGATCCGATGATCGAAGTGCTTACCACGGGCGCGCTCACCACCGTCCAGGACCTGGGCCGCCACGGCTGCCTGCGCTGGGGCGTGGGGACCGCCGGCGCGATGGACGGCGTCGCGCTGGCCGCCGGCAACATGCTGCTGGGAAACAGCGAGAACTGCGCCGGCATCGAGGTGCAGGTGTTCCCCTTCCGGGTCCGCTTCCAGCAGGACTGCGACTTCGCGCTCACGGGCGCCGATTCCCAGGCCGTACTGGATGGCGTGCCCCTGCTGCCGTGGTGCGCGCACCACGCGCGGGCCGGGCAGGAGCTGCAGCTGGGCCTGCCGCGCCCCGGCGCGCACCGCACGAGCCGCGCCTACCTGTGCCTGCCTGGCGGCGTGGACGTTCCCGCCGTGCTGGGCTCGCGCAGCACGCAGATGCGCGGCGCGTTCGGCGGCTTCGAGGGCCGGCCGCTGCGCAAGGGCGACATCCTGGGCGCCGGGTCCCGCGAGCCCGTGAGCCTGCGCCATGCCGCCGGCCTGGTGCCGCCCGAGATCGCCCTGCCGCTGCGCGTGGACGGGTGCCGCGCGGTGCGCGTGCTGCCCGCCGCCGAATACGGCAAGTACACGAGCGGCTCGCACGCCGCTTTCTGGGGCAACGAGTGGAAGCTCACGCCCCAGAGCGACCGTTACGGCTACCGGCTGGCCGGCGCGCAGCCGCTGCAACCCGTGGCGCCGCTGGAGATGCGCTCGCACGGCATCGTGCCCGGCGTGGTCCAGGTACCGCCCGACGGCCAGCCCATCGTGCAGATGCGCGATGGACAGCCGACCGGCGGCTACCCCAAGTTCGGCACGGTGATCGAGGCCGACCTCTGGCGCCTGGGCCAGGCGCCGATCGGCGACCGCATCCGCTTCATCGAGGCGAGCTGGGACGAAGCCCTCGACGCGCTCGAGGAACTGCAAGCCTGGCTCGCCGACGCCCGCCGGCAGGTGCGCCTGCTCGAACACACGGGAGGCGCGGCATGAGCGCACGCCCCCAGGACCTGTCCACCCAGCTGGCGCAGTGGCTGCAGGCCACCGACATCGCCGAGCTGGAACTCACCGGCCCGGATCGCCGGCTGCGGCTGCAGCGGACGACGGGCGACCACATCACCGTCGAAATCGCGGCGCCGCAGGCAGCATGCGACTTGCGTCCACAGGCCACGCCGCGCCAGCCGCGGACGTCGATCCGCGCGGGTTGCGTCGGCATTGTCCGGCTGTCCCATCCCCTGCGCGAAGACGCCCTGGTGCGTGTGGGCCAGTCGGTCAGCGCCGGCCAGGCCGTCGCCCTGCTGGTGGTCGGCAAGGTCATGCTGCCGGTCCCCGCCCCCCGCGCCGGCAAGGTCACGCGCATCCTCGCGACCGACCAGGCCGTCGCGGGCTACGGCACCCCCCTCGTGGAAATCGAATGAACGCCATGCAAATTGACCTGAACGCCGACCTCGGCGAGGGCTTTGGCCCGTGGACGATGGGCGATGACGCCGCGATGCTGGACGTGCTGTCCTCCGCCAACATCGCCTGCGGCTTCCATGCGGGCGACCCGCTGATCATGGAGCGCACCGTGCGCCTGGCCGCGCAGCGCGGCGTGGACATCGGCGCCCATGTGTCCTTTCCCGACCGGCAGGGCTTCGGCCGGCGCGTGATGCAGGTGGACACCGCTGAACTCGCGGCCATGGTGGTCTACCAGCTCGGCGCGCTGGCAGGCATCGCTCGCGCCGCCGGCGCCCGCATGACCCACATGAGTTTCCACGGCGCGCTGGGCAACATGGCCGCGGCCGATATCACCCTGGCCGCGCCGCTGCTGCGCGCCGTGGCGCAGTTCGACCCCGGCCTCATCGTCAGTTCCTCGTCGAGCCGGGCCATCGAACAGGCAGCCGCCGACGCGGGCCTCGTGGTCGCCACCTCCTTCCTCGCCGACCGCGCCTATGACGACCAGGCCCTGCTAGTGCCCCGCAAGCTGCCGGACTCGGTGATCAAGGACGAGGCCACCGTCCTGCGGCGCGTGCGCCAGCTGCTGGAGACCGGCACGGTCACCACGTACACCGGCGCAACGCTGCGCATGCCGGCCAAGTCCATCCTGGTGCACGGCGACACCCTCGGCGCGGTGCATCTCGCACGCCTGGTGCGCACCGAGATCGAGCGCGTGGGCGGCAAGGTCGTCCCCATCTCCCGCCAGACCCATCAGGGTTAACGCGAGGAATAAGAGTCCCTTATCTCAACACAGCGATTCCGTCTTGGCTTCTTCTGCCACCGGTCGCTAGATTCACATTCAAGCAAGGATCACAGATGCCTTTTTCCGACTACAAGACTGCCCTCGTCACCGGTGCCTCCTCGGGCATGGGCGCGGCCGTCGTGCGTCGCCTGCGCCAGGAAGGCCTGGAGGTGCATGCCCTGGCGCGCTCGAAAGACGCGCTCAACGAACTGGCAGCGCAGACCGGCTGCATCGCCCACGCGATGGACGTGACCGACCTGGAAGGCATCACGCAGCTGACGCAGCGCGTTCCCTTCGACATCCTCGTGAACAACGCCGGCGTGGACCGTCCTCGCGGCTTGCTGAAGGCGCAGGCCGACGACATCGACCTGCTGATCGACGTGAACCTGCGCGCCGTGCTGCACCTGTGCCGCCTGGTGGTGCCGGGCATGGTGGAGCGTGACCGCGGCCACGTGGTCAACATCAGCTCCATCGCCGGCGCCTACAACTTCGGCGGCAACAGCACCTACCACGCGACCAAGGCCGCCGTGAGCATGCTCTCGCGCCAGCTGCGCATCGATGCCTTCGGCAAGCGCGTGCGCGTGACCGAGATCTGCCCGGGCCGCGTGGCCACGGACATCTTCGCCCACGTGCATGGCGACTCCAAGGAAACCTACGAGCGCTTCATCGAGGGCTTCGAGCTGCCCCGGGCCGAGGACATCGCCGACGCGATCGCCTTCGCCATCGCCGCGCCCATCGCGGTGAACGTGGGCCACATGGAAATCACGCCGACGATGCAGGTCCCCGGCGGCCTGCAGACGACCCGGCCGGAGCGCCCGCAAGCCTGACCCGCCGAAAGACGACCCGATGAAGGATTTCAACCTGCTGGCGCTGCTGCTGAACCCCGAGTTCAGCGGGATGCTGCTGCAAGGCCTGAAGATGACGCTGGTGATCGCCGCGGGCTCGTGGACGCTGGCGATGACGCTGGCCCTGGTCCTGCTGGCCTTGCGCATGCTGCCTAGCCGGATCACCGAGCGCGGTGTGCAGGCCTACGTCTCGTACCACCGCAATGTGCCGACGCTGGTGCAGATGATGCTGTGGTACTTCGGCCTTGCCAGCCTGCTGCCCGGCCCGCTGCAGGCCTGGCTGTCGGAGAACCATGCCGAGGCGGCCTTCGCCGTGATCTCGCTGGGCCTGTGCCAGGCGGCCTACTTCAGCGAAGACCTGCGCTCTGGCCTGCGCGCCGTGCCCGCCGGCCAGAGCGAGGCCGCGCGCGCCCTGGGCCACAGCTACGTGGGCGCGATGCGCCATGTGCTCATGCCCCAGGCCGTGCGCAATGCCGTGCCCGCCCTGGTCAATCACAGCGTATCGCTGTTCAAGAACAGCAGCCTGGCCATGGCCATCGGCGCGGCGGAACTCACGCACGCGGTCAAGGAACTGGAAAGCCGCACCTTCCGCGCCTTCGAGTCCTACCTGATCGCCACCGTGGTGTACCTGCTGATCTCCCTGTTGATCATGGCCGTCGGGGCCTGGGTCCAGCGCCGCTCGGCCCTGGCGAGCGCGAGGTGATGCGATGAACGACCTCATCACCATCATTCAGGACAACTGGGTCCTGCTCATGATCGGGCAGTACCCCAACGGCCCGCTGGGCGGCCTGGCGTCCACCCTGATCGTGTCGGCCCTGAGCATCGTGCTGGCCTTCCCCTGCGGCGTGCTGGTGGCCCTGGCCCGCATATCGCCCTGGCGCCTGCTGCGCTGGCCGGCCACGGCGCTGGTCTATGGCGCGCGTGGCATCCCGCTGCTGATGATCATCCTGTGGGTGTACTTCCTGGTGCCCGTGCTGATCGGGCGCAACGTGTCGGGCTTCACCACCATGGTGTGCACGCTGGTGATCTACGAGTCGGCCTTCCTGGCCGAGATCGTGCGCGCCGGCATCCAGGCGCTGCCCAAGGGCCAGATGGAAGCGGCGCGCGCGCTGGGCCACAGCTACCTGGGCGCCATGTGGTTCGTGATCCTGCCGCAGGCCCTGTACAACATGCTGCCCAGCATGCTGAGCCAGTTCATCTCGACGATCAAGGAAACCACCCTGGGTTACGTGATCAACGTGCACGAGCTGACCTTCGCGGCCAGCCAGGTGAACAACCAGATCCTGACCAAGCCGTTCCACGTGTTCTTCATCCTCGCGGTGATCTATTTCATCGTCTGCTGGAGCCTCACGCAGGCGGCCGGCTGGCTGGAGCGCCGCATCGCCGCCAAGCGGCGCGGGGACCGCGGGTCCGCCCCGGCCCCGGCCACCGCTGCCCCCAAGCTCGCCGCGTAAGACGACAAAGCCTCACATGATCAACTTCAACAACGTCAACAAGTGGTACGGCGACTACCACGCCCTGGTGAATATCACCGCCGAGGTGAAGAAGGGCGAGGTCGTCGTGGTGTGCGGGCCTTCGGGCTCCGGCAAGTCCACCCTGATCCGCACCGTCAACCGGCTGGAGGAGATCCAGTCCGGCACGCTGACATTCGACGGCAAGCAGGTGCACGCCCCCATGGGCAGCGCAGACCTGAACAAGCTGCGCAGCGGCATCGGCTTCGTGTTCCAGAGCTTCAACCT
>JACCDS010398831.1_pt1 | contig 14275 bp, 14 predicted proteins | sample 7446441 | NCBI WGS metagenome assembly JACCDS01 (sample SAMN15323445, study PRJNA562643) | freshwater metagenome | isolation source: river surface water | place: USA:Blue River Watershed | collected 2017-08-17 | reverse complement strand
GATTCTAATGAACTGAATGAATTCCAGAATTCTCATTTCGAACAAATAAATAAGTTATGTGACGATAAAGATTTATTAATAAAAGAAACTTGTTTTTTATTAAATTCTGGTTTTTTTTATAAAAGTATTAGTATAATTAATCAAAAAGATGGCATTAATTATTTTAATGAATGTTATAACAATAACTATAATGAACAAGAGCTAAATTCATATAAATCTATTTATGAATGTGTTAATTCATATGATATTTTAATAAATTATCCTTTTCTTAATAAAAAATATAATTATATTTTTTTAGAAGAAGATAATATTTTTCTTAATATTACAAATTATTGTATACATAATAAAAATAAAGATATTAATAATTGTATTAGGAATCAAAAAGAAAGTTTCAATTTTTTTAAATTAAATTTTTTTAATGAAATTAATCATTCTAAAAAAGATGCTTTTGAATTTTGTCTGAAACAACATTCATTATCAAAATATAACTTTGACTTTAAATCAATAAATAGTTGTATTAAAAAAAATAGTTTTTAATATAAAAAAAAGAGCTTCAAGCTCTTTATTTTTTAGGACTGTTTTGTTTATTTTTATTACCTGTAATTCTATTTTTAACACTATCTATAAAATTTTTAATATCATTACTATTAACTGGTTCTTCTTTGTGGACAACTTTATTTTTCTCATTATTATCAGTTTTAATTTTTAATATAAATCTATCCAAGAATGATTTTATTTTATTAGTTTCGATTATATCAAGTTTGTGATTTTTCAACGCTGATTCTAAAGCATTATAATGTAAGCTTACAGGAATAACACCTATTATACTAGCTTTTTCAATAACTGACATTATCACATTATGTTTATGTTTTTTTATTAGATTAATATGAGGATTACCTTGCAATAATTCTCTATTTATAAAACAACCTTCTTGAATATTTATTGACGGGAAAACTCTCTTCAATAATTTTTCTTGCTCTTGTAATGAAAATTTATTTTTATCATAAAGTGGTATTATTGTTCTTATTAAACATACATTATCATTTTTAACTAATTTAAAATTATCTATAACAGATATTTTTTTTAAAACATGTAATAAAAAATCTTTTTTTATAACTTCTGCATTAAATTTTTTATCAACTTCTATTCCTATTTTTACAGATTTTTCATTTAAAGCTGTTTTTCTTTTATTACTTAATAAATATTCTTGTTCTTCTATATTATTTTTAGAATAAACATAATCATAAACACTTTTGGCGTTTTCTACTATTGTTACATATGGATTTCTATATTTTTTTTTGTTATCTCTTTTTATTAAATCTAATATCTTTTTAACTTCTTCTTTAGTATACCAATTTGATTTAGAAAGATTATCAGAAAATCTTTCTTTCTTTATTACTCTATATTTATCTTGTAGATTAAATTCTTCAAACTTTAAATCAACTCTTACTAATTTAGATTCATTTATTTCTTTTTTTTTCTTTTTAGGTTCTGCTAATTTTTCAAAAAAATCTTCATTACTATATGATAAAAAAAATTTATCTTCTTTTTGATTATTTAAAAAATTAACATATTCAGAAGCAGAAAATAATCTACCACTACTATGAATTTTTCCTTCTATATGATATAAGTTTCTACTACGGAATATATTTCCTGATTTGTTTACTTTAAAAATATATAAATTACTCATTTAAATTTTCCTATTTATAATTTTTATTATATCATACATTCTAAATTTTATTATAAAAAAAAAGCACCGAAGTGCTTTTTTTTAAAGTATGTCTATTTTTTTCAAATTATCTTCTTTTTTATTATGTAGTAAAGATACTTTTAATATACCATCTTTTAATTCTACATTTTCTATATCAAATTCTTCTATATTATATTCTAATGTAAAAGAACGCTTTGCAAAAGTTGAATGATATATTACAGGAAGATTTGTTGTATTTTGTTGTTCTTCTTTTTTATTAACTGTTTTTATCGTTAATATCTTATTATCTTTTAGTGTAACTTCAACATCGTCTTTACTTAATCCAGCAACTCCAACTTTAATTTCAACTTTTAATAATTTTTCATTTTTTTCATCGAAATAATTTAATATTTCACGTGGAGGGTAATTCTCTACATTTACCCATAAATCTCTTCTTAAATTTGCTAATCTATTAGCAGCAAATGTATTTGTATTTCTATTTTCAAGCATTACATTTAATAAATCAAATATTTTTTTTAAGTCACTCATAATTTTCTCCTTTAAGCTAAATTATTTATTAAGAAAACCTTTTCAGCGTTTTCTAATGTTAATATAACATATTTTTTTTTTATTTCAAGATTTGACTATTATTTTTTTTTTATTATCATTAAAACAAAAAAAGGAGAAAATATGGATTTGAAAAATTTTATTAATTCAAGAATATCATGGTTAATGTTATCACTATCAAGTGCTTCATTTATAGGGGCGGGTTTTTATTTTCAATATGTTATGGGATTGCAACCTTGTCATATGTGTATATTACAAAGAATAGCATTCCTATGTATTTTTATATTCTCACTAATTTGTTTTATTTGTCCTAAAAATAATTTTTTAAATTATTTAGGTTTTATTGGGTGGGGTATTGGATCTTTTTTTGGAACATATATAGGTTCTAAACTCGTTTATACTCAAATGAACCCGCAAGAAAGTTTATTCTCAAGTTGTTCAATGAGTGCTTCTGATATGATGAATAATTATCCATTTTTAGATTGGTTTCCTATGATGTTTAGAGCAACAGGTGATTGTTCAAAATCTTCATACTCATTTTTAAATTTAATAACTATGGAACAATTAACATTATTTATATTTTTAGCTTATTTATTTTCTTTTGTTTTCTTTTTTTACAAAAAAATTAAAGGTTAATTTTTATGGAAAGTATGGACACACCTATTATTAAACAATGGTTAAAAATTAAAAAAAATTATCAAGATGATCTGATTTTTTATAGGCTTGGTGATTTTTATGAATTATTTTACGAAGATGCTGAAACAGCGTCTCGAATCTTAAATATTCAATTAACTAAAAAAAGAAATAAAGATAAATTTGTTCCTATGGCAGGGGTTCCTTTTCATTCTTCTTCTGTTTATATTAAAAAACTTTTATCTTATGGTAAAACTATAGTTATTTGTGAACAAGTTAATGATTCTTTTGAATCAAAAGGATTAATTGAAAGAAGAGTTGAAAGGGTACTTACACCAGCTACTATTATAGAAGATGAATTTTTATTTTCAAGACAAGAAAATAATTTAATGAGTTTTTATATAGACTTTAAAGAAAAAAAAGCTTCTATATGCTGTATAGATGTTTCAACTTCTTCATTTAAATGTTATGAAACAAAACTTGATAATTTATTATCTGAAATAAAGAACATTGACCCTTCTGAAATTATTACATTAAGTAAATTTAAAGATTACGATATTTTAAAGGAAATAAAAAATATTAAATTTTTATCTTGGGATGTTGATTTAAACGAATGTTATCATTATTTAATTAATCATTTTAAAGTATCAAATTTACATTCTTATAATATAGAAAACGATAATAATATCATTAGAAGTGCTTATTATGCTTTAATTTATTGTCAAGATAAATTAAATAATCAACTTTCTTACTTAAACAAAATAGAAAAAATAGAAGAAACAAATATACTTTACATGGATAAAAATACGAAAAATAATCTTGATTTATTAAATATTAATTCTCAATTTAGTTTATTTAATAACTTAGATCTTTGTCATACTAATATGGGTTCTAGACTACTATATAAATGGGTTGACAAACCTTTAAATAATGAAAAATTAATCTTAGAAAGACAAGAAGTTATATCTTCATTATTGGCAACAGATATTACATTTGAAGAAGAATTATCCAATATAGTTGATATAGAAAGAATTTTATCAAGAATCTTTTTATTATCAGCAAAGCCTAAAGATTTAATAGATTTAAAAAATTTTTTATTAAAAATTCCTAATATTAAATCAAAATTAAATACTCTTAATTTAAATTTTTTAAATAAAATAAATTCTAAATTGAATGATTTTTCTCATATTTTTGAATTAATTGAAAAATCTATAATGGAAGAACATTCTAATAATATTAAAGAAGGCGAGGTTATTAAAGAAAATTATGATTCTGAACTAGATGAATTAAGAAATATTGAAGACAATATAGCTGAAATGCTTTTTGAATTAGAAAAAATAGAAAAAGAAAAAACTAAAATAGATAAAATAAAAATATCTTATAATAAATTAAGTGGTTTTTTTATAGAAGTTCCTTCAAGGTTTGCAGATTTAGTTCCTAGTTATTTTTCGAGAAAACAAACATTAAAAAACACAGAAAGATTTATTACAGAAGAATTAAAAAATATTGAAATAAAATTTATTACTTCAAAATCAAAAGCACTTTTAAGAGAAAAGAATCTTTACCAAGAAATTCTTTCAACAATTACTTATGATTATCACAATCTGAAAGAAGCTGTAAATGCAATTTCTGAGTTAGATGCTATTTTGTCTCTACTAAAAATAACAAAAGAATATAATTTAACAAAACCTACCTTTAATTCAGAATTCGTTGATATTAAAAATGGAAGTCATTTTGTTCTATCAAAATTTAATAAAGATTTTATACCGAATGATTTATATATGAATAATGATAGCAATAATTTTATTTTAACAGGCGCAAATATGGGAGGTAAATCTACTTATATGAGACAAAATGCCATTATAATTATCTTAGCTCAAATAGGTTGTTTTGTTCCAGCTGAATATTGTAATATTAAAATATTTAATAAAATTTTTACAAGAATTGGCGCTTCAGATAATATAGGTGAAGGATTGTCTACTTTTATGGTTGAAATGACTGAAACTGCTAATATTTTGAATAATTCAGACAATAACTCATTTATTATACTTGATGAAATTGGAAGAGGAACTTCAACATATGAAGGTATATCAATAGCATGGGCAGTTTATAAAGAAATGGCTAAAAATATAAAACCTTTTTCTATTTTTGCGACACATTTTTTAGAAATTACAGAACTTGAAAAAGAAATAAATAACATAAAAAATATTTGTATAGATTCAGAGATAATAGATGGAAATTTAATATTTAATCATAAAGTTAAATCTGGTATAGCAAATCATAGCTATGGTATAGAAGTCGCTTCAATTGCTGGAATACCTAAAAATATAATAGAAAATTCAAGAATAAAACTAAAAGAATTAGAAGATAAAAATGATAATTATTGGATAAATAAAATTGATATTGATAATTTAACACCAAAACAAGCATTAGAATTATTATATTCTATTAAGAATAAAATATAAGCAATTAAACTTTATTTTTAAAAAATTGCTTGCTTTTTAAAAAAAATAGATTTATAATCATAAAAAAATAGGAGAAACTTATGAGTAAAACAAAACAATGTTCTTTCTGTGGTAAATCGGAAAGTGAAGTTAATAAATTAATTGCTGGACCTAATGTTTTCATTTGTGATGAATGTATTGATTTATGTAATGATATATTAAAAGATCAAACTAACTCCAACGATGATTTCTCCGAAATTATTCTTAAAAAACCAAAAGAAATTAAAGAGTTTTTAGATCAATATGTTATAGGTCAACATGAAGCTAAAAAATCTTTATCAGTCGCTTTATACAATCATTATAAAAGAATTAATTTAAAAACAGATGTTGAACTACAAAAAAGTAATATTTTAATGATAGGTGAAACTGGTTCTGGTAAAACTTTATTAGCTGAAACATTAGCAAGACTTTTAGAAGTTCCTTTTGCACAAGCTGATGCGACTTCATTGACCGAAGCTGGTTATGTTGGTGAGGATGTTGAAAGCATAGTACAAAAATTATTTATTGCAGCTGATCAAAATGTAGAAGCTACAGAACGTGGAATTATTTATATTGATGAAATTGATAAAATATCAAAAAAATCAGATAGTCCTTCAATAACTAGAGATGTATCTGGTGAAGGTGTACAGCAAGCACTTTTAAAATTAATAGAAGGATCAGAAGTTGCTATTCAACCAGAAGGTGGAAGGAGAGTTCCTGGTCAAGCTTCAGTAACTATTAACACTAAAAACATACTATTTATTTGCGGAGGGGCTTTTGTAGGTTTAACTGATGTTATTGAAAGACGTATCAGTAAAAATTCTAGTATTGGTTTTCAAAGTGAAGTTAAATCAGTAAAAGAAGATAAATCTGCAAACTTACAATTGGTTAAAGATGAAGATATTGTTAAATATGGTATTATACCAGAATTAAAAGGTAGACTTCCTGTTACAGCAGTCTTAAATACACTTACTGTAAATGATTTAGTCAGTATTTTAACAGAACCGAAAAATTCTATTACAAAACAATTTATTGAATTATTTAAAATTGATAAATTAACACTCGAATTTACAGAAGATTCAGTTAAAGCAATTGCAGAAAAAGCAATTGCAAATAAAACTGGTGCAAGAGGTCTTCGTTCTATTTTAGAAGAAAAATTAAAAGATGTAATGTTTGAAGCTCCGTCTATTGATAATTTATCTAAAATTATTGTTACGAAAGAATTTATTGAAGGAAAATCAGAAATTCACTATGAATACAGTGAAGAAAAAAAAGTTTCTAACGCATAAATAAAAAGAGCATACGCTCTTTTTATTTTATATTTTATTTGAAATTTAACTTGACTATAATAAAAAAAAATTATATAATACAAAAAAAATAGGAGATTTATTATGTTACCATATATAGGCTTAGGTGTTGCGGTAGGTGCTTACTTTTTCTTAAAATCAGGAAAAGTAAAAATGATAGCTAAAAGAGTTATTAAACAACAATTATCAGATTTAATGCAAATTCAAAAAGAAGATGAAATGGAAGATTTTTTACATATTTTGGAAGCAAAGAAAAAATCTAAAACTCAACTTTTAAGAACGGGTTCTTATGTTTTTAAAGATACTTCTACTATGATGAAAGCAGCAGAATTTATTAATTTTAGTTATTCTGTTTCTATGAATGTAAATACTGAAACTCAAAGAATGAAATTAATATTTTCTTTGTCCAAAGACTCTGTGACTCATAAATTTGTGATTAACGGGCTATTTAAATCAGAAGGTCAATCTTTAGAATTTTCACCTACTGATGGTGACTTAGATGTATTACCTGAAATTTATAGAAAAGAAGGGGCTGTAATTCCTTTATTTTTAAAGGTTGTGAATAAAAATGAGCATGAAGATAAAATTTTTGTAGGATTTAACTCTAATCAAGTAGGTCAAGATACTGCTCTTTTATTTGATACTGAATAAATAGGTTACAATTATGGAAGAAATTAAAAATTTAACTAATATTTTAATTAATCAAATTAATTTTCTTCAAGAAGATAATTTTGAAGAAGAAATTATAGATAAAAAATCTTTAGGTTTTTTTGTTTCTTATGTAACTTATTTAACAAATAAATATTTAACTAATTTTAGTGAAAAACAGAAAAAAACATTTAAAAAAATATTAATATTGGAATCTTTATCTAATATTAAAAAAAAATATCCTGTTTTAACTGTTTTAAAATTATGTAATAAATATTCGTTTGAAAAAGATAAAGATTTTATGGAAGGTCGAACTAAGATGAATGCTTTATCTTTATATTATTTGCATTTAGACAGTGATAAAGAAGATAATTTATTCTACTTCTTTGTTAAAAATGAATATAAAAAAGTATCTTATTAATAAATTGAATAAATAAAAAGCCAAATTTTTGGCTTTTTATTTATTTTAAATTATCCAAATTATATTACTCAAATTTTTTATATTTTAAAACTTCTTGTTCTTGTTTTTGCTGTCAGCTGTTTATAATTTTCAATGATTTCTTCAGTACTATATTTTACATTTTCATTCATTAACATAGCTTTCTTTATTTTTTTCAATAAATCATTTTGGGGCGATAGCAATGTATTATAATCGTCTATTTTATTTTTATCAATTATTTGTTTTATAATTTTAAAATTAAAATCTTTTATTTCGTCATATAAAAATTTATTTCTTTCATATGTATCTTTGCTTCTTGATATTTTTTCAGAACATTCTTTCTCGACTAATTCCTTATATTCAGCTATACATAATTCAGGTGATTTATTATTTTGATAGGCCAACATTTTTTCTAACACTTGTCTTTCTTGAAAACTAAAAGATTTAGTTACTTCAGAATGATTTCTTAATTTATCATAACTATAACAATTATTTAATGATATAGCATTTCCAGTTATATCTTCAAATGTCAATTTTTCTAATAATTTTAAACCTTCTTCTTTTTTTAATACTTTAAAACTTAAATTATTTTTTATAAATTGAATGTCATTATTATTCAAAGCGTTTAATTCTTTACTTGTTAATTTATTGAGTTCTATAGCTTCTTTTATTTCTTCTATATTGTTTTTAATAAATTCTTCTTTTAAATATACAAATTTTGTAAAAATATTTCTTCCATAATAATTACCATTATAATTATAGAATACGTCTGAGTTCAATTCGATGCTTTTTATAAAGTCTTTTTTACACATTTCTAATAATGGTTCTTTATGTCTTAATATTTCAGCGGCTATTATGTCTCTAAATTTATTTAATTTATCTTTGTCAATAGAATCAATTAAAGAGGATACATGTTTTTCTAATGTAATATTATTATAATAATTAACTTCGTTAATTTGATCTATCTCATATAAATAAGGATATACTATTCTAATAAACATTAATGAAGTTGGTTCAAAATTATTCAATATATTTTCCATTTTATTAAATACAGAAACTAGACCTTCTTTATCAATTGCGAATTGAGGTCTGAATGAAGATACATTAAAATCAAGATTATCAATTTCTAAATAATTAAAAGCTTTTTTTAGGCATTCTGGCAAATATCTCAAACTCTCTTCTATAAATTTTATATCTTTTATTTCAAGACGCTTTACTTCTTTATCCAATAAGTATACAGTAGATTTATAATTATTTTGAATACTTGTCATTCCCAACATATAACTATTAATAAAATTAGCGATATTTTCTTTGTCATCTTTTTTTATTAAATGATCTATTATTTTATTATTTAAATCTATTTGTGCGGCTTTTTTGTCTTCATTAATTGAAAAACTAGTTCTAAATAAGTGATGTCGTTGAGAACCATATTCATTTAAAAATTCTTTCCAACTTATCACTTCGTTTTTATCAAGTTCTTCTAATACATTTTCAATATTTAAAGTATTTATTTTAGAAAATATAAAATCGTCAGTTAAATATTTTTTTCTTGTTGTTTTTTCGGCCACACTTTCTACTTTTTCATTTTCATTTTCTTCATATACATTTTTTAACATTTCTATATTATCTAATTTTAAAAATTCTTTTTTTAATACATTAAAATATGATTTTGAATATTCTTTAATTAACATTAATTCATCTTGATTTAAACTTTCTATATCAAAAAATGATTTTTTATTTTTTAAATAAAAGTCTATATTTTTTACTACTGGTATAAATTTTTCATTTTCATTTATAAATGTTGAATCAAATTTTTTAATCAAATATTGTTTTTGTTTAAATAAATCAAAATCTATTTCTGATAAATTCTCAGGTATTAATACACCTTTCTCTTCTAATTTTTGACATTCTCTCACTTTATTTATAAATTGTAATAAATCTTCTTGCGCTTCATGGCCTTTATAATCATATTTATTTAATATATAACCTACTTCACCTAATCTTGCAATTATTTCATTTCCTTTTAATAAATATTCATAATCTAATTTTGAATAAAAGTCTTTTATTCCATTATCAGTTAATTTTTTACTAAAATAATTTATTATCTCTTTTCTATTTTTAGAATATAAAAATTCTTCATTGGATAGATCTACTAAATGAACAAGTTCATGTATTAATGCAGTTGGTGCATTCACATCCACTGACACTATATTTAAAACATTACTTGAAAATCCGAATTCGGCGGCTACTATATCATTATCATGTAAATACATACCATTATATCTATAGTTACCCAATTTTCTTATTTTAAATTCAAATTCTTTATCTATATTTAAATGTAAATCTTTAATTTGATTAACTATAAAAAGAACTTTGTTTAAATCAGTATCCTGATCTATTTCTACACCAGATATATAACCTGAATTTTTTACTGATTCATAAAGTTTTTCAATTAGTTCTTCTTGACCTTTATGTTTTAGAGATATGTTATATATACCTTCATGTTTAGATATATAAGTTGAATTTTCTAAAACACCGTCAATCATTGTTCTACCAGAAGTAATTCTTGTATCTATTAAGTCTTTTTCTTCTAAATCTAAATTTTTTCTTATATCAAAAATAGAATTAACTAAATCAGCAATTTTTTTGGTATATTTTGAAACGAAATCTATATCTGCTTTATTGATTACATAATTTATTTTATCTTTAGTTTCTTGTAAATCTGATATAGATATATCTTTTAATTTATCTTTTGTTTTTAAGAGTAATTTATATTCTTTTGTATCTATATCTAAAAAATTTTTTATAATTATTGATTTAATGTCTTCTTTTTGAATTGGTTTATCTATTGATAAAGTTATTGCAGGTAATTTTAATAATCTATTTTTTTCATCATAATTATCACCAAATAAAACTTTTAAATTTTTTTCTTCACCATTCAATTCAGGGATTGTTCCGTCTTCTTGTGTTGTTATTATTAATTTTTGAAGCTCATAAAGATCATTTACATTCTTTATTAAATCTTTATCAAATGCTTCCAATAATTGCACTTGATCTGTTAAGCTATCTAAATTAGATAATTCATTAATTATTATTGGTTGATTTGATTCAAATACATATTTTGCCCATTTTATTAACTTATTTGAATATTTTGATATGTTTAAAAGTGTGTTTTTAGATATTCTATTCATTTGCCACATAATATTTTCCTTTTGATATATAAATAATTATACCATAAATATTATATTAAATAAATTTTTTATATACTTTTTTTAAGACAATGCAATAAAACATACCATACATAAACCCATTCTTCTAGATCATATTTATTTTCAAAAGAATCTATAACTTCATCTTTTTTACCTTCAAATATTAATTTCATTAATAATTTATATTCTTCTAATTCTATATCTTCTATATTAATTTTTATATCAAATTTTATATTAGAATTTTTTTCTTTTAAATTTAAAATTATTTCTATTATTTCAAATATATTTAGTTTTTTTTCTTCTATTTTTTCTTTATCATATAAAATTAAACTATGCATTTTTAATTATTCCTCTATCCATTCCAATAATGTATCAAATAATTTATTATCTTCTAATTCTAAAAAGTATTCTTTTGATTCTGGTTCTATTTTAATTAAAAAATTTCTTATTAATTCATTTGATATATATCTTTTATCAAGATTTAATTTTATTTTAAAATCAGCATTATATAACAACTCAAGACATTCAAACAAACTATCATTATTATCATAATATAATTCATTTTTCTCTATATCTTTATATTTATTGTGTTCTACTATAATAAGATGACAAAACATTTTTTTTCCTTAATATATTAAAGTTTTTTTAATATATGCCGATAACATAAATAACCAAGGAGTATTTTATGAAAATTGACTATATTAGTGTAAATAACAATTTAAATAATAATTCAAATATTAAAAATATCAATAACCAAAAATTTAAAAATGATAATATTGAACAACAAGATTATCAAGTATCATTAAATTTTGATAAAATAAAAAATTCCATTAAAGAAAGTAATGGAATTGATTATGAAAAAGTTAATTTTTTTAAAGATAAGATCTTAAAAAAAGAATATGAAATTGATTTTAAAAAGTTATCTAATAATATTTTACAAGAAGAGTTATAATTAACTCTTCTGTTGTGATACTAATTTTGAAACATTACTTTTCATTTGAGCATTTAATTTTCTTTTATTATTTAAAGTAACAACGTCTAATTGACCTAATAAATTTGTTATATCATTTTCTATTTCTGTTATTACATTTTTTATACCTGATATATTTTTTTCAATAATAGTGCAAGCTTCTTCATTAGCTGTTGTTATACTTTGACATTCTTTTTGTTTATTTTCTTCTTCTTTAGCCAATTCTAATTTTAATTCATTTATATTTTGTTGCCTTGGTTCTGTAATTTCTTTTTCTTGTACTGCTCTATCAGTATCTATTGTTGTTAAAATTGTTTCATATTCTTTAATTGTTTCATCAATTAATTTTTGCAATTCCACATCTTTTACTTTTGTTTGAAAACTTGAATAATCTTTAAAATTTTCAACTTCTTTTTTATTATTTAAATTGTTTGGTTTATTTTCTAAAGATTTATTATTTGAGTCAATATTTTTTTCTACTGATTGTTCCTTTATAGCAACATTTTTTTCTACTACTGACTTTGATACTTCTGCTTTTTTATCGTCAAAAACATCTGCGTCAGAAGATTTAGAATCTCCACAACCTGTTATAATTAAAGCAGAACTTAACAAAATACTATTTAATGTAACATTTAATATACTTTTTTTCATTTTAAAAACTCCTATTTTAAAAAGAATATAACTTATTATTTTAAAATTTCAAGAGAAAATATTATCTTTTGAAAAATTTATTTTTTTGCCTATATACTTCTGGCCTTTCAAAATTTATCGACCATATTCCTTTTTTTGATTCTTTGGCAATTTTTTCACTATGAGCATATAAAGAACTACTTGCTAATGCAAACCCTTCTTCAACTAATTTTTGATTTACATTGATCATACTTCTTCTTTTTTCATCTTGTTCTATAAATATAGTACCTGATATTCTACCATATTTTTCTTCTTTTGTATATTGTATTTTTATTTTTTTAAATTTAACTAAATTATTTAAAGCGGCTGTTGAATGTGCGCCAAATGCTTGCTTTTTTTCTGGTGAGTCTATGCCATCAAGTCTTATTCTTTCTTTTTTATTTCCATTAAATATTTCTATTGTATCACCGTCAATTACTTTTGATACTAATCCGTAAAAAACATTTCCATATAAAGTTTTTTCTTGATATGGATTTATTAATTCTTTAATTTTATCATTTAATGAAGTTGCAAAAGAATGACCAAATTTTATATCAACCATAGCACTAAATCCTAATTTTCCTTTTTCTACAATAACTATTGTTTCACCTTTAGAAATATAACTCTCTGCATATTTAATTATTTTTCTTCTTTCTTCTTCTGTATATTCATAAAAATATGTATCTAATAAGTCATATTTAAACGTATATTCATTATCTTTTATATCAACAACTATTATTTCATTTGGAGTTAATAATTTAAGTTTAACTTCATAACTATGACCGTCTTTTCTACAGTTATAAATATATTTTCTTGCAAATTCTTGGAGTTCTTTTCTTAAAGGTTTCATATTATCAGCAGATATAGATAATTCAACTACTTCTTTTTTATCATCTTGATAAAGAGCATTTAGTTTTTTTCCGCTTAAATGATTTGCAAAAGAATTTAAAAAATTTCTTCTTTCAACATTTGACATCATGTTTATATATACATTTTTTAAATTTGTTGTAAAAGTATAGTCTTCTTCATTATGAGTTAATGTAACTTCACCTAATTTAGAGGAATTAAAACTTTTTATTTCACATGTAAAATTGTTTCCTGCATCGTTTTTGTAAAAAATATCATTTTTTGACATAAATAAAATCCTTTTTATTTAATTTTAACATAAAATAAATAAAAAAAAAGAGTTATTCAACTCTTTCGCATATTTTAGGATAAGCAATATCATATAATCGTAGCACATTCAAATCATAGGTTGATAATGAATCAGTCCTTTCAGAAACATAATTTGCAAATTCATTACAATCTTTCATTTTAGTTATCAATGTATCTTTAAATATATTTTTTTGTTCTTCTTCAGTTAAGTATGTATCTGTATTAACAAATTCTTTCGATTCTATTTTTGAAAAAATTTGTTGAATTTTATATTCTTTACTAACTAAAGTATCTTCATTATAAATTTTTATCACTTCACTTTTTAAATTTGTGTTATTAGAAGCATTTAAGTTATTTAAACCAAATGCTAATGTTATTCCAATAAGTAATCCTGGTATAAAAGATTTAATGTCAAAGCTCATAACTAACTCTCCTATTGATATTAATTAATTTTGATATATTATAAACAAAAAAGAGGTTTTTGTCAATGATTAATTTTAAAAAT
>JACCDS010779804.1_pt1 | contig 14277 bp, 11 predicted proteins | sample 7446441 | NCBI WGS metagenome assembly JACCDS01 (sample SAMN15323445, study PRJNA562643) | freshwater metagenome | isolation source: river surface water | place: USA:Blue River Watershed | collected 2017-08-17 | reverse complement strand
GGGTTGCCGCTGCCGAACGCCAGCCAGCCACGCTGCGGGTCGATGGTCGGCGTCGCCCAGATCGAGCCGCCGCCGTAGCGCCAGCTGTCGGCGTACTTGGCCGCGGCCGACCTCTCGGCGGCGATGTCGCGGTTCAGGGGCACGCCATAAGCTGTTTCGGCGGCAAAATCGCCCTCCCAGCCCTGCTGCGTGATGTCGAATTGCCACAGCTTGCTGCCGCTGGCTGCATCGAAGGCGGCGAGGAAGCCTGACTGCCCGTAGTTGCCGCTGACACCGACCACCGAGAGGCCGGCATCGGGGTGCAGGCCGTAGCCGACGCCGTTGATGCCGACCAGCACCTTGCCCCTGTAGACCATCGGCGCCATCGCGATGCCGACGCCGGTGGCGCCGACGTCGCCGACCTTGCCGAGCGGGTCATCAGCAGCCAGCTGCGCGGTGTTCTCGGTCTCGCCCTGGTAGGTGGCGACCGAGACGTCCCACACCACCTTGCCGCTCGTTGCATCCAGAGCGATCAGCCGGCCATCGACGCTACCGACGTAGACCTTGCCGCCGTCGACGGCGACGCCGCGGTTGGCCGGGCCGCAGCACAGCTTCTGCCAGCGCAGCTGGTGGGTGTAGCGCCACTTCTCCTTGCCGGTGCGGGCATCCAGCGCCAGCACGTGCGAGCCCGGCAGCGACACATACATCACGCCATCAACGACGATCGGCGTGGCCTGGAAGGTGGCCTTGACGCCGGTCTTGGCGGTCCAGGTCGGCTTCAGGTTGACCACCGTGTCGCGGTTGACCTGCGTCAGCGGCGAGAAGCGCTGGCCGCCCAGATCGTGGCCGTGCAGCGCCCAGTCTTCGGCTTGGCCGATGCCCGGCGACACCGTGAGGACGATTCCGAGCGCAGCGGCTGCGAGCGTCAGGGCTGTGGACGTCATGCGGGCAGCGACTGGCTGGCGGGCGGGCGGTACATGGTCGGGCTTCACGTTGTCGGGATTCTTGGGCTTGAGCATGGTGCGGGTCACGCTGGTTTGGGGGCTGGCCTGTTGGGGGCGCGAAGTCGCAAGACTAGCGCATCAAACTGCCGAAAACCGCCACCGGGTCGAAGGCCGAGGGGCTGCCTGAGCAGCGCCCGCCTGCTAGAGTGCATCGCATGAAACTCGAGCACATCCCGGCTACCGCCGACGCACCGGCCGTCGACATCCCGGCCTTCGACGCGTCCCCCTTTGCCGCGCGCCGGCAGTCGCTGTTGCAGCGCATGGGCAGCGGCGTGGCCGTCATCCCCACCGGCGGCGAGGTGCTGCGCAATCGCGACGCGCACTTCCCGTTCCGTTTCGACAGCTATTTCTACTACCTCACCGGCTTCACCGAGCCCGACGCAGTGCTGGTCCTGGTGGCTGGCGAGCATCCACGCAGCATCCTGTTCTGCCTGCCCAAGGACGAGACGCGCGAGATCTGGGACGGCTATCGCTACGGGCCGGATGTGGCGCGCGCGCGCTTTGCCGTGGACGAGGCTTACGACCTGAGTGCGCTGGACGAGATGCTGCCTGGGCTGATGGCCGACCAGGATGCCGTGTGGTTCTCGCTCGGCCACGACGCGGCCTGGGACGCGCGCCTGAACGGCTGGCTCAACGGCGTCCGTGGACTGGTGCGAACCGGCGTGGCCGCCCCCGGTGCGGTGCGCGACGTGCGCGCGCCGCTCGACGAGATGCGCCTGATTAAGGACGCTGCCGAGCTGGCGACCATGCGTCGCGCCGCTGCCATCTCCTGTGGCGCGCATGCGCGTGCCATGCGCTTCACGCGCCCCGGCGTACGCGAGTTCCAGGTCGAGGCCGAGCTGCTGCATGAGTTCCGCATGGGCGGCGCGCAAAGCCCCGCCTACGGCAGCATCGTCGCCACTGGCGCCAATGCCTGTGTGCTGCACTACCGCGCCGACAGCGCCGTCTGCCAGGACGGCGACCTGCTATTGATCGACGCCGGCTGCGAGGTTGACGGCTACGCCAGCGATATCACCCGCACCTTCCCCGTCAGCGGTCGCTTCTCCGGCCCGCAGCGCGACTGCTATGAGCTGGTGCTGGCGGCGCAGGCGGCGGCGTTTGCCGCCACCGCGCCCGGCCGCCACTGGAACGAGCCGCACGACGCCGCGGTGAAGGTGCTGGCGCAGGGCTTCATCGACCTCGGCCTGTTGCAGGGTTCGCTCGACGGCGTGCTCGAGAGCAAGGCCTACAGCCGGTTCTACATGCATCGTACCGGCCACTGGCTGGGCCTCGATGTGCACGACGCGGGCGACTACAAGCTCGCCGGCGAATGGCGGCCGCTGGTGCCGGGCATGGTGCTGACCATCGAGCCGGGCTGCTACATCCGCGCCGCTGACGACATCGACACGCGTTTCCACAACATCGGCATCCGCATCGAGGACGACGCGCTGGTGACCGCTGACGGCCACGAGAACCTGACCGCCGCGGCGCCAAAAGCGGTCGCCGACATCGAGTCGCTGATGCGGCGCTGAGCCGCACCGGACAACGCCATGGCGACCCGCCGCAAGTCAGACGACACGCCTCACGAGTCACCAAGAGCCCTGCCCGACGCCACCACCGTGGTGGTGGCTGGCGGCGGTCCGGTGGGCTGCGCCTGCGCGGCGCTGCTTGCTCGCGCCGGCATCGACGTCGCGGTGCTGGAGGCATCGACCAGCGCCGGGCACGACCCCCGCGCGCTGGCTGTGGCCTGGTCCAGCCGGCAGACGCTGGCCGACCTCGGCGCCTGGGAGGGCCTGCCGGCTACGCCCATGCACCATGTGCACGTCTCAGAGGCTGGCCGCCCCGGCAGCGCCACGCTCGATGCCAGCACTGCCGGCCTGCCGGCGCTGGGGTATACGGTGCGCTACGGCGACCTCGCCGGCGCGCTGCGCACTACGGTTGGTGCATCCCTGCACACCGGTGCGCGTGTGACCGGCATCGACGTACCGGCCGCCGCCGATTCTCCTGCGGTGGTCAGCGTCGAGACCGCTGACGGGCCCCGGCGCATCGAGGCGCAACTGCTGGTAGTGGCCGACGGCCAGGGCGACTGGCCGGGCATCCGCCGCCATGCCCGGGAGTACCCACACCAGGCCCTGCTGGTCGACCTGCGCTTCGAGCACGCGCCAGAGGGCTGGGCGTGGGAGCGTTTCACGCCGGAGGGGCCGATGGCCATCCTGCCGCGTCTGACATCGGAGGGTGTCAGCCACACGCTGGTCTGGAGCGTACCGCCGCAGCGCGCGGAGACCCTGATGGCGCTGGACGATGTTGCGCTGGCCGGTGTCATTCGTGCCGCCGTGGGCCCGCGGCTCGGACGCGTTCTGGCGATCGAGGCGCGGGCGGTGCGGCGCACCACCCTGGCGGTCGCGCGTCCGCGCACCGGGCCCCGACTGGCGATGATCGGGAACGCCGCGCAGACCCTGCACCCGATCGCTGGCCAAGGCTTCAATCTCGGCCTGCGCGACGCTGCCGCCCTGGCCGCGCGATTGGCCGATACGCCCCATGGCGAGATCGGTTCGCCGGCCATGTTGGCCGCATTCGAGCGCGGCCGCCGCAGCGACCAGTGGGGCGGCGTGGCCTACACCGACGGCCTGCTCCGCGTCGCCAGCCTGGGCAGCGGACCGGCGCGTCTGCTGCGTGGCCTCGGGCTCGCCGCCCTCGATGTACTGCCCGGTGCCCGGCGCGCGCTGCTGGCGCGCAGCGTCTTCGGGCTGCACCTTTAGTCGCGTGGCAGGCCGATCGGCCTGCGCAAACTGCGTGAAGGCCCTTCCGCGGGTCGGCCACGGAACGTAGAATCCTGTCCCTTCAATCGGTATGGCTTTTCGGGCGCCGCCTTCGGGTCGCGCCAACCCCCACATGCAGATCGGCAAGCACACCCTCCGCAACAACCTGTTCGTCGCACCCATGGCGGGTGTGACAGACCGGCCGTTCCGGCAGCTGTGCAAGACCCTCGGTGCTGGTGTGGCGGTGAGCGAGATGGTGACCTCCAACTCGCTGCTGTATGGCTCGGAGAAGACGCGCCGCCGTGCCGACCACACCGGCGAGGTCGATCCGATCTCGGTGCAGATCGCCGGTGCCGACCCGGTCATGCTGGCCGAGGCCGCGCGCTACAACGTCGACGAGGGCGCGCAGATCATCGACATCAACATGGGCTGCCCGGCCAAGAAGGTCTGCAACGTGATGGCCGGCAGCGCGCTGATGCAGGACGAGCCGCTGGTCGGCCGCATCCTCGCCGCGGTGGTCAATGCCGTACCCGAGGTGCCGGTCACGCTCAAGTTCCGCACCGGCTGGAATCGCGAGAACAAGAACGCTCCAGTCATCGCGCGCATCGCCGAGGAATCGGGCATCCAGCTGATCGCCATTCACGGCCGCACCCGTGCCGACCAGTACATGGGCGACGCCGAGTACGACACCATCAAGCTGGTCAAGAGCCAGCGCGGCATCCCGGTGATTGCCAACGGCGACATCACCAGCCCGCAGAAAGCCAAGTTCGTGCTCGACCACACCGGCGCCGACGGCGTGATGATCGGCCGTGCCGCGCAGGGCCGGCCGTGGATCTTCCGCGAGATCGAGCACTTCCTGAAGACCGGCCAGGTCCTGCCGCCGCCGCGTGTTGACGAGATCCACCGCGTCATGATCGCGCACATCGAAGACCTCTACGGTTTCTACGGCATCGAGCGTGGCCTGCGCGTGGCGCGCAAGCACATCAGCTGGTACACCAAGGGCCTGGTCGGCTCGGCAAGCTTCCGCCACGCCATGAACCAGCTCGAGACGGTCGCCGAGCAGCGTGCCGCCATCGACGACTTCTTCGCCAGCCTGGGCCATGTCGCCGAGCGCCTGGTCTACGACGACAGCGAGACAGCCGAGACCGGGCTGGCAGCTGCGGAGCTGGCAGCGTGAGCGGGTCGGGCATGGGCGACTCGAGCCTGAGCCGCTGCGTCCGGCAGTCGCTCGAGGAATATTTCCAACACCTCGATGGCGAAGCGCCGCACGAGGTGCAGAGGCTGGTCATGGAGGCAGTGGAAAAGCCGATGCTCGAGGTGGTGATGCGACACGCCCGTGGCAACCAGACGCTCGCCGCGCAGATCCTTGGCATCAGCCGCAACACCCTGCACAAGAAGCTGGTGCAGCATGGCCTGGACGGCTGACCGCCAGTGACAGCAGCCACAGATCCTGGGCGCTTCGCCCTCCTCAGCGTCTCCGACAAGCGTGGCGTGATCGACTTTGGCCGTGCCCTGGCCGGGCTCGGTTTCCGGCTGCTGTCCACCGGCGGTACCGCGTCCGCCCTGCGCGATGCCGGCCTGGCGGTGACCGATGTGGCGGAACACACGGGTTCGCCGGAGATGCTCGACGGCCGCGTCAAGACGCTGCACCCGCGCGTGCACGGCGGCATCCTGGCGCGCCGCGACCTGCCGGAGCATATGGCCACCCTGGCGCAGCACGGCATACCCGCCATCGACATCGTCGCCGTCAACCTCTATCCGTTCGCACAGACGGTCGCGCGGCCGGGTTGCAGCATGGATGACGCGATCGAGAACATCGACATCGGCGGCCCGGCCATGGTGCGCGCGGCGGCCAAGAACCACGGTGGCGCGGCGGGCGGCGTCGGCATCGTCACCGACCCGGATGACTACGCCGCGGTGCTCGACGAACTACGCGGCGCGGGTGCCTTGAGTGCCGCCACGCGCTACCGCCTCGCGGTCAAGGCTTTCACCCACACCGCGCGCTACGACGGCATGGTCGCCAACTGGCTGTCGAGCCGCGAGCCCGGTGTCGAGACGGCCAGTGACGTTCCCGCGGCGGAATTCCCCGAGCGGCTTCAGCTCGGCTTCGACCGCCTGCAGAGCCTGCGTTACGGCGAGAACCCGCACCAGTCGGCAGCCTTCTACCGCGACCCGCTGGCAGCAGCTGGAGGCATCGCCGGTGCCGTGCAACTCCAAGGGAAAGAACTGAGCTACAACAACATCGCCGATGCCGACGCGGCATGGGAGTGCGTCAAGGCCTTTGCCACCGGTGCCTGCGTCATCGTCAAGCACGCCAACCCCTGCGGCGTGGCATTGGGCGACACCGCGCTGCAGGCCTACCAGCGCGCCTTCGCCACCGACCCGACCTCGGCCTTCGGCGGCATCATCGCCTTCAACCGCGAGGTCGATGCCGCCACCGCCGAGGGCGTGAGCAAGCAGTTCATGGAGGTACTGATCGCGCCGGCCTACACGCCGGAAGCGTTGGCGCTGCTGGCTGCCAAGGCCAACGTGCGGGTTCTGCAGTGCGCGCTTGATGGTGAATCGGCCGAACCTGACAACGTCTGGGACTTGAAGCGCGTCGGTGGTGGCCTGCTGGTGCAGACGCGCGACTTACGCACCGCAGCCGACGACGCTTTGCGCGTGGTCACCGAGCGTCAGCCCACCGCGGCCGAGATGGCCGACCTGCGCTTTGCTTGGACGGTGGCACGGTTCGTGAAGAGCAACGCCATCGTCTACTGCAAGGACGGTCAGACGGTGGGCGTGGGTGCCGGTCAGATGAGCCGAATCGACTCCACTCGTATCGCCCGCATCAAGGCGGAGCACGCTGGCCTGCAGATCGCTGGTTCGGTGGTCGCCTCCGACGCCTTTTTCCCCTTCCGCGATGGCCTGGAGGTGCTGGCTGAAGCAGGCGCCACGGCGGTGATCCAGCCGGGCGGCTCGCAGCGCGACGCTGAAGTCATCGCTGCCGCCGACCAGCACGGCATCGCCATGGTCTTCACCGGCTTCCGCCACTTCAGGCACTGACATGAAGGTCCTCGTCATCGGCGGCGGCGCCCGCGAACATGCCTTGGCGTGGAAGCTGGCGCAGTCCGAGCAGGTCGACGAGGTGGTGGTCAGCCCGGGCAACGGCGGCACCGCTCGCGAGCCGGGCTGCCGCAACGCCGCAGCCGGTAGCGTGCCCGACTGGCTGGCGCTGGCGCAGCGCGAGGATGTCGACCTGACCGTGGTCGGCCCCGAGAACCCGCTCGCCGACGGTCTGGTGGACAGCTTCCGCGCTGCCGGTTTCCCGGTGGTGGGGCCGACCCGCGCTGCGGCCAAGCTCGAGAGTTCGAAGGACTTCGCCAAGGCCTTCATGACGCGTCACGGTATTCCCACCGCTGCTTACGCCACCTTCACCGATGCCGCCGCCGCGCACGCCTACGTCGATGTGCAGGGCGCGCCGATCGTGGTCAAGGCCGACGGCCTGGCCGCTGGCAAGGGCGTGGTGGTGGCGCAGACCGCCGCCGCGGCGCACGCCGCGATCGACGCCATGCTCGAGGGCAACAGTCTGGGTAGCGCCGGCGCGCGCGTGGTGATCGAGGGCTTCCTGAGCGGGGAGGAGGCGAGCTTCATCGTCGTCGCGCACGGCGAACAGGTGGTCGCGTTCGCCTCGAGCCAGGACCACAAGCGGCTCAAGGATGGCGATGAGGGCCCCAACACCGGCGGCATGGGCGCCTACTCGCCGGCGCCGGTGATCAGCGTCGAGATGCATCAGCGCGTCATGGACGAGGTGATCCGCCCCGCGTTGCGCGGCATGGTCGCCGATGGCACGCCCTTTACCGGCTTCCTCTACGCCGGGTTGATGATCGGCGACGATGGCCGCATCGGTGTGCTCGAGTTCAACTGCCGCATGGGCGACCCCGAGACGCAGCCAATCCTGATGCGCTATGCCGGCGATTTCGCTCTGCTGATGCTGCACGCGGCGCACGGTACCCTGCACCTGGCCGATCCCGACTGGGACCCGCGCCCGGCGCTGGGCGTGGTGCTGGCGGCCGCTGGCTATCCGGAGTCGCCGCGCAAGGGCGATGCCATCGCCGGGCTGCCTGCCGACAACGACAATCTGCACGTCTTCCATGCTGGCACTACGCTGGGCGAGGACGAGCAGCTGCGCACCAGTGGCGGCCGCGTTCTGACCGTGACCGCGATTGGCAACGACCTGCGCGACGCGGCGCGGCGCGCCTATGCCGCTGCCGACAGCATCGTCTTCGAGGGTCGCCAGATGCGCCGCGACATCGGTCACCGCGCGCTGGACAGAAGGTAAAATCCAGACATGGATATCCGCGCCGTATACGACTACCTCACCGGCCTGCAGGACCGCATCATCGACCGCATGCAGTCGATCGATGGCAAGCCGTTCCGTACCGACAGCTGGGACCGGCCCGAGGGCGGTGGCGGCATCAGCCGCCTGGTCGAGGAGGGCAACGTGCTTGAACGTGGCGGGGTCAATTTCTCGCACGTGCTGGGCAGCAAGCTGCCGCCATCGGCCAGCGCGCACCGGCCCGAGCTTGCCGGCCGGCCGTGGGAGGCGATGGGGGTGTCGCTGGTGCTGCACCCGCGCAACCCCTACGCGCCGACCGTGCACATGAACGTGCGTTTCTTTGTTGCGCAGCCCATCCGCGAGGGTGAGCAGCCGGTGTGGTGGTTCGGCGGCGGCATGGACCTGACGCCCTACTACGGCTTCGACGAGGACGCGGCTCACTTCCACCGCGAGTGCCAGTCGGCGCTCGACCCGTTTGGCGCCGACTACCACCCGCGCTTCAAGACCTGGTGCGACGAGTACTTCTTCCTCAAGCACCGTGGCGAGCCGCGTGGCGTGGGTGGGGTGTTCTTCGACGACCTCGGCGCGCAGGGCGAGATCGACTTCGACCGCGCCTTCGCGCTGATGCGCAGCGTCGGCGACCACTTCCTGTCCGCCTACGCGCCCATCCTCGAGCGGCGCAAAGATGTTGCATATGGCGAGCGTGAGCGCGACTTTCAGGCCTACCGCCGCGGGCGCTATGTCGAGTTCAATCTGGTGTTCGACCGCGGCACGCTGTTCGGGCTGCAGTCGGGCGGGCGCACCGAGTCGATCCTGATGTCGATGCCGCCGATCGTGAAGTGGCGCTACGACTGGACGCCGGAGCCGGGTACGGCCGAGGCAAAGCTCTACGAGCGTTACCTGGTGCCGCGAGACTGGGCCGCGCTGGCGGCCGTGCCGGCCTGAGCCAGACTGTTTCGAGCCTGGCCTACTTTTTGAGCAGCGGCTCGATCATCACGTCCTTGGTGAAGAAGGTGTCCTGCTTGCCGGCGCAGGTCATGAATGCCAGCGCATCCCCGACACGCAGGAACTGACCCTCAAGCCCGAGGTAGTGGTTCTGCACCCGGTAGGCCTCGGTCTCGGTTCTCATGGTGGTTGGGCAGTCGGCAAAGATCGCCTCGCCCTTGGCCTTGAACTGCAGCACGTGCACCAGTTCGTGCAGCAGGAAGCTGTTGTCTGACGGGTTGTCGAGGTCGAGGTTGTCGCGGATCAGGATCTGGTAGCGGTCACTGTCGAAGATGGCGACCATGCCCTCGCAACCCTTGGCGTCCTCGGGGCAGATCTCGCGGCTGATCTCGCTGACCGGCAGTTGCCGGATGGGCGGCAGGTCCTGCTGAGGGATGACCGGGTAGCCGGACAGCTTGGCGGCAATTGGCAGCAGGTAGGCGATGAGGTCGGCGGAGACCATGTGCTGCCTTTCATGTCCGGACGTGTCGGGCTAGGACCGGTGCTTTCGGACCTCGTTCCCGCCCAAGGCAAATCAGGAGCCGGTCCAGTGCCGGCGTGACGCTGCTCCGAGGGCTGGTCAGCGAACCTTCATGCCGGGCTGTGCACCGTCGTCCGGCGAGAGGATGAACAGCCCGGCCACGCCGCCCGTCTCATCCGATGCCGCGAGCACCATGCCCTCGGAGATGCCGAACTTCATCTTGCGTGGCGCCAGATTGGCCACCATCACCGTCAGCCGGCCCTCCAGCGCCTCGGGCGCGTAGGCGCTCTTGATGCCGGCAAAGACCTGGCGCATGCCCATCGCCCCCAGATCCAGCTGCAGGCGGAGCAGCTTGTCGGCGCCCTCCACGTGCTCGGCCTTGGCGATGCGCGCGATGCGCAGGTCGACCTTGGCGAAGTCGTCGATGCCTATGTGGGCGCTATCGGTCCGGGCGTTGTCGGTTGCGGCGGTCTCGCTCATGGCGGCTCCGGAGGGTGAGGGCGATGGCTGCGCCGGGGTGGCGGCCTTGGCGGGTTTGGTCGCGGGCGCAGGCACCAGCGTCTGGCGGTTGGCTGCCACCAGGGCGTCGATCAGCTTGCTGTCGATGCGCTGCATCAGGTGCTGGTAGGCCTTGACCGGCTGATCAGCCGACAGGCCCTTTGCCACATCGCCCCACGCCAGCGGCGGCACGTCGAGGAAGGCCTCGACCTTCGCTGCAACTGCGGGTAGCACTGGCTTGAGGTAAAGCGTGAGCAGGCGGAAGCATTCCAGCGCCACCGTGCAGACGCGGTGCAGGTCGGCGTCGCGCCCCTCCAGCTTGGCCAGCTCCCACGGCTTCTCGCTGTCGACGAAGACGTTGACGCCATCTGCCAGCTCCATGACGCGGCGCATCGCCTTGGCGAACTCGCGCGCCTCGTAGAGCGCGGCGATCTCGTCGGCGGCGCTGCGCAGCTCGGCCACCAGCGGGTGAGCCAGCGCTGCCGCGTCGACTTGGCCGTCGAAGCGCTTGGCGAGGAAGCCTGCACAGCGGCTGGCGATGTTGACGTACTTACCGACCAGGTCGCTGTTGACGCGGGCAACGAAGTCCTCGAGCTTGAGGTCGATGTCCTCGAGGCTGGCGTTGAGTTTGGCGGCGAAGTAGTAGCGCAGCCACTCCGGGTTGAGGCCCTGCTGGAGGTAGCTGGCGGCGGTGATGAAGGTCCCCCGCGACTTGCTCATCTTCTCGCCGTCGACGGTCAGGAAGCCGTGCGCGAAGACATTGGTCGGCGTGCGGTAGCCGGCAAAGTTCAGCATGGCCGGCCAGAACAGCGTGTGGAAGTAGAGGATGTCCTTGCCGATGAAGTGGTACTGCTCGGTGGCGCTGCCCGGTCGCGTCCACTCGGCAAAGTCAAGGCCCTCGCGGGCGCAGATCTGCTGGAAGCTGGCGTAGTAGCCGACCGGCGCATCCAGCCACACATAGAAGTACTTGCCCGGTGCGTCGGGGATCTCAAAGCCAAAGTACGGCGCGTCGCGCGAGATGTCCCAGTCGCCCAGCTTCGATTCGTCGCCAGCCTCGCCCACCCACTCGCGCATCTTGTTGCGCGCCTCGGGCTGAAGCCGGTCTGCGGCCTGCGTCCACTCGCGCAAAAAGGCCTCGCAACGCGGGTCGGAGAGCTTGAAGAAGTGGTGCTCGGAGGCCTTGCGCACCGGAACCGCGCCGCTCACGGCGGAGTAGGGGTTCTTCAGCTCGGTCGGGCTGTAGGTGGCGCCACACTTCTCGCAGCTGTCGCCGTACTGGTCCTTGGCGTGGCACTTCGGGCACTCGCCCTTGATGAAGCGGTCAGGCAGGAACATCTGCTTGACCGAGTCATAGAACTGCTCGACGTCGCGCGTCTCGATCAGGCCGGCCACCTTGAGCTTGCGGTAGATGCCCTGTGCCAGGTCACGGTTCTCATCGCAGTCGGTGCTGCCGAAGTTGTCGAAACTCACGCCGAAGCCGTCGAAGTCGGCCTTGTGCTCGTGCCAGACGCGTTCGATCAGCTGCTTGGGCGTGATGCCCTCGGACTCGGCGCGCAACATGATCGGCGTGCCGTGGGTGTCGTCGGCGCAGGCGTACCAGACCTCGTGCCCGCGCATGCGCTGGAAGCGGACCCAGATGTCGGTCTGGATGTACTCCACCAGATGGCCGATGTGGATCTGGCCATTGGCGTAGGGCAGCGCGGAGGTGACGAGCAGGCGGCGGGACATGGTGGTTGAGAGCGGCTCCGGGCCGGCGGGCGGTCCCCGCTGCGGCGAATCGCGGATGTTACCGGAACTGACCCGTCCGACCTTCCCTCTGAGACAGGGCGGTTGGCGGTGGTGATCTTCAGCAACCGTCGGCCGTGGCAGCGCATGAGACAATCCGCCGCCCTTGAGTCCCAGACCCATCCATCTCCGGAGTAGAGCAGTGGCAGACCAGAACCAAGTACTCGACGCCTGCAGGGCGCTCATCGACCCCAACACCGGCAAAGACTTCGTCTCGCAGAAGTCGATCCGCAACGTCAAGGTGGACGGCGACAAGGTCTCTCTGGAACTCATGCTCGGCTACCCCGCGCAGAGCCAGCAAGACACCTTCCGCGAGCAGATCATCGGCGCAGTACGGGCGCTGCCGGGCGTGGCCAACGTCAGCGTGATGGTGCGCAGCGAGATCGTTGCCCACGGCGTGCAGCGTGGCGTCAAGTTGATCCCGGGGGTCAAGAACATCATCGCGGTGGCAAGCGGCAAGGGCGGCGTGGGCAAGAGCACCACCGCCGTGAATCTGGCTCTGGCACTGGCCGCTGAGGGCGCGCGCGTCGGCATGCTCGATGCCGACATCTACGGCCCGTCGCAGCCCACCATGCTCGGGATCACCGGCAAGCCGGACACTTCCGACGGCCAGATGCTCGAGCCGATGTGGCATTACGGCGTGCAGGCGATGAGTGTGGGCTTCCTTATCGACCCCGACACGCCGATGGTATGGCGCGGCCCGATGGTCACGTCTGCATTGGAACAGCTGCTCAACCAGACCCGCTGGCAGGAGCTCGACTACCTGGTGGTCGACCTGCCGCCCGGCACCGGCGACATCCAGCTCACCCTGGCGCAGAAGGTGCCTGTCACCGGCGCGGTGATCGTCACCACGCCGCAGGACATCGCCCTGCTCGACGCACGCAAGGGCCTGAAGATGTTCGAGAAGGTGGGCATCCCCATCCTCGGCATCGTCGAGAACATGAGCATCCACATCTGCAGCAATTGCGGCCACCAGGAGCACATCTTCGGCAGCGGCGGCGGCGCGAAGATGTGCGCCGACTACGGCACCGAGTTGCTCGGCAGCCTGCCGCTCGACATCCGCATCCGCGAGCAGGCTGACAGCGGCTCACCGACGGTGGTGGCCGACCCGCAGGGCGCAATCAGCGAGATCTACAAGGCGATCGCGCGCAAGGTCGCGGTGAAGGTGGCGGAGAAGGGCGCCGACATGTCGGCAAAATTCCCCAAGATCGTTGTTCAGAACACCTGAGCCGGGTGCTGATCACCAGCGCCTGATGGCGCGCTACGACCCGCGGCGCGTGGCTGGCTAAGCGTCAGCCCATGTCCGGCAGGCTGCGCTGCTGGGCGTCCAGCACCTCGAGGATGATCTGCTCGGCCACCGCGTCTTCCTTGCCGCCGGCCTGACGCTGCTCCATGTACCAGGTGATGATGAAGCCGCCGACCGCGTTGTCCCGGGTCATCTCGTCCAGATCCAGATTGTTGGCTTCGAGCACCTTGAGCAGTACCGCGTCGTCGTAGCGGATGTGCTTGTGCACCGGGTCGCGGCGCAGATTGAGGTTCTCGAACTTGACGTCGTCGGGGATGACGATGAGGCGGGAGTCAGACATACGGTTTCCGGGTAGAGGCGCGACCAAGCTTAAGTGGCCGGCATTCTAGCCGCCTGCCCTACAATACGCGCCCTGTTTCCCCTCGCGCCGTTCGCGGCCGGCTTTCAGGCACGTCCATGCAATACGTCTCCACCCGCGGCCAGTCGCCCGCGCTGTCCTTCTCCGATACCCTGCTCGGGGGGCTGATGACCGACGGTGGTCTGGCCATGCCGACCGCCTACCCGCGCTTCACCCCGACCGAGCTTGAGGCCATGCGTGGGCTGGACTACGCAGACCTGGCCTTCGCGGTGCTGTCGCGCTTCATCACCGACATCCCGGCCGACGACCTGCGCAGCATCCTGCGCCGCACCTACACGCCGGCGGTCTACTGCAACTCGGTGACCGGCTCCGACGCCCGCCAGATCACGCCGCTCTACACGCTGGAGCCGGGCCTGCACCTGCTGGAGCTGTCCAACGGCCCGACGCTCGCCTTCAAGGACATGGCGATGCAGCTGCTCGGCAACCTGTTCGAGTACGTGCTGGCGCGGACCGGCCAATCACTCAACATCCTCGGCGCGACCAGTGGCGATACCGGCTCGAGCGCCGAATACGCGATGCGCGGCAAGCGCGGTGTGCGCGTCTTCATGCTCAGCCCGCACGGCAAGATGAGCCGCTTCCAGACCGCGCAGATGTTCAGCCTGCAGGACCCGAACATCGTCAACATCGCGGTCAAGGGCGTGTTCGACGACTGCCAGGACGTCGTCAAGGCGGTCAGCAACGACCTCGCCTTCAAGACCCGGCACCGCATCGGCACCGTCAACCCGATCAACTGGGCGCGTGTCTCGGCGCAGGTGGTCTACTACTTCAAGGGCTACTTCGCGGCGACCACGTCGTCCGAACAGAAGGTCTCGTTCTGCGTGCCCTC
>JACCDS011530858.1_pt1 | contig 14283 bp, 13 predicted proteins | sample 7446441 | NCBI WGS metagenome assembly JACCDS01 (sample SAMN15323445, study PRJNA562643) | freshwater metagenome | isolation source: river surface water | place: USA:Blue River Watershed | collected 2017-08-17 | reverse complement strand
GCCGATCTCATCGCGAATCACCCACAGCAGGGGGGTGTCCGGCTCGGCCTGGACGGAAACCGTCGAGCCGTTCAGATTGAAACTGATTGCCATGGTTTTACTCTCCTCTTTCTGGTTTCACTGCAAAGTAAGCCAATGATCGCTCATTAGTTTTTTTTAACAATCTGGCATGTGCGCCATTCCAGATTTTTTGCGTCATCGTGCGGTCTTTTTATGGGGCCGCATCGACGCGCGTTTTACTCCCGCTTGTGTTTTTCACCGACTGCGCATTTTATGTTTTCAGTCGATGCACCTCACCGCCGTGTCTATATATCACCCTTATTTCGCAAAATCAAGAAACCGCATAAAGGTCACGATTATCGAATGCCCATCTCTTGACCAAACGAAAGTTTTGGGTGCCAAAACCATCCCGACTTCCGTTCCGGAAACAGTCCGGACGCGGACCGAAACCGGACTGAAATACGTTTACTTCACAAAATTTTCCAGCCCGAGCCCCGACCGCACCGCCGGTTGCTGCGGCGCGCTCCAGCTCAGGTTCACACTGGCCGCCGCCCCGGACATCTCACCATTGCCGATCAACCCGGCGATAGCGATATCGACTGACTTGAGCAAAGCCGCATGCTCTGCAGTCGACACAAACCCGAGGTTGAAGCCAACCGGCAGCATCAGTCCCGACGCACGCAAGGGCGTCTGGGGATTCTCCGCGCGGTACATGTCGAACTTGTGCGCCTCGACCAGCGTGACATCGAAATCGCCGCGCACCATCGCGTCAAACGGCTCATCGCGCACATCGACATGCGACACGTTCTTCAGCAGGATGCCCTGCTTGTAGGCCATCGCGATCAGGTCGCCGATCGATGCGGGCCGGTTGCCAATTCGATACGGCTGAAGGTCGTCGATTGCCTTCACATCGCCCTGCACCCTCGGCCCGAGCACGGGCGTTACGCCGGCGAAGTAATACGGCGCGCTCGGTATCAGCTGCGCTCCCTTCACCGGGTTCTGGCGCTTCTCGTCGGGCAGGCCATCGACCGGCGGCAGCACGGTCTCGTCGAGACCCGCAGGGCGCTCGAGCGACGACTGCACCAGCGGGAAACCGCCGACCAGGTCGCAGACGCCGGACGTCAGCAGCACGCTGGCCTTCAGCGATACCGGCACGCGGCTGCGTCGCTCTTTCTGGTACCAGCGAATTTCGAGCGGCCGGTCGAGCTGTTTCGCGACCGCGCGTGCGACCGCGACATCGAAGCCGCTTTCCTTGCCGTCCTTGACTGACGAGAACGGTTGGTTGTCTTTGTTCAGGCAGACCTTCAGCGGTTCGGCTGCGGCGACGCTGGCCGAAGCGACGAACAGTCCGACCAGCAGCGTAGCGCGTACGGTCTTCATAGTTTGCCGCCGCGCGTGCCGACATAGGCCCACAGCAACGCAACCTCGTCGTCAGACAGGATGCCTTTCCAAGGCGGCATCGCCCGCTTGCCATTGATGACCGAGTTGAAGAAGCGCGCGCGATCGTTCAGCGGGAAGGTACGCAGGTCAAATGCGTTATTTCCTGCCACCATTTCCGGCCCATGGCAGCGCAGGCACAGCTGCTTGTACATGGTGCGACCCTTCTCGGTGCGCTCCGGCGTCAGCTCAGCCGGGCGTCCTTCGCCACCCCACGGGTTGGCATCGTCGGCGTGGGCGGGCGCTGTCAGCATCGCGGCTGCGGACAGTAACAGGGTGGAAATAAGGGAATGGCGGATAGATGTTTTCATTGGATTGTTATGGAATGTCTCACTACGCGTGTCTCATTACGATAGGGATGGCTATTTACTACTTCACGACGTTATTACGGTTACAACGGTTTACTGCAAATAGATCTCGTATAAAAAAACAGGCATTGGCAGGGCCGCGCCCGCCAATGCCTGTCTATCTTACCGCCTGATCAGCCAGACTTCATTCAATCCGCCAGTGCGAAGGTCCACAGTGACGAACCGGTCGGCACGTTCTTCAGGCGCTCATCACCCGAGTACAGTGCATACACGCCGCCGGTACCGGAAGCCACGGTCACGTACTGCTTACCGTTCTTCTCCCAGGTGATCGGCATCGACACGATGCCCGAGCCGGTCTGGAACGACCACAGCTTCTTGCCGGTCTGGTCGTCGTACGCGAGGAACTCGCCCGTCATCGCGCCGGTGAACACCAAGCCGCCCTTGGTCGCCATCACGCCGGCGAAGTACGGAATCGCCAGCGGCACGCGCCACTTCTCTTTCGCCGTCAGCGGATCCATCGCCTTCAGGTAGCCGCGCGGCTGCTTCGCGTCATACGTGAAGCCGGTGAAGTCCATGCCGATATAGAACTGACCGCGCTTCCACTCCTGCTCGACCAGCCGGTACGACATGCCAAAGTTGAGCGTGTTGGCAAACACGGTGTTGGTCTCGGGGTTATACGCAACCGGGCTCCAGTTCTTGCCACCCAGAGCGGACGGCCACACGTCATCAGCCTTGTCCATCACCAGCGTCTTGCGGTGACGCGCGGTCATCTCGCTGTCGATCGGACGGCCGGTCTTCAGGTCGATGCCCTTGGCCCAGTCCACACGATCGACAAACTTGTTCGCCGCGATCAGCTGGCCGTTGGTACGGTCAACCACGTACAGGAAACCGTTACGGTCAGCGTGGATGAGCACCTTGCGGTTCTTGCCGTCGACCTTGATGTCGGCGAGCACGTTCTCGTTCACGCCGTCATAGTCATACGCATCGTTTGGCGACCACTGATAGTGCCAGACGAGTTCGCCCGTCTTCGGACGAAGCGCCACCACCGACGCGATGTACTTGTTGTCCATACCGCCACGGAACGCCGGGTTCCACGGACCGCCGTTACCGGTGCCCCAGTAGACCAGATCCAGCTCCGGATCATACGAACCGGTCAGCCAGGTGGTGCCGCCGCCGCGCTTGTAGGTGTCGCCCGGCCAGGTATCACCACCCGGCTCACCCGGAGCGGCCGTGGTGAAACGACGCCAGAGCTTTTTACCGGTCTTCAGATCATAGCCATCGACGAAGCCGCGCACGCCGTACTCGCCGCCGGACATACCCGTGATCAGCACGCCATTGGCCACGATCGGGGCGACCGTGATCGAGAAGCCCTGCTTATAGTCTTCAACGACAGTCTTCCAGAGCTGCTTGCCGGTCTTCATATCCAGCGCAATGATCGATGCATCGATCACAGTGCGGTAGACCACGCCTTCATAGGCAGCAACGCCGCGGTTGTGGTTACCGCAGCAGACGGCGTTGTACACATCATCCGGCAGTTCCAGCGGTGCTTTCCAAAGCTGCTTGCCGGTCAGTGCGTCAACGGCGAGCGTGGCGTTCACGGTCGGCAGGTACAGGATGCCATCGATCAGCAGCGGCTGCTGCGACTGCGGCTGGTTCGATTCCAGGCTCAGGCTCCAGACCGGTGCCAGCTTCTTCACGTTGAAGCGGTTGATCTGGTTCAGCGTCGAGAAACGCTGCTGGCCATAGCCCATGCCGTAGGTGGTGACGTTACCCGTTGTCTTTGCATCGTTCTGCAGATCGGCAACGGTCGGGCCTGTAGCCATAGCAGCCGACGCAAACCCGGCGCCGACAGCGGCCGCCAGAGTGAGGCTCAAGAGTTTTGCTTTCACGGTATCTCCTTTGTTATTCAAACTATGCACTGCGGTTGGTACGGGGGAAAAATCGTTTTTAGGTCCTCCTTCAAACGAATGGGTCGATAACTGAGCAATCTGAGTGCTGGCAGCATTGATCGCCTAGATCGATTCACCGATCAGGCTCAGGCCCGCACCAGACGACTCAGCGCCTGGTCGAGCCGCTGGTTTTCCTGCAGGCCGAGCGCTCGCGCGGCGTCGTTCAGGTGCGAGATCACGCCGTGGTCCCACATGTCTTGCGAATCGCCGATGCGCGCGCTCAGGTGCGACACCGTGCCGCCTGCAATCGAACGCGCCTGCAGCATCTGCAACGCAGCGATGCCGGCGTCTTCCTTGCCCACACCGGCGTCATTGAAGAACACCGCCTTCAGCGGCACCTCCAGAGCGAATTCACCCGAGCTGCTGCCACCGTGCGATGCCGACACAATGACCTGGCCTTCGTCATCTTTGGAAACCTTGGTGATCGAATCCATCAGGATCACCTTGCCCAGTTCACCCTGGGCTGCCTGCTTCTTCAACATTTTGCTAATCCTTCCTGTTCTGTCTTTGCTCGAGAAACCCGATCAGGCCTCGACCTGGGTAATCATGCGGATGCTCTCTTCGATCGCTTCCGGCTCGAACACCTTCTTCCAGTCGGGTACGAAGATTTCCTTCTTCGCCCGCTCGACGGCGCGGTTGGCTGCATCGGACATACGCACGCCCGGCATCTGATCGAAAAGGATCGCGAGTTCTACATTCAAATGACCAAGGATGAAGTCATGCGCGACCTGCTTGGGCACACCGCGGCGCACGGCTTCATCCGTCGCTTCGCGGATCACGGTCAGGCAGGTGGCGCAGATGGTCTCGGACAGCACCGGCTCGAGGATCGCCATCTGGTCAACCGTGGCGCGATGCACTTCGATCACGGGGGCGTACATACGTTTGGAGATCTCGGCAGCAAGTTCATAATGCGCCTCGGGGCCGCGCATCAGCGCGCACACGATGCTTTGCTTGGCCGCCACACCGCCGAAGTAATCGCGGCGCGCGACCGGATCGCTCTCGTCATTGAAGATCGATGGATGGCAGGGATGCGCAACGAAGATCGACAGGTCTTCACGGTCCGGCAGCTCGCCGGCAAACGGCGCGGCGGCATCCAGCGCGATCAGGATCGCGCCCTGCTTGAACAGGTGGGACAGCTGGTGCGTTGCACGGCCGATCACGTTATCGGGAATCGCAAGAATCACCACATCGGCTTCGGGCAAAACATCCTCAGCGGGACGGCAGCTGATACCAAGCGGCTTCAGTCTTTCCTGGCCTGTGGCGCTGACTTCTACATGCGACACCTGCCACGGCGAGCCCACCAGATTCGACGAGCAGCGATAGCCCATCTTGCCGCCGGCACCCAGGATTACGATCTTTGTCATTACTTGCTCCTCTACAGTCGGCTTGTGGCCGGCTTCCATGCTTCTTGTCGAAGCGCTGCTAAAAAAACGGTGAGCTGCGTGTCCGCCGGGTTAGCTGACAGCTGCAGTGCGCGTGCCGGCACGCGCGGTTTCAAAGAAATTGGCATCACCCATCTGGCCGCCCTTCAGTGCGACCTCCACACCATCCAGCCAGGACTGGCCGGGCGAGATGAAGCGGCACAGCGGTGCGCCGCGCGTCAGCCGCGCAGCGACGACCAAGCCATCCGGTGTCAGTACCTGCGTGACCTGGCTCGATGTATCGCCGCCGGACAGCAGAAGTCGCTTCAGCGGGTGCTGCTGCAGGACAGAGCGCACGATTTGTCCGAGCCGCTGACCAAGCAGCCGACCGCCCTCTTGCCGCGCACGCGCGGTGCTCCAGCCGCGGGTGCGAAGTGCGTCCAGTGTCTGTTCGATGCGCGAGTCATCAGGACCGCGCGCGGTATGCAGGATCACACTGCGTCCGGACGCCAGCGTCGCCAGCACCTCGACGATCAGTGCGCGCGATGCAGCGGGCCAGCGTTCGTCGTCCAGCAGCGCAACCGCATCCAGGGCAATGCCATGGAAACCGGCGTACAGCGCGCCATCGATCTGCTGCATCGACAGTGTCGAGGCGCTACCCGAGATCGCCAGCACGGTGTCGGCTTCGTCAAAATCTTCATAAGACGGATCGCTTGCACCGAGCTCGCCGCGTTCGCGCCACCATTGCGTGAGTGCGTATTCAACGCCGGACGGACCAACGGTAAACAGCGGCGACTCTTTCTGTGCGAGTCGTTCGAGCAAGCCGCCGACGGTGGTCAGCTGCTGCTCGGAGGCGCTGTCGATCAGCACGGCCTGTGGCTTCTGCGCCAGCACATCATTCAACGCAGCGGCTGCGGAATCGAGACCCGGCTCGATCGCGGGAAACTCCAGCCGGCCGACGGACATGGCCGTCTGGCGTTTCAGCTGCACCAGCAGATCGCTGTCATCGTTCGGCGTCACCGGATGTACGCTCATGATCGGATGACGATCGAGCCGATACACACGGCCATCGGTGCCGGAGCGCGCGAACAGATTGCCGAACAGGCAGTAGCGCTGCAGCGCCGGCGTGCTACCGACGACCGGAATGAAACGGTTGCGGAAGATAGTCTGCGCAATCTCCATCGTGCGGCCGATGCTGCCGATACCGGGTGAGCTGTCGAAGGTCGAGCAGACTTTGTAATGCACGATCGGCGCGCCGCAGTTCGCGAGTGCCTTGAATACCGGCGGCAGGTGGCCATCCATTTCTTCCGGCGTCATCGCACGGCTGTCGCCAGCCACGCCCACTGCATCGAGTTCAGGAAAACGCGCCAGCACTTCCGGCGTCGGAGGCTGCAGCAGTAATGCGGTGCGCATGCCGGCGAATGCGAGTACCTCGAGTGCATCGGTCGAGCCGGTGAAATCGTCGCCGTAGAAAGCCAGCTTCAGCGGAGGCTTCACGGCGCTCATGCGGCCACTCCGAATTTCGCCAGCGCGGCCTTGAGCGCCGGACGCTCTTGCGCATACTGCTCCAGCGGCTGACCTTGTCGAGCCGCTTCCCAGCCTTCGCGCATGCTGGCCACACCGGCCGCGATGCCGCCCGGATGGCCGATGATGCCGCCGCCGGCCAGATGCATCAGGTCGTCGCTCTTCAGCCCTTCGTGGATCATCGGCGCGAGTCCGGCCCACTGACCCGACGAGAACACCGGCATGATCGGCGCCACGCCGGAGAAAGGCGCAAGGCAACTCGCGGCCGACGCGATGACGGAATCATCCGGCTCCCAGAATTTGCCCTGCACGCCATTCACATGCAATTGGTCCGAGCCGGCTAGACGCAGCACTTTCTGATACACGCGGAATTCATAACCGAGCGCCGGATGACGCGTCATTGCACCCCAGCCATTGCGGTGCGTATGGATGGGCACTTCGGCGCGCTCGCGCAAGTCCTGCAGGCCCGACAGGCCAACCCAGTTCACGCTGACCATCACGCAGGTACCGCCCTGCGCGACCACCTCATCATGGCGACGACGCATCTCATCGATCGAGCCGGAGATATTGATCGCATACATCGGCATGCGGCCGGTACGGTCCGCGTGCTTGTGCAGCACCGGCATCACCGCGGCCAGGCGCGCGTCAAACGGCGCATAGGGCGGATCCGCCATCAACTCATCGTCCTTGATGAAATCAATATCGGCAGCGCACAGCGAATCAACCAGCTCAGCAGTCTGCTGCGGTGACAGCCCGATGCTGGGCTTGATGATGGTACCGATCACGGGACGGCCATGCACGCCGGCTTTCTGGCGCGTACCGGCAACACCGAATTTCGGGCCGGGGAACTGCTTCGCATAGAATTCCGGCAGATCGATGTCGAGTACCCGCAGCGCGGTGACTTCGCCGAGCTCGAACAGATTGCCGGCGAGGGTGGACATCAGCGTCGTCAGGTTCGGGCCGACGTTCTCGATCGGGAAAGCGATTTCGATCTCGCCGCGATGAAACAGCCCATCGGAACGATGACGTGCAGCCCATGCACTGTGCAGTGAAGGCAGCATGGCCGGCGGCTGGATGTCGACGCGGGTGACGCGGGCGCGGAAGCGGTCCTTCAGTTCCTGCGTCTCACCGGGCAGCGACAGGAAGGTACCGCTGGACTGCTCGCCGGCGATCACCTCGGCTGCCTGCTGCAGCGGCACGGCGCTCTCAAGGAAATAGCGGACACGGAATTCTTCGCGCTGGCCGGCACTGCTGTGCAACATCACGTCTTTCTCTCCCTGCGCTGCCCATGTGATCGGGCGACGCTTTTTTTCAACCGCGCTCCGGTCGGGATCCGCGGCAATGAATATGAATGCGAGCATGGTAGGAAAACTCGGCGGCAGAGGACAATCGATTTATACTCGCTCCCTATTGAGTCTGGCTCACACCCTCCCGCCGACGTATGACCACCACCCCCTCGCTGCATGCGCTACGCGCATTCGAAGCCGTCGCCCGGCTCGGCAGCATGAGTGCGGCCGCCGATGAGTTGGCGGTCACTCACGGCGCGATCAGCCGTCACGTGCGCTCGCTCGAGGAGTCGCTGGGCGTCTTGCTGCTGAAACGCGGCGCACAGACCAGCGAGCCGACACCGGAAGGCGCGCGGCTGGCCGAGGGGCTGGCCACGGCCTTCGGCCTGATCCAGGCGAGTGTGGACCAGGTACGGCCGGGACCGGTAACGATCTCGTGCTCCGAGTCGGTGATGATGTTCTGGCTGCTTCCGCGCATCGCGCGTTTCCAGCAGCAGCATCCGGAGATGCCGCTGCAGTTCAACATGAATTACCGCGGCATGGACCCGCTGCGCGACAACATCAGCGTCGCGATCCGCAACACGATGATCAAGCCGCCCGACGACATCATTGCGCGCGAGCTGGCCGACGAATGGGTCGGTCCGGTGTGCACGCCAGAATACCTGCGGCAGAATGGGCTGCGCGAGCCGCAAGATCTGACGCGCGCGCGCCTGCTGGCCACCCGCAGCCGGCCGCTCGCATGGCAGCAGTGGGCTGTGGCGGCCGGCGCAGAAAGCGTCGACCTCTCAGTGCAGGAAGAGTTCGAGCATTTCTACCTGCTGATTCAGGCGGCTGCCTGCGGGCTGGGCATCGCGACGGTACCGCGCATGCTGGTGCTGGATGCGCTCGAGACCGGCCGGCTGGTCGCACCGTTCGGCTTCGTGCGCGGGCCCTACCGGCTCGCGCTGTGGCTCAATCCGCATGTGCGCGAACGCGCCGATGTGCAGGCGCTGGCGGACTGGATGGCGGAGGAGTTGCAGCAGAATACCTGAGCGGTTGAGGATCTCAACCGCAGCAATTCAGATGCTCGTCCCCAGCATCACCCGCAACTCTCGCGCCTGTTCCGGATTCAAGCCGCCCGCCTCCAGCCCGAGCGCAATGCTCCGGCTGCACATGGCTCGGTACAGCTGCTGCAACTGCGCATCCAGCGTCGACAGCGACGCCAGGTGCTTGTCGATCGACACCACATCCCCCCTCGACACCGGCCCCGGCATACCGCGCGCGAGACCCGCACCGGCGATCGATGCCAGCGTGCCCTGCACCAGCGGCAGCAGTGCCGCGACTGCATCGTCTTCGTTCGCACCCCACGACTGCCAGATCGCTGACGCTTCGCGCAGGATCACATTAATAAACTGCGACGCATAACCGGCCGCCGCATGATAACGACCGCGCATGCCCGGCGGCAGCAGGTTCACGCGGCATTCGAGTCGCGTTGCAATCGCCTGCAGTACTTCATACAGCGGCGACTGTGCTTCGATCGTCACCGTGCATCCGGGCAGCGAGCGACGTGCGGCTTCCGGATCGCCAAAGGTTTGCATCGGATGAAAACCGCCCGTCATCGCGCCATCAGTCGCAGCCTTCGCCAGCGCCGACACCTCAGTCGCACCGCTGCAATGCACGGCCGCCATGCCGGCCCGCCAATGCAACGCATCAGCAGTCGGTTCGATCGCACCGTCGACGGTGGTCACGAACACCAGATCGCACTGGTCGACCACCTGCTGCGGCACCACGTTCGCACAGCCCGGAATCATCGCGGCCAGCGGCGCCGATTCTTCCAGGGTCAGGCTGCCGACCGCCGCCACGCAAAGGCCGCGGTCCATGAAGGACAGCGCGAGTGCCTTGCCGAGGCGGCCGGTGCCGATGAAGCCGATCTTCAGCTGGTCGACCGAGGCGGCATCAAAGGGATGGCTCATAGCATCGGGTATTCGTTCACCACGAGCGGGTTGATGCTGTCGACGAAGTTCGGCAGGTCCGCCAGCAGGGTCTTGCCTTCCGGGCTTTCGAGCGAGGCCTTCAGTGCCTCGGCCGAGTCGAACCACAGTTCGGAAAAGCCTTCATAGCCAAAGGCCTCGACCTGCTCCGGCGACACCAGGTTCACTGCATAGCGGCGCATGTTCGGCAGCTTCTTGCACAGTTCGGCATGCACAGTCAGCCAGTGCTTGGTGAACTCTTCGTAGCTCAGGTCCTTGCGACGCTTGACCAGACCGATACGCTTGACGCCTGTGGGTTTCATGCTGATTCCTTTAGTTGAGTTGAATAGGTTGAATGAAAAGCAGATTGAATCGATACCGGTGCAGCAGCGGACGTGATCGCACCCTGCGATGCATCGGTGACCAGACGTGCAAACTTCGCGAGCACGCCATCGGTATAGCGCGGCGGTGGCGGCGTCCAGTTTTTCATGCGCGTACGCAGCTCGTCGTCGGATAGCTCGACATGCAGACGGCGGTTGTCGACATCGATTTCGATAATGTCGCCATCGCGCAGCGCCGCGATGGGGCCGCCATCGACGGCCTCGGGCACGATGTGACCGATCACGAAACCATGCGATGCACCGGAAAAGCGGCCGTCGGTCATCAGCGCGACCGAGTCACCGAGTCCCGCACCCTGCAATGCGCCGGTGACCAGCTGCATCTCGCGCATGCCGGGACCACCGCGCGGGCCTTCATTACGCAGCACCATCACGTCGTTTGGCTGGACGGTGCCGGCCTTGATCGCGGCGAAAGCGGCTTCTTCAGTTTCGAATACACGCGCCGGGCCGCGATGCAAGCTCTTCTTCTGCCCGCCGAGCTTGATCACGCAACCACCGGGCGCGACATTCCCGCGCAGGATGGCGAGGCCGCCTTGCGGCTTGATCGGTGCGCTTGCAGGTCGGATCACTTCCTGACCTTGCTGCTCGCTGGCTCGCTGCGCTTCTTCGCCCAGCGTGCGGCCGGATACAGTCATCGCATTCGCGTGCAGCAGGCCACCTTCGTGCAGCCGCTTTGCGACCAGCGGCATGCCGCCGGCCTCGTACATTTCGGGCGCAGTAAAACGGCCCCAGGGACGCATGTCGGCCAGCACCGGCGTCTTGCGCGAGATGCGATCGAAATCATCGAGCGACAACGGCACACCGAATTCGCGCGCAATCGCCAGCAGGTGCAGCACCGCATTGGTCGAGCCACCGGTGGCGATCACACCGGCGATCGCATTCTCGAAGCTCTCGCGCGTGACGATCGCACGCGGCGTGATACCGGCCCGCACCAGTTCCATCACCATGCGGCCGCATTCGAATGCGGCATCACCCTTGGTCGGATCGACGGCCGGAATGTCATTGAAGCCCATCGGCGAAATGCCGAGCATCGCGCTTGCAGTCGCCATCGTGTTGGCAGTGAACTGACCACCGCAGGCACCGGCGCCGGGACACGCATGGTCTTCGACATCGCGCAGCTCGTCGGCACCGATGCGACCGGCATTGAATGCGCCAACAGCTTCGTAAATTTCCTGAATGGTCAGCTTGCGACCTTCGAACAGCGTCGACGGCCTCGTGCATTTGCCCGACAGGATGGAACCGCTGTAGAACGACACTCCCGGGACATTGACACGACCGAGCGCCATCGCCATCGCCGGAATAGTCTTGTCGCAACCGGAGATGGTGACCAGACCATCGAGCATGTGGCCGCGTGCGACCAGCTCAACCGAGTCGGCGATCAGCTCACGGCTGACCAGCGAGGTCTTCATACCCTCGGTGCCGGTGGTGATGCCGTCGTTGATCGCTACGGTATTGATCTCCAGCGGTGTACCGCCGGCGGCGCGAATGCCTTCCATCACGCGCTGCGCGAGCTCGCGATGATTCAGGTTGCACGGCATCGTACCGATCCAGCAGTGAGCAACGCCAATCTGCGGCTTCTTCAGGTCGTCGTCAGTGAAGCCGGCAGCTTTCATCATCCCGCGCGCGACGGCGCGATCGGGCCCATCAAGCAGCGCGGCGCTCTTGTGCCTTGGATTTACGGACATGGATTCTCCGTCGTCGTTCAGATCGGATACTGCGCGATGAAGCGACGGATCTCTCTCAGTGTCTCAGCCGGTTTTTCTTCCGGGATGAAATGGCCGCAGTCGAGGGCCTTGCCACGCACATCGCTGGCGACTTCGCGCCAGTCGTCGAGGCAGTTGAACAGACGATTGATCACGCCCTGCTTGCCCCACAGTGCCAGCAGCGGCATCTTCAGCTTACGGCGACGATCCTTGCGGTCATGCTCGAGGTCGATGGTGCCGGCAGCGCGATAGTCTTCGCAGCTCGCATGAATCGCCTTCGGGTCCTTGAAAGCTTTCACATATTCGGCCACCGCCTCTTTCGAAAATGCCGACAGATCCGGCTCGGAACGGCCAACCATGCCGAGAATGTTGAACGGCACGATACCCTGCAACATCTTCTCCGGCAGTGGCGCCGGCTGCAGCATCTGGAACCAGTGATAGTAGGCAGTCGCGAATTTCAGGTCGGTGCTCTCGAACATCTTCAGCGTCGGCGAAATATCCAGCACGGTCAGCGTCTGCACGCGCTCGCCGTGATCTTTCGCGAGGCGATGACTGACGCGTGCGCCGCGGTCATGACCGACGAGGTGGAACCGCTCATGGCCAAGCTTCTCCATCACCTCGACCATGTCCAGCGCCATTTCGCGCTTCGAGTAATTCGAATGATCCGGCAGTCCCTTCGGCTTGGATGAGCCGCCATAGCCGCGCAGGTCGGCACAGACCACGGTGTATTCCTTCGCGAGCTTCGGTGCGATCTCGTGCCAGCAAGCCATGGTCTGCGGATAGCCGTGCAACAGCAGCACGGGTTCACCTTGTCCGGCGGTGACGATATTGATGGTGGCGCCGCTGGTGCGGATACGCTTTTGCTTGAATCCCGGGAAAAGGGACATAGGAAGTCTCCGTTATCTTTTATGAGTCGTAATGCGTGGTGATTTGTGTGAATCGACAGACCGCGTTTACCAGACCGTCTTGTATTTCTGATTTGCGCGGGTCAGATGCTCGCGCACTGCCTGCTCTGCGCCATCAGCATCGTGCCGCGCGATGCAGTCGAGCATACGCTCATGCTCATCGAAGGTGACTTCTTCAGCGCCCGGCGCGCGTACCAGGTCTTCATGGAAGTTGCGCAGCCATTGCAGCATTGCCTGTGACACCGCAACGTAGACCGGATTACCCGACACCGCGGCAATGGTCTTGTGCAACGCGAGGTCGGTCTCCAGAAAACGCAGCGGATCACCAAAGCTGGCACGGTGCGCTTCGAGCGCTTCACGCAGCTTCGCGATATCGTCGGGCGTTGCGCGCACTGCAGCCGAGCGCGCCATCGCGACTTCGAACGCCAGTCGCGCTTCTTTCAAGTGCTCGAGCAATTCACTGCTGCCGGATAGCAGATGCACGGCGCTAGCCGAGATCTGTGAGATCACCGAGTCGGCCGACAGCGGCTGCACGCGTGCGCCCTCGCCGTGCACGATAGCGATCAGCCCCATACGCTCCAGCGCCTGTAGTCCTTCACGTACTGCGGGACGGCCAACGCCGAATTGCGCCATCAGCTCGCGCTCAGACGGCAGCAATTCGCCGACCGGATAGGTACCCGAACGGATACCCGAAAGCAGCCTCTGCTGTACTTCATGGCCAAGCTTGCGCCGAATGATGGGGGCGGCGGCGATATCCGCCGGACTCTCCGATTGACTAGTCATGTGTCGAATGGCATGATGTCCTCTTGTATACTCATCATACCAGTGGATCTGTGGGTAAACAAGCGAGCAGAGTGAATAAATAAGCCAAGTGTGAAGCAACTGCGAGAGTTTACGCAGGAGGTTTCGCTCCGGCAAACACATCAAACCAGGAGACGTACTCATGCAGGAACAGGCTGTAGCACCCGAGGCTACCTCGCGGACCGACTCGGCATCGGCCCCAAACTCTCCGATGAAGGTGCTCTTTGCGAGCCTGATCGGCACCACCATCGAATATTTCGATTTTTATATCTTTGGCACCGCGGCGGTGCTGGTCTTCCCGAAGCTGTTCTTCGCATCGTCGGATCCGACGGTGGCGACGCTGCAGTCGCTCGCAACCTTTGGCCTGGCCTTCATTGCGCGACCGGTGGGTTCAGCGCTGTTTGGTCACTTTGGCGACCGCATCGGCCGCAAGGCAACGCTGGTTGCATCATTGCTGACAATGGGCCTGTCGACCGTGCTCATCGGCCTGTTGCCGTCGTATGCATCGATCGGCATTCTTGCGCCGATCCTGCTGGCGGTGCTGCGCTTCGGCCAGGGCCTGGGCCTGGGCGGCGAATGGGGTGGCGCCGTGCTGCTGGCCACCGAGAATGCACCGCCGGGCAAGCGCGCGTGGTATGGCATGTTCCCGCAGCTGGGCGGTC
>JACCDS010808731.1_pt1 | contig 14284 bp, 13 predicted proteins | sample 7446441 | NCBI WGS metagenome assembly JACCDS01 (sample SAMN15323445, study PRJNA562643) | freshwater metagenome | isolation source: river surface water | place: USA:Blue River Watershed | collected 2017-08-17 | reverse complement strand
GGTTGGCCAACGAAGCTTTGATTTATTCGAATGATTTTGGTTGGTCTTTAGATTGGTTTGTTGCAGCACTTTTGAATGTTGTTGTTGCCATTGTAATTACTCATAATTTCAGAAAAATCATCAAAAAGTACGGTTGGGTAGAATTGCCAATCGACCGAGTAATTCCTCGAATATTGGTTGCAGTAGGTTTTATGTCAGTTTTTATGGCATTTGTCAATATTCCATTAGATTCTTACTTGCTACGAGAAGAAGAAGAAAGAGACCTCTGGTCATTCTTTTTTGTAATGCAGTTTATTTTTAGCTGGGCAAAACCATTGATGATTTGGACACTATTTTATTATGCTTCCCATTATTTCGAAAGAAAATCTGAAGTAGAAGTAGATAAAATCAGATTAGAATCATCAGTCAAAGAAACAGAATCAAAAGTATTAAGAGCACAAATGAATCCACATTTTATGTTCAATGCTTTGAATAGTATTCGTGCTTTGATTTTGGAAGAACCCGACAAAGCCCAAAAAGCAGTAACGCAATTATCTAATATTCTAAGAAGTTCTTTGCTGGCAGATAGAAGAAAAACGGTTTCACTTTCTGAAGAATTAAGAACGGTTGAAGATTATTTAGCACTAGAAAAAATCCGTTACGAAGAGCGTCTGCAAATCAGAAAAAATATTTATCCAGACACGATGCACGTACAAGTACCGCCAATGTTATTACAAACTCTGGTGGAAAATGCCATAAAACATGGAGTGTCGAAACCTGTTAAAGGTGGTTTTGTGAGTTTAGAAGCAAAATTGGTAGGAAAGAATTTATTAATCATTATCAGTAATACAGGAGTTTTAGAAACCACAGATTCGGGAGGTTTTGGACTAGAAAATACAGCGCATCGTTTAGAATTACTTTTTGGTCCAGAATCTAAATTCAGAATTTATCAAGCATCCAAAGATGTCGTTACGGCTGAAATTACGATACCAATTCCGTCTGCTGAACCCGAAAAAGATACACCTTTTTCAAAAATTACTAATATTGTAAAACCTAAAGTGACAATCTAAAAAGATGATTAGAAGCGAAGCTAATCAGAAACCATAAATTTTAATATGAAGGCTATCATTGTTGATGACGAACGTTTGGCAAGAAACGAATTAAAACGCTTGCTAGAGAATTTTCCTAAAATAAACATCGTTGGAGAAGCTGCCAATGCAGATGAGGCGGTTGTGATGATTGACGAGCTACATCCTGATTTGTTATTTTTGGATATTCAAATGCCAGGCAAAACAGGTTTTGATTTATTGAGTGATTTGGAAGGTTATGTACCAGAAGTAATTTTTACAACTGCTTACGACGAATACGCTATCAAAGCCTTTGAATTTAATGCTTTGGATTATCTGCTTAAACCAATTGAATTACACAGATTAAGCGAAGCAATTCAAAAAGTAGAAGAGGAATTTGATCGCCAAAAACAGCTTACTGAAACAGTAAAAGATAGCACGGTTGTTTTGACAGAAAATGACCAAGTTTTTGTGAAAGATGGTGAAAAATGTTGGTTTGTACGCTTAGGAAATGTGCGTTTGTTTGAATCAATGGGGAATTATGTTAGGCTTTATTTTGATGATCAGAAACCATTGGTTTTAAAATCATTAAATGCCTTAGAAGATAGACTTGACCCAAAAACCTTTTTCAGAGCCAACCGAAAGCATATTATTAACCTTAAATATATTCAAAAAATTGAGCCTTGGTTTTCAGGCGGTTTACAAGTAACCTTGCGAGAAAGTGGAGATAAAATTGAAATTTCTCGTCGCCAAGCAATTAGATTTAAAGAATTATTAAGTTTATAAACATTGCAAGATGGTTGTTAGTTAAAATCAAAACTAATGACCATTTTTTCTTTTATATGAAAAAGCCAAGTATTGATGAACTCCATAATCCAAATCATTTTTCACTCGTAGAGTCGTTCAAGATTGATGAAATGATGGCGTTTTTAATGAAAGAATTAGGAGCCAACGCAACTAAACCCAAAACAGGCAATAAAGTTCTAAGAATTGTTCTGATAGGAATGGTTGGAGCTGTTCTTGGGTATTTTATTGGAAAACAAATTGGGAAGTTTAAACTTGACCCTTGGCAATTTTTAGAAGCCTTTGGGCTATTGATTTTTGTTTTATTGCCAATTCATGAAGGCATACATGGATTAGTATTTAAAGTACTTGGAGCAGAGAAAGTAGGTTTTGGCTGGACGCCCAAAACATTAATGGTTTATGCTTATGCTCAGAAATTTGTGATGAGTTTAAAAGAAAATGCTATTGTTGCAGTGATGCCTTTTCTAGTAATTACTTTGGCTTTGTTAATTGCTTTTTTTGCTTTGCCTGAATATAAAACACTTATAGTTTCTACTTTTGTTTTACATACTTATGGCTGTTTAGGAGACTTTATTTTGATAAATTATTACTTCAAATATCGTCATAAACAAATGTTTACTTATGACGATATTGATGAAGCAGGAATGACTTATTTTTTTGAGAAAGATTGATTTAACCTCTAAGGTTCGCTAGTTTTTGTTCTTCGATAATGGTGATTTCGCTTCCACTTACTTCAATCAATTTATCTGACTTAAAATCACTTAAAGTTCTGATAAGTGATTCTGTCGCAGTACCTACCACAGACGCTAAATCATCTCTTGAAATTCTAATTGAAAATTTGTCTTGCTTTTCGGTTTTGTATTTTTTCGATAACATCACCAAAGCGTCAGCAGTACGTTTTCTTAAAGAATTATAAGCCATTTGTGTCAACTGCTTCTCTTTTTCCTGAATATCATTAGCCAACATTTTGATGAATTTATTCGCTACAGACTGATTTCTAGTAATTAATTCTAAAAAATCGTTCTTAGGAATTCCGATTACTTCACAGTCTTCAAGTGCTTCTGCCGATTCTTGATATTCAGTTGATTCAATAATAGCAATATGCCCAAAAAAATCTCCAGAATTATATAAACCTGTTACAAATTCCTTTCCGTCTCGGTTTGATTGATACGTTTTAATTTTCCCAGATTTTAGGAAGTAAAACTTAATCGGTTCGTCACCTTCAGTGTAAATCAATTGTTTTTTCTTAATTGCTGATACTTTTCTATCTTTAGAAAGCGAGTTGATATCAACATATTCACGGGCTTGTTGATAAAGTTCTTCTAATTCTAATTCCGTATTTTTAAATGATTTAGAAAGGTTATCAATCTTTTTCAATCTACTTTCAATGGCATTCAAAAGTTCGATTTCTTGAAAAGGCTTCGTTAAGTAATCGTCAGCGCCCATTTCCATCCCTTTTCGATGGTCTGAACGTTCAGCTTTTGCCGTTAAGAAAATAAATGGAATGTTTTGTAATTCTGGGTTTTGGCTAAAAATATGCAATACTCCATATCCATCCAAAATTGGCATCATAATGTCGCAAATCACTAAGTCGGGTTTTACTTTTTGGGCAAGTTCAACCCCAACTTTTCCATTTTCGGCAGTCAGAACATTGTAACTTGCAAGTTCTAAAATTTCAGCGGTTGTTTCTCTGATATCGTCACTGTCTTCTATAAGGAGTATTGTTTTCATTTGCGAGTATTTAAGGGTGTTTCTTGTTAATTAAAATTCCAGAAAGATTTCTGCCAAAAATAAAAAGATTAATTATATTTTGAGATATTGGTTACTTTAAAAATCACAGAGCAAATTTAATACTGAAAGTTGTACCACGATTTAAGGTACTTTCAACAAATACTTTTCCATTCAATAGTTCAGCGTAGCGAGCTACGATGTGTAAGCCCAAGCCTGTTCCTTGAATATTGGTAACATTGGCGCCTCTGAAAAAACGGTCAAATAAATGTTTTTGGTCATCTTCTGAAATACCCACACCTTGGTCGGAAACCTTCAAGATAAGCATATTGTCGAGTTTTTCAGTAGAAATATTGATGATGGAATTCTCATTTGAGAACTTGATAGCATTTGAGCCTAAATTGATAATGATTTTTCGGAATAAAGATTTGTCTAAACAAACGATGGTTTCTCCAAAATGTTGATATGCTATTTGTTGATTTTTCTTGAGCATATTCTTGAGGTCGTTGGTACTTTCCTCTACTAATTTTGGTAATTCGAAATTTGCCAATTTAGCATTTACTTTTCCTTCTTCAAGTTTTCCAACAGAAAGGAACTCTTCCAGAATATCTGTTAAATTTCCAACGGCATTCATTATTCGTTGGGTATGGCGTTCTCTTTTTTCTTGGTCTTCAGATTTTGTATATTTCTCAATCAAGGAAGCCGCCGAAAGTATAGCCGTAAGAGGAGTTCTGAATTCATGCGAAGCCATGGCAACAAACCTAGATTTAAGCTCGCCTAAGTCCTTTTCTTTATTCAGTGCAACTTCCAGTTCTTTTTTAGATTGCTCCAGATTTTTAAGTGTTTCTACCAAAGCATTTGTTCTATTTACTACTTCTTTTTCAAGACTATTATTGAGTTTTTGAATCTCAGTAGTTTTGATTAATAAATCGGTTTCAGCTTTTTTCTTGAAAGTGGCATCATTGATAAAAGAAATATAGTAAGGTTTATCACCAGATTTAAAATGACTCAAGCTGATTTCTACAGGAAAAAGCGTACCATCTTTTTTACGAGCTTTTAAATCAAGACCAATCCCCATAGGTCTTGATTGCGGTTTATTGGTATAATTTGTGTAGGTTTCACGGTGTTTTTCTCTGATATTTTGTGGAATCAGTATTTCCAATTGTTTACCTTCCAATTCTCCTTGTTCGTAGCCAAACATAACATTGGCGAAGCGATTAGATAAAATGATTACTCCTTCACGGTCAACCATAATTAATCCAATGGCAGAGTGCATAAACAATGCTTCAAAGCGATTATTATCATCCTTTAATTGTTGTTCCGCCTTTTTTTGGTATGAAATATCGTTAATACGCACCAAGTAATACTGAGTATCCTCACTTTCGAACATAGAGATTTGCAAAGTTCCCCAGAACTCAAGATGATTACTTGTTTCAAAAAGTGTATCTTCTATCCAAGTTTGATTCTCCTTTAAATGCTGATAGATTTTACTTTGGGTTTCAAGATTGAGTTTATCTTTTCTGAAACCACGAGGGTATTTAGCCGTAAAATCATCTAAATCAGTAGTTTCTAACATACTTAGTCCCACTTTGTTAATAAAAACATAACGATGAGTAGATATGTTATAGATACCCATAAAAGCTGGAGTATCTTCTAAAATAGTTTTTAAAAGTATAGTATTGATAGGGAAGTCCATAGTAATATTTTTTTGATAAATAAAGGTACAAATTTGCTTGATGCTAAGAAAATAAACTTGAGATATGTCAGCTTAATATATGATTTTTATACTAGGCAGTCCATGAAAAAGAGGGGAAATTTATAGTATAAAATTTAATAATTAAGAAAACAAACTATGGAGAAGGTAGAAAATAATGTTTATGATACTCAGGTATTTAAATATGGCGTGTATCATAAAGAGAACGTAAAATGGTTACAAAATCTAACTTTTTATCGTGAGGAGTTATCATATTTTGATACATTGATTGAGGACGTAAAAGCTAAGAATACCATATTAGAAGTATTGAATCAGGTTTTTGTCTTTGAAAACCGACTACAAAGTCTTCATAGAGAATCAGACGAATTATTACAGGTGATTAATCAAGAACAATGGGGTTTTGTAGATGATGCCTTGGGTAAAGAGTTTTTATTAGGAGAAGAAATATGTACTCAACATTTTTCACTGCGTGAGCGTTATCAAGTTTTCGAAAATGAATTTATTCGTACAAAACACGATTTTTATAAATGTTTATCAAAAATACTTTAATCTTAGAATGTTATGAAATTTGATGTATGTCACCACGAAAACATGCAATGGATAGATTCATTGGCATTTTATGCTGATGAGTTGAAGTACTTCCAAAAGTTGATTGAAGAAGTAAAAAATAAAAATACTGATGAAGAATTGTTGCTGGAAGTAAATACCTTCAACCAAGAGTTTAGTAATGCAAAAGAAGTAATTGAAAATTTACTAATTGGTATTAAAACTCAGGAAGAACGTTTTGCAGATTATGCTCAAGCCCAAAGTTTTTTATTTGATGAGCAAATGGAATTAATTCACGAACGACAAAGGTCAGCTTTCGAAACGCTTGAAAAAGACTTTATCTTACATAAACATCAGTTTTATCGTTTATTGGGTAAAATACTTTGATAATAAATATAAAAAAGAGCAAGAGATTAACTCCTTGCTCTTTTTTATATCTACCAAATCTGTTCTAAATCTTTCCCTGAATAGAGATGATGTCTTTCTACATAATTACTATTTTCAGGTTTTTTTAAACCAAGAATATCTTTTTTAAATAACTTTGATAGAGTTGCTACTGGTAAAAGAAAAATAAAAAAAACAATAGTCAATAATACTTTTGACATTACACCTCCTATTAACTCAGCTATTTTGAACCATATTTTTGAGATGGCGTCTCCAACAATTGGAAATAATAAGAAGACTAAGCCCAAGGATAGAACACCAAGTGAAAGATATTGACTTTTAGTAAAGTAAGCAATCAGACCAAAGCCTACCACGATGGATAGTTGAGCTTCAAGAGATTTATTTCTATCTAGTTTCATGAATTTTTAATTGTAATTACTTGCAAAAAGAATCAAATTTTTTAGAAAGGTATGGGAGTGATTTTTTATAGATTATATCACTTACAATAGCGTTACCTTCAGAAGTAAAGTGCATAGAATCATAAAAGTAAAGACTATTTTTTGGCATATCATGGGCTAAATCAATGACAAATGTTCCTGACTCAAGTCCAATCTTACGAACCTCATCATTATACAGTTCTAATGTTTCCCAATATAGTTTCCCATTTTGATTTTCGTTTGTTTTTACTGTAGCTAAATTCACGCCTGTAAGTGGGTCTTTTGCTGGACCATATAAAAGAGGCTGAGTTATAAGTACAGGAATAATATTGTTTTTTAAGCAAATGTCTAAAATACCCTTCACTCTGTTTTTATATGCAGGTAAATAGGTTTTTTTTTGCTGATTGATGACATCCTTACTTTGCTTTTCAGAAAGGGTTAAATGAGGCATTTTATCAAGAGGCTCAATCGCAAAGTCATGAGACAATCCTAATTTACGTTTTGCTCTTAAAGATCTTTTTAGATTAAGAATAGTGTTAGCAACCTCAGAGTTTTTCAAAAACCATCCTTTTATATTGAATGCTTTATCTGAAACTACATCACTATCAAAGTCATTTAATTCTTCTCGGCCAACATCATTAATCCCAATTAAGAAAAACAATACTTTAGGCTTTATTTTAACCAAGTATTGATTTAAAAGTACTTGATGACCAAAAGTTGAATGTCCATTTAAACCTGCATTATTAAGCCAAATGTTTTTACAATTTTGCTTAATTTTTTTGTCTAACAAGTAACTCCAAGTAAGTGAATCAGAATTATAGTAACATTCTGTTGTACTACCCCCAACTGTTATAATACTAAGATAAGAGCCTATATTTTTAGGCATTTCCTCTCCTCTAAATCCTAGTGAATTTTTAGTATGGATAATTTTGGGTTCAAACTTTGGTTTATTACCCATATCAATTACATACTTCTCATTGATTGGAAGTACTATATCATAACCTTTAACTCTAGCAGCAAAAGGATTATAAACACGTAAGATAATCTCAAGTGCTATAACTATTACTAGAATTAAGTATAGAGGAAAAACGACAATGTTTTTTATTTTATCTTTCATTAAAATATTTAATTGTCGACTAAAACAAAGTGTAAATAAATGGAGCTATGGCAGAACTTCCTCCAATAACAACAATGACACCAATAAGTAATAAAATAACTATAATTGGCATAAGCCACCATTTTTTTCTTTCCTTTAAAAATCCTAAAAGGTCTTTAATAAAATCCATTTGAAATATTGTTAAATTTTTGAAATTTGCTGTCTTAAAATAAATCTTGAGAAATAATTCTAGTCTAGAACGAACTCTTCTTGCCAATTATCTTTTTCTTGCCATGCAGGTTGAAGTTTTTTACTAAAAAGGTAATTGCCTACAACTAAATAATCCATTTCAGTTCTCATAAAGCAACGATAAGAATCATCAGGAGTACAAACGATAGGTTCTCCACGTACGTTAAAGCTTGTATTTACAATCACACCATAACCAGTTAGTTGTTTGAATGCGTTAATTAAAGACCAATAACGTGGGTTCGTCTCTTTATGAACTGTTTGAATTCTTGCAGAGAAATCGATATGAGTAATAGAAGGTAAACTTGAACGCAATTGATATAGTTTTTCTCTTAAATCAAATCCACTATAATTGGCAGGTAATGGTTTCCTGATTTTTTCATTGACAGGATGTACTAATAACATATAAGGAGATGTTCCAGTGTATTCGAAATAATCAGCCACATGCTCTGCCATCACAGATGGTGCAAATGGACGAAAAGATTCTCTATATTTAATTTTTAAATTTAGTTTCTTCTGCATTTCTTCACTTCTAGGATCTCCCAAAATACTTCGAGCACCTAAGGCTCTTGGTCCGAACTCCATTCTACCTTGAACCCAGCCTACAACATTTTCATTAGAAAGTAATTCGGCTGTTACTGAAGCTAATTCATCAAAAGAGTCAAATCTTTGATAAACAGCTTTATATTTTTTTGCAACAGCTTCTACTTCATGATTTAGAATTTCTGAACCAAGGTAAGAACCAGACATTGCATCAGTAGTATAGTCAATAACTCTTTCTTTACCGTAATAAATATAAAATGCCGCTAGTGCAGCACCAAGTGCCCCGCCTGCATCTCCAGCTGCTGGTTGAATGAAAATATCTTTAAAAATATTCTGTTTTTGCAATTTCCCATTAGAAACACAATTCAGTGCAACTCCTCCAGCCAAACAGAGATATTCAGCACCAGTGATTTTTTTAGCTTCTTGAGCCATAAGTACCACAACTTCTTCAGTTACTTGTTGGATGGCAAGCCCTAAATTACAATGTTTTGACTCGATTGGGTCTTCAGGCTTACGAGTTTTCATGTTAAAAAGCGCTTCCCATTTAGCTTCATTAACCATTTTCAAACCTGTAGCATAGTCAAAGTAATCTTGGTCAAGCCAAATAGAACCATCATCCTTTATGCTAACTAACTTTGTTTTAATAGTTTCTACGTATTCAGCGACTTCTTTTGCCTCTGGATTTCCATAAGGAGCTAATCCCATTAGTTTATATTCTCCTGAATTCACTCTAAAGCCTAAAAAGTAAGTGAAAGCAGAATAAAGTAACCCTAATGAATGTGGGAAATGAAGTTCTTTGAGAATAGAAATATCTTTGCCTTCGCCTAAACAAATAGAAGCAGTAGCCCATTCTCCAACACCATCAATTGTGATAATAGCAGCTTTTTCAAAAGAAGAAGGATAGAAAGCACTTGCCGCATGGGAAAGGTGATGCTCTGGAAATAAAAGCTTAGTTGAGTTTTTCCCTTTGTTGAAGCCTAGTTTTACCAATTCTTCATTAATAATTCTTTTAAGGAATAGTTTTTCCTTAATCCAAACAGGCATAGAAGTAATAAATGAACGTAAACCGTTAGGAACAAAAGCATAATATGTCTCTAATAATCGCTCGAATTTAAGTAATGGTTTGTCATAAAAAACGATTGCATCAAGTTGGTTAATGTCAATACCTGCAAAATCTAAACAAAACTTTATAGCGTTTGTTGGAAAATTAGGATCGTGCTTCTTTCTTGTAAAGCGTTCTTCTTGAGCTGCAGCAATGATTTTTCCATCTTCAATTAAAGCAGCGGCAGAGTCATGGTAAAAAGCAGAAATTCCGAGAATATACATAATGGGAGATATGTGAGAAGTGCATAGCTAATGTTGTTTTTAATTTAAACAAAAGCAATAATAGTACTTATTCTGTTTCAAAATTACAAATCTTTAATGTGATAGACAAAAATAGTACTTAAACACTTTTAATAACCTAAAACTATTCAAATAGGGTCTAAATTTATTTTTACACAAAACTACTAAAAAATAAAGGCTAATACATTAAGTAAAAGACAAAGAACGTGAAAAAGTAATAAAGAATGAATACTAAATCTTTATTTTTTAATGACTAAGAAAATTCTTTAACGTTTCGAAACGCTTGAAAAAGACTTTATCTTACATAAACATCAGTTTTATCGTTTATTGGGTAAAATACTTTGATTCGTTAACCATTTTTTAGTTTTGTAGAGAAGGAGTTAGTACTTGTACTAGCTCTTTTTTTGTTGAATAGCATTAAACGTATAAATATAAAAATAGCATATTTTATATACGTTTTACTTGTTAAGTGATTAAATTCAGCCTAAATTTATCAATCTTACATTTTTCATTTCCAATAAGTAAACTTCTTCGAAGCACCTTAGAACTATAATTGATGTATTATTACTTGTTTTCATATTTTTACTAAAACTATCATATCAGAATTTTAACTTTTAAATAATTTGACTAGACGCTTTATGAAAAAACTCTTTTACTTTCTAATTGCATTTGGTATTACTAGCCAAGTAGTAGCACAATCCATTCCCTCATCACAAGAACCGCCAATTTTAACTGAATATCAGTATGGAAGAAACTCTATTAGTATCCAATTTGGAACAATGGGTTTTGGTGGAGAAGTAGCTCAAGCATTAAAACTAGACAATTCCTTGAACCTCAGAATTGGTGTTAGTTATTTTGATGTCAGTATGTTTGTTACCCCGCCCATTACAATTTCGCTTGGCGATGATGCTTCCGATATTGATGTTACTCCAAAAGTTAAATCAATATTGATAGATGCTTTTGTGGATTATCATCCATTTAAAAACAAGTCTTTCAAATTAGTTGGAGGCTTGGCTTATGGAACAGGAGATTCTGAAGTAATGGCAGAACCCACAATTAAAACAGGTACTTTTAAATTTGCATCAGACTTTCAAATGGATGCTGAAGATTTCGGAAAAGCGAATCTTAAAGTATCTGGAAATGCTATTCGCCCATACGTAGGTTTTGGCTTTGGTAGAGCAATTCCTAAAAGACGTGTAGGTTTTGGCTTTGAGTTAGGGACTTATTATTCTGGTTCGCCTAAATTAACGTTAGACCGTTCTGGAGTTGTAGAGACACTTATTACTGATGCCAACATTCTGAGTATTCAGAATAATGTCAAAAACTATTCATTTATTCCAAAATTATCTTTTTCGATTAGAGTTAAAATCTAATTTATAAAAGGTAATTACGGTCTAAAATCTTTAATTCTAAGATTGATGAATGATGCGTGGGCAATTCCTTAAAAAGAAATCACACAATCATTTGTTGAAATTTAACTTAAAACGATATTTCAGAAGATGAAAAAATATATTAATTACGCAATTTTAATTTTTGCTGCCATTACAATAAGTTATTCCTGCACGCCACCTTTAGAGGGTGTTCAGTTTAAATTTCCAGACGCTATTACTGGCTCAAGTATTATTATACAGTACTCTCAAGCAAATGATAATATAGGAGAAGTGCCAAGTACAATGAATGTACGTATTGGTGGAAAAGATTCTTCAAAAGTGGTTGATAGCTTTAACAAAAAAGTTTATAAACCCAAAAATGGTATCATGATTTTAGCGTTAAAACCAGGCACAGTTGCAAGCGCTGCTTCACCGATTAAATTTTCAATCATTACAGAAAGTGAAGGTTATTTGAAGGAAATTACTCCTATTGAGATAACCAGTAATGATGAACAAAAAGTCATCATTAAAGTCACTAAAATTGCCACACCGCCTGAAGGTACAACCGTGATTCAAAAAGCCGAAGATGCTGATAATACCGGAAAAACCACAAAAGCTATCCAAATCACTACACCAGCTTTAGCTGGAAGCAGTCATAATGCTACATTGAGTATCAATGCTGGAATTACAATAAAAGATGCTGTTGGAAGCCCTGTAGCTGGGAAATTGAATGTTGTATTAGTACAAGTTGACCCTAAAAAATCAAGTGTAATTGTAAATAAGCAACAAGCTGGAATGAAAGTTGTTGACAAGAACGATAACGCTATTCCTAATTTCAGTATCAATCCAATTTCAGCGGTGAGTGCGGAAATTTCAAACGAAAGTAGCCAGAAAGTAAAAACATTCTCTGCACCGATTGAAATTAAATTTCAGTTTGGAGTAGGTACTAAAAATTCGGCAGGACAAGATATTAAAGAAGGAGATGTTTTAAGTTTTGCAAGTTACGATGAAGATGCTAAAACCTTAAAATATGAAGGCACAAGTACTGTTAAGAAAAATGGAAATGTGTTGGAATTTGTAGCCTCAGTAAATCATTTAACAGAATTTTACTGTGGTGATTTATTATCAGAATGCTCTAATCTTAAATTAAATGTTTTGAATGATCCTCTTTATGTTGGAGAAACAATACATACAACTGTGGTAGATAATAGCGGAAGAGTATTATTTAATGAATCTCATGGATTAGGTACAACATTAAATTGTAAACTTTTTGTGCAAGGTCAAATAGGAGGGAATGCGCCAACTTCATCTAACATTACTGTAACGACAAAAAGTATTACAGGAAAAACACTTTTTACCAAAACACTTAATATAAGTTGTGCTAATGTAAATGCAGTAACAAATGTTGATGTTGCGTTGATAAGTCCAATCAACTACGTTAAGATAACAATTAATCCTAAATGCGATAATGGTTTTGCCTTTAAGATTGGAGACGTTCAGGCTGCTGCAGACTTAAAAGATGGAAAAGGATATACAAGTATTGGTGTATTAAAAGCAACTGCTGATAATAAATTGGTTGCTCAGAGTACACTTTTAAATAGAGGAGAAAAATATAACTTTATGTTCAATCTTGGTGGAATTTGGTATTATCAGAACGATTTGTGGATTGATAATTCAGCAGAATTGAATTCTAATTTTAGTTTACCTTCGTTTTTATGTAAATAAGGTTAATCAATACAAACAAAAAGGCTTCCGAATTCGGAAGCCTTTTTCATGAATATTCACCCTAAAACTAATGTAATAATTCTTCTAGTCCTGCTACTTTTCCTATTTTTGAATTGCACTCTTTATAGTATTCGTTTTCCCAATCACTTAAATTTTCGATGGTTTTATCTGCAATATTTGTTAAAGCTTCATTGGTTAAAAAGGCTTGATGCCCTGTTATTAACACATTTTTATGTGCTAATAAAGCCAAAAGCAATTCGTCTTTTTTCTCTTTACTTTCGTGATTTTTAAAGAAAATACCTCTTTCTTTTTCGTAAACATCCAAGCCTAAGTAGGCTATTTTTCCAGTCTTTAAAGCTTCAAGTACTTCTTTGGTATTAATAATTCCTCCACGACTAGTATTTATCAACATTACGCCATCTTTCATTTTAGCGATACTCTCTTGATTGATTAAATACTTTGTTTGAGGGGTAAAAGGTAAATGTAAAGTAATAATATCTGCCTCTGCATAAAGTGTATCTAGCGAAACATACGCAAAATGCTGTGTCAAAGCTTTCGTATAGTCATGTTTTATATCATAAACTAATACTTTACAACCAAAACCATTTAAAATTTTGGCTACAATCGAACCGATTTCACCTAGTCCAATAATCCCAACCGTTTTTTTATTCAAATCAAAACCAATGAGTGGAGCTAAGTCGAATTGATATTGATGGGCATTTTCGTTTGCTAGAATTAATTTTCTGTTCAATGCCAACATCATTCCAATGGTATGTTCGGCTATTGAATATGGCGAGTATGAAGGTACATTGCCAACTTTAATATCCATTTGTTTGGCTGCAATAAGGTCGATATGGTCTGTTCCTACCGACCGTGTCGCAATATATCTCACACCTGATTCTCGCAGTAATTGTAAAACTTCTGCGGAGGCATCATCATTGGTAAAAACAGAAACTGCATCATAACCAGCAGATAAAATGGCGGTTTCAGCTGCTAAACTTTGATTACTAAAATTAATTTCGTGTTTATCCTGATTGGCATCAATGAGGTATTGTTTTTCAAATTCCTTAACACTATAAAAAAAAGTCTTCATTTGAGTTAGATTTAGGTGAATTAGACGATTAAGACAAAAATATTTGTTGTCTTAACTTTAGTCTTTGGATAAAGCGATAATGATTTATCCGTTTTCTTGTGTCAAAATTACTTCCTCCTCTAGCGCTAAACTATGATATTTGTTAGTGCAATTATTGATTGAATACAGTGATTTTAATTGATAAATTCCCAAGCACTTTGGTAAGCAT
>JACCDS010729967.1_pt1 | contig 14287 bp, 14 predicted proteins | sample 7446441 | NCBI WGS metagenome assembly JACCDS01 (sample SAMN15323445, study PRJNA562643) | freshwater metagenome | isolation source: river surface water | place: USA:Blue River Watershed | collected 2017-08-17 | reverse complement strand
CTCCGCTGCGATAGACCCACCCGAATCCGCCACCCCGGGAGAAACAGCACCCCCGCTGCCAACCACCACCCCTGCTTCTGCCGCACCCGCCGCACGGGCAGCCATGCCAGTCGTTCAGCCGTACACCTTACCGGTCGAAACGCTGGTCGCTGTGGCCCAAGGCGCTCAATTGGAGTGGATCCAATCGGACCCGGCGCGAGTCGCTCAAGTCCAGGCCGCCATTGCTGCCGAACCCAAACCCGTCCACGTGCCGCGCGAACGCCCGCCGCTGGTCGTGGTCGACGAAGGCCCGCTGATTTTGGTCGAGACCCGCAAAGACCTCGGCCAAATGAAAATGCCCTTTGAAACTTCACCGACCTGAGCAGAAATTGGGAAATTGGGGTCTGACCCCAATTAATGGTCGTTTTTTCGCAACATTGCAGAAATTGGGGTCAGACCCCAATTTCTGTCAGAGGACTTCGCGGATGCCGGTGAGGAAGTCGGCGACGGCTTGGACTTGCTGACCCTCAGGAGCGGCTTCGAGCAGCTGGATGATGCGGGTGCCAATGACCACAGCGTCGGCGACACGCCCCACGGTTTTGGCGGTGGCGGCATCGCGAATGCCAAAGCCCACCCCGACGGGGATTTTGACGTGCTGGCGAATGCGCGGCAGCATGGCTTCTACCGCATCGGTGTCCAGGTGACCAGCGCCCGTGACCCCTTGAGCGAGACATAGTAGACATACCCCGAAGCGACCTGGGCGACCTGGGCCATGCGCTCGTCGGTGCTGGTGGGCGCAAGCAAGAAAATGAGGTCCATGTCGTGTGCACGCAGTGCACGGGCAAACTCAACACATTCTTCGGGCGGATAGTCGACAATCAACACGCCATCGACTCCGGCCTGGGCTGCATCGCGCACAAATGCATTGGCCCCATGCTTGAGGTCATGGCGCTCGACCGGGTTGGCGTAGCCCATCAGCACCACCGGGGTTCGGGTATCGGTCCGGCGAAACTGGCGCACCATCTCAAGCACCTGGCTCATGCCCACGCCCAAGCGCAAAGCAGCTTCGCCCGCTTTCTGGATGACCGGGCCATCGGCCATGGGGTCACTGAAGGGCACTCCCAATTCGATGATGTCGGCGCCAGCCTTGACCATGGCGTGCATCAAATCGGTGGTGATGTCCAGGCGCGGGAAGCCCGCCATGATGTAGGGGATCAGGGCCTTGCGACCTTGGGCCTGCAAGTGTTTCAGGGTAGTGTCGATGCGGCTCATGGCTGGATGAAAATAGGTTGCTCGGTACCGCCCTTGACCGATTGGCCACGGCAACTGGGACGGCAATAAAAGTCGGCGTTGCTCAAATCGGCGACGGTACCGATGTCTTTGTCGCCACGCCCAGACAGGTTGACCAAAATCGACTGCTCGGGCGACATGGTGGCGGCCAGTTTCATGGCGTACGCGATGGCATGGCTGGACTCGAGCGCCGGGATGATGCCCTCGGTGCGACACAGGTAATGAAAGGCTTGTAAAGCTTCGGCATCGGTAATCCCGACATACTCGGCGCGGCCGATGTCTTTGAGGTAAGCGTGCTCGGGGCCCACACCGGGGTAGTCCAGGCCGGCGCTGACGCTGTGGGTTTCGGTGATCTGGCCGTTGGCATCTTGCAAGATGTAAGTGCGGTTGCCGTGCAGCACGCCGGGTGCGCCGCGTTGCAAAGAAGCCGAGTGTTTACCGCTTTCCAGTCCTTCGCCAGCGGCCTCGACGCCGATCAGGCGCGTGCCCGAATAGCCGATGTAGGGATAAAAAATACCCATGGCATTACTGCCGCCACCGACGCAGGCAATGACGGCATCGGGTTGGCGTCCATGATGCATGCCGGGCATCTGGGCGATGCACTCCTCGCCGATCACACTTTGGAAATCACGCACCATCATGGGGTAAGGATGCGGTCCGGCCACAGTGCCAATGATATAAAAAGTGTTTTCGACGTGGGTGACCCAGTCGCGCAGGGCTTCGTTGAGGGCGTCTTTCAGGGTGCGGCTGCCGCTTTCGACAGGCACCACCGTAGCCCCCAGCAGCTTCATGCGGTAAACATTAGGGCTTTGGCGTTTGACATCTTCGCTGCCCATGTAAACCACACACTCCAGGCCATAGCGGGCACAAATGGTGGCGGTGGCGACGCCGTGCTGACCGGCACCGGTTTCGGCAATGACGCGCGGCTTTCCCATGCGCCGAGCCAACATGGCTTGGCCGATGGTGTTGTTGATTTTGTGGGCACCGGTGTGGTTGAGGTCTTCGCGCTTGAGGTATATCTGGGCGCCTCCCATCTCGCGACTCATGCGATCGGCATGGTAGATGGGCGATGGGCGTCCGACAAAGTGCGCCAATTCATGCTTGAACTCGCGCACAAATTCGGGGTCAGCCCGGTATTTTTCGTAGGCGGCGTTCAATTCCTGGATGGCGTAGGTCAGGGTCTCGCTGACAAAACTCCCGCCATAAGGGCCAAAGTGCCCTCGGGCATCGGGTTGCTGATAAGTAGACATGCCGGTGGCTCCGGTGAGGGTCCGGCATCGAGCCGGACAGGTTAAGGGGTCTCAGGCCTGCCGCACGGCCTGAATGAACGCTTGGATTTTGAGCGGGTCCTTGATGCCCTTGGCGGCTTCCACGCCAGAGCTGACATCAACCGAGAGCGACAAGCCCCGCCCGCGCAAGGCGCGCAGGCCATCGGCCACGTTTGCAGGTGTGAGTCCACCAGACAAAACGAGGTGAGAGTTGACGCTTGGAGGCAGCTGTGACCAATTGAAAGTTTGACCGCTGCCCCCGTACCCCGACACCAGGGTGTCGAGCAAAAGGGCATCGGCTTGCGAGTAATCTTGACTGTATTTTACGAGGTCAAAGCCGGATTGGGGATCGAGGGGAATGCGGGCGGCCCGGATCCAGCGCCGGCCGGCCCGGTGCGCCGCCTGGACGCAAAAATCGGGGGATTCATCGCCATGGAACTGCAACCAGGCACCGGGCACCTGGTCGGCCGCCTCTTGAACTTGGTCGGCTGTGGCGTTGACAAACAACAGCACCGGCGTGACAAAAGCGGGCAATCGGCGGGCCAACTCGGCCGCACGCTGCGCCGTGACGGCACGCGGGCTGGCGGGATAGAGCACAAAACCCAGCGCCTGGGCGCCCGAGTGCACCGCCGCATCGACATCGGCCTCACGCGTGAGACCACAAATTTTGACAGGAACAAACACTGAACTCATGGCAAGGCATCATACCCAGGCACATGGCTGGGCAAGCCCCATTCTGGCCCATAAAGCGGCCCCATGAAATACAGGCCATCTGGGGCAAAGGTAGGTGCCGCGGCGTCGCGATCCCGCGCCGCCAGCACCTGCGCCATCCAATCGGGCGACTTTAGCCCCTGCCCCACCAGCAGCAGGCAACCCATGATGTTGCGGATCATGTGATGCAAAAAGGCATTGCCCTCAAAATCGAAACGCCAGTAGGCTCCCCGGCGGGTGATGTCGATTCGGTTCAAGGTTTTAACGGGACTCAGCGCCTGACAGGCCGAAGCCCTGAATGAAGTGAAATCGTGTTCACCCAACAGATGGGTCGCCCCCTGGCGCATGGCCTCGTGCGAGAGCGGTCGAAAGACCCAGCCCACACGCCCGGCATCGATGCTGGGCCGCACTGGCGACTCGAGCAAGACATAGGTGTAGCGCCGGGCCACCGCACTGGCGCGGGCATGAAAGGTGTCGGGCACACCCCGGGCCCATTGCACGGCGATGTCTCGCGGCAAAAAACTGTTGGTACCGCGCACCCACGAAAACTCGTCACGTTGCAACCCGGTGTCCAAATGCACCACCTGCATCAGGCCATGCACACCAGCATCGGTGCGACCCGCGCACAAAGTGTGCACCGGCTGGTCGGCAAAGGTACTGAGGGCTTGCTCGAGGTGATCCTGGACGGTGCGTCCGTCGGGCTGGCTTTGCCAACCGTTGTAGGCGGTCCCGTTGTAGCTGACACCCAGGGCGATGCGCATGCTCAGGTGCGCTCATTGAGCCACTGGCGGGCACGCTCGGACCAAGGGGCCGGGGCTTGGGTCGCCACCTCGCGCGCCAGCACCAGGGCCGTGTGCGTGAGTCCCTGGGCCCACAGGGCCTTTGCCAGCGCCAGCCTGACTTCCTCAGGGTCTTCGGGCCCGTCACCCAGCGATAGGTCTAGAGACAAACCTGCCATCGGGTCACCGAAGTCGGTCTCGGATGTCTGACGGGTCGCATCTGCAACACGCTGTCGTTTGACCGCGGTGGGGGGAGCACTGACCTGCGCAGGCAATGGCGGCAGTTGATCAGCGGGGGGCAGGTTGAGGTCAATGTCCACCGCCAAAGGGGGCAAATTATTGGCCTGCGTGTCTGGCAAAGGAGTGGCATCGGTCCGGGTCAAGCGGCGACGCACCACCACCCACAGAATCAAACTGAGCACCAGACCCAGAGCCGCCCATGGCGTGTAGGGGCTTTGGACCCATTGCTCAATGCGCCGGGAGCCTTGAGCATGAGCAGACTCGGGCACCGGCAACGCCAAACCAGGCGCCGCATCAGCCTGAACCAGGCGGTTCAGCTCCTGGATGTTGCGGTTGATTTCGGCGGCACGCTCAGCGGTTTGCTGAGCCTGTTTTTGCTCGGCAATCCGGTCGCTGTCATCGGCCCCTGGCGTCGACAAGGTCAGGCGATCCCCGGTCACTGGCTCGGGAGCGCGGTGGGCGGGCTGAACCTTGCCCGTGGCCACCTGGCTGGAATCGTCGGCGGGGATCCCCGCTTGGGCGGCGACCTGAGCGCGATACAACGCAAATGCCTCGACCTGCTGGGCCACACGCTGCTGGGCTTGTTGAGGGTCGATGGCTCGAACTTGCTCGGCGCTGGGCAACTTCAGCACGGCCCCGGCACGCAAACGGTTGACATTGCCGTCGGTGAAAGCCTCTGGATTGGCTTGCGCCAAAGCGATCAACCCCTGCGCCAGGCTCGATTCCGGGTCGAGGTGGGACAAGGCCAGGGCACCTGCGGTGTCACCCGGACGAACCCACAACACCGAAGGCAGCTGAAGCTGGGCCTGGGCGGAATGGGAAGAAGACTCCAACAAGAACGCCAGTTCGCGCAACAACCGGCCTTGGGGCCATTGCAACTCGATCAGGAGGTCAAGCGTTGGAGCGCGCCAGGTTGCCAGAGTCTCGATGCGCAACACCGGCCCCTCGGGGCGCTGTTCGATTTTCAGGACGAATTGTTCGCGCTCCAGCGGTTGCAAACCGGCAGACACCCAGGCCGGTGGTGCGGGCCATCTGGGCTGAATCTGATCCGGTAACGTGCGACCCAATGCGCGCAACGGCACTTCGGCCACCAAAGGTTGCCCGGGCTCGGACAACAGTCGGGGCTCACCCAAAGACAAGGCCAGCGCCAAGGGGGCAGTCCACAGGCCCAGGCCAACCCACCAGGTGGCAATCAGGCAAGATGGCATCCAGGGGCGCATGCGCATCGGGGTACCTCTCAGAGCAGAATGCGCAACATGCGGCGCAACGGCTCGGCAGCCCCCCACAGCAGTTGATCGCCGACGGTGAAGGCACCCAGATAGTCGTCGCCCATGGCCAGTTTGTGCAAACGCCCCACGGGCACCGTCAAGGTGCCGGTGACCGCGGCGGGAGTCAACTCGCGCTCGGTGACCTCACGCTGGTTGGGAACCACCTTGACCCAATCGTTGGCTTGCGCCAGGATGTCGTGGACCTCATCGAGAGGCACGTTTTTCTTCAGTTTGACCGTCAGGCCCTGTGAGTGACAGCGCATGGCCCCCACGCGCACACACAGGCCATCGATGGGGATCGAACCCGCGGCACGGAAGGGCGGATTGCCCAGAATTTTGTTGCACTCGGCGCCGCCTTTCCATTCCTCTTTGCTCTGCCCATGCTCAACCGGCACATCGATCCAGGGGATCAAACTGCCGGCCAAAGCCGTGTTGCGGAAATTTTGGGTCGGGAAGGCCGACGAGCGCATGGTGGCCGAAACTTTGCGGTCGATCTCCAGGATGGCGCTGGCGGGGTCGGCCAATTCGGCCTTGACAGCGTCGTGCAAGGCGCCCATTTGCGACAGCAATTCACGCATGTTTTGCGCCCCAGCTCCAGAAGCCGCCTGATAAGTCATGGCGCTGACCCACTCGACCAACTGGTGCTGGAACAGGCCGCCCATGGCCATGAGCATGAGGCTGACGGTGCAATTGCCGCCAATCCAGTCACGGCCGCCTTTGGCCAAGGCCTGATCGATGACCTGGCGGTTGACCGGGTCCAGAATGATCACGGCCTGATCGGCCATGCGCAAGGTAGAAGCCGCGTCAATCCAGTGGCCCTTCCAGCCCGCAGCGCGCAACTTGGGGTAGACCTCTTTGGTGTAATCGCCACCCTGGCATGTGATGACGATCTCACAACGTGACAGCGCCGCGATGTCATTGGCATCTTGCAGTTTGGTTTCGTTTCTGGCTTGGGCAGGGGCCGCACCGCCAGCGTTGGAAGTCGAAAAAAACAACGGCTCGATCAGGTCAAAGTCGCCCTCTTGAACCATGCGATCCATCAGCACCGACCCGACCATGCCGCGCCAGCCCACCAATCCAACCAACTTGCTCATTGCTTCGCCCTTTCAGTTACTGTGCCACACCAGCTGTCTGCATCCGGCTCGTCTGGCCGGAAGGGCGCACGACGAACCCGAGCCGTTCAGCCCTGGGTGATCGTGGTTTTTGTGATGCGCGAGAGTCGACCCACCGCCGATGGGGCGGACTGGCCGTGCAGAAACAGAGATGCAATATCACGCATGGGCAGATTGTAGCAAACGCCACCCGCCGAACACCTTCACCAAACCTACGCTTCGCCTGCCCGTGCGTCAGCGGCTTCAGACTGAATCAAGCCCTCAGTGGAATGGTCTTGTGATCCAAGAAACGCCGACGGATGGCTTGCTCAATGCCCGCCGCATCCAGGCCCCACTCGGCCAGCAATTTGGCCGGGTCGCCATGCTCGGTCAGCTGATCACCAATGCCCAACTGCAACACCGGCACGGCCATGCCGTGAGCCGCCAGACATTCCAGAACCGCGCTGCCCGCACCGCCGGCGATCGCTCCCTCTTCGAGGGTGACCAGCGCCCGATGCTCGCGCGCCAATTGCAGCACCAGGGCTTCGTCCAGAGGCTTGGCCCAGCGCATGTTGGCCACCGTGGCATCCAGTGTCTCGGCTGCTTGCAAGGCGGGATAGAGCAACGTACCGAAGGCCAAAATGGCAATCCCTTGACCGCTGCGGCGCAATTCGCCGCGACCGAACGGCAACGCCTCCAATCCGTCCTCAACCGCAACACCGACCCCGGCCCCCCTGGGATAACGCACCGCGACGGCATGGTCTTGCTGGTAAGCAGTGGTCAACAATTGACGGCATTCGTTTTCATCGGCCGGACAGGCCACGCTGACATGGGGCACGCAACGCAAAAACGGAATGTCGAACAAACCGGCGTGAGTGGCGCCGTCGGCACCCACGATGCCTGCCCGATCCAAGGCCAGCACCATGGGCAATTTTTGCAAAGCGACATCGTGAATGAGCTGATCGTAGGCGCGCTGCAAAAAGGTTGAATAAATGGCGACGACGGGCTTCAAGCCTTCACAGGCCAAGCCAGCCGCAAAAGTCACGGCGTGCTGTTCGGCAATGCCCACATCGTGATAGCGTTCGGGAAACTGACGATGAAACTCGACCATGCCAGAGCCTTCACGCATGGCAGGCGTGATGCCGACCAACCTCGGATCGGCACGTGCCATGTCGCACAACCATTGCCCGAACACCTGTGTGAAGGTGGTCTTGGGAGCCGATGCGGACGGCTTGAGTCCGACGCTGGGATCGAATTTGCCGGGGCCATGGTAGGCCACCGGATCGGCCTCGGCAAAACTGTAGCCCTGCCCCTTTTTGGTCACCACATGCAAAAACTGAGGCCCGCGCAAATGCTTGAGGTTTTCCAAGGTGGGTATCAGAGCGTCAAGGTCGTGCCCATCGATCGGTCCTACATAGTTGAATCCGAATTTTTCAAACAACGTGACCGGCGTAATGAGGTGTTTGGCCTGCTCTTCAAAGCGTCGAGCCAGATTCAGCAAAGGGGCGGGGGCCCCCTTGAGGACTTGCTTGCCCATCTCCCGGGCGGTCGCATAAAAGCGCCCGCTCATGAGCTGGGCCAAATAGCGGTTGAGTGCACCCACCGGCGGGCTGATCGACATGTCATTGTCGTTGAGCACGACCAACAAATTGCAATCGGCCACGCCCGCATTGTTGAGCGCTTCGAAAGCCATGCCCGCAGTCATGGCACCGTCACCAATGATGGCCACCGCATGACGCTGTTCACCCTTGAGTTGAGCCGCCAAGGCCATGCCCAGAGCAGCCGAGATGCTGGTCGACGAGTGGGCCGTGCCGAAGGCATCGAATTCGCTTTCGTCACGACGCGGAAAACCCGACAGCCCGTGACGCTGGCGCAAACTCCCCATGCGATCGCGCCGACCGGTCAGGATTTTGTGCGGATAGGTTTGATGCCCCACATCCCACACCAGCCGATCGTGCGGGGTGTTGAAGACATAGTGCAAAGCCACGGTCAGCTCAACAGTGCCCAAATTGGAACTGAGATGCCCACCCGTCTTGGAGACGCTGTCCAGCAAAAAAGCCCGCAATTCGTCGGCCAAAGGGCGCAATTGCTCGCGCGGTAACTGGCGCAAGTCTTGCGGGGACTGAATGTGAGTCAGCAGATTCATGTCGCGTTGATTCCGGTCAATGTTGGCGAGCCACCACGTGCAAGGCCAGATCGGCCAACAGTCGGGTTTCTTTCAGACCACTGCGGTCAAGCGCTTGCATCGCTTGCTGCAGCAATTCATCGGCGTACTGGCGCGAGGCGTCCAGCCCCATGAGGGATACAAAGGTGGGTTTGTCGTGCGCTGCATCTTTGCCCGCTGTTTTACCCAGGGTAGCGGCGTCAGCCGTGACGTCGAGCACATCATCGATGACCTGAAACGCCACCCCGATCGCCTGCGCATAAAGTTCCAGGTGCTGCTGCGCCAGTGCATCGGCATGTCCACAGGCCGCCCCCAAAGCCACGCTGGCCTCGAGCAAGGCGCCGGTTTTGAGCCGATGCATCTGTCGCAAGGTGGCTTCATCGAGGTGCTGCCCGACACTGGCCAAGTCGATCGCCTGCCCACCCGCCATGCCGGCGTGGCCGGCCGCACGCGCCAGGATACGGCACAAACGCCCTTGCAACGGGTCAGGCATCACCGAGGCCGGCGGGGTCAGCACCTCGAAAGCCAAAGCCTGCAACGCATCACCCGCCAACAAAGCTTGAGCTTGCCCGAAATGCACATGCACCGTGGGTTTGCCACGACGCAAGATGTCGTTGTCCATGCACGGCATGTCGTCATGGACCAATGAATAAGCATGGATCAGTTCGATGGCACAGGCCGCACGCAAGGCAGCCTCTTCAAGCTGTGCGTCCTGCTGACCCTGGGCCACGGCATGCCGGGCCGCCAACACCAGCATGGGGCGCAAACGCTTGCCCCCATCGAGCACGGCATAGCGCATGGCCTGACCCAAACCGCCGGGCGCCTGAAGGGGCACCCATTGCTCCAAAGCCCGCTCGACCCGCTGCAATTGCGCGGGCATCCATGTGGTGAGTTCTATCCCCGATGTCATTGGTCTTCCAGCCAAGGCTTCATGACACCCTCATCGAGAACCTGAATCTGTTGCTCAATGGCCTCGAGCTTGCCGCGACAAAATGCAAGCAACTGTGCCGAACGCTCATAAGCGGCGAGCAATTGATCCAGCGGCAAGTCCCCGGACTCCATGCGGGCCACCCATTGCTCAAGTTCAGCCACCGCCGCCTCATAATGAGCAGGCAAAGGGGTTTGGGAAGGATCTGAAGGGGCAACCATACTCTGGATAAAGGGATGTTTGTAAGGAATTATCCCGCATGTTGGCCCCATGGCTCAAAGGCACGGGTACAATCGCCTTCCCTTAGTGGCACCTCGTGCCGTTTTTTGTGTAACCTCCCTGTGGGGAGTCTTTAGGTCAGGTCACCCATGTCTGATTTAAGTCTTCAACTGCAGCAGGCTCTCAGCCAACTTCCAGTTTCAGCTTATTTTGATGCAGCGCTGTATGAGCGCGAGATGGAGGTCCTGTTTCAACAGGGGCCCCGCTACGTTGGGCACCGCCTGAGCGTGCCCGAACCCGGGAATTTTCATGCCCTGCCCCAGGAAAACCAGGGCCGGGCTTTGGTTCACACGCCCAATGGCATTGAACTGATCTCCAATGTCTGTCGTCACCGTCAGGCGATCATGCTCAAAGGGCGGGGCAATCTCTTGTCCGATCGGGCTGCGGCGGGAGGCAACATCGTGTGCCCGCTACACCGCTGGACATACTCGTCCAGTGGCGAGTTGCTGGGGGCACCCCATTTTCAGCACGACCCCTGCCTGAACCTGAACCGATACAAGTTGCGTGAATGGAACGGGCTGTTGTTTGAAGACAACGGTCGCGACATCGCCGCAGATTTGGCCGGCATGGGACCGGCACAGGCGCTGAATTTCGAGGGCTACGCCCTGGACCGGATTGAATTGCACACCTGCAACTACAACTGGAAAACCTTCATCGAGGTCTATCTGGAAGACTACCATGTGGGCCCCTTCCATCCGGGTCTGGGCCATTTCGTCACCTGCGACGACTTGCGTTGGGAGTTCAAGCCTGAATATTCGGTACAGACCGTGGGCATTTTGGATCAATTGCGCAAATCGGGCAGCCCGGTTTACCAGCGTTGGCAAGACGTGCTCATGAAGTACCGCCAAGGCCAGGTGCCCGAGCGTGGCGCGATTTGGTTGACCTATTACCCGCACATCATGGTCGAGTGGTACCCCCATGTGCTGACGGTCTCGACCCTGCACCCGATGGGCCCACGCAAAACCCTGAACATGGTCGAGTTTTACTACCCGGAAGAAATCGTCGCCTTCGAGCGCGAATTTGTCGAAGCCCAACAGTCGGCCTACATGGAAACTTGCATCGAAGATGACGAGATCGCCGAGCGCATGGATGAGGGTCGCTGGGCTTTGTTCCAGCGGGGTGACAACGAAATGGGCCCCTACCAAAGCCCGATGGAGGATGGCATGCAACATTTCCACGAGTGGTACCGCCAAAAGGTATCCCCATGACCGGGCCACTGATTTCAGTGTCCGGGCTGCAAAGCCTGATGGCTCAAGGCAGCGGGGTGCGCCTGTTCGATTGCACCGGCGACCTCATGAAGCCTGAAAACGGACCGAAACAATACCTCGAACAGCACATTGCCGGCGCACGCTATGCCGATTTGAATCTGCACCTCAGCGCCCATGGCGAGCACCCCAAGGTCAATGGCGGTCGCCACCCCCTGCCCACCCGGGAAGCGTTTGCTCAGTGGTTAGGCTCTGAGGGGATCACAGCCGACACCCCCGTGGTGGTCTATGACCGCAACGGGGTCAACTACTGCGGGCGTTTGTGGTGGATGTTGCGTTGGTGCGGTCATGCCGATGTGCGCGTCCTCGACGGCGGCCTGCAAGCCTGGGTCGCCGCGGGTGGCGCCGTGGGTCAAGGCGATGAACCTGCCCCGATGGCCGCCACCTATGAACTGCGCAACCCCCTGGTCCGGCTGGCCACCACCGAACAAGTGGCACACCATCTCGGACGTCCGGACCAAACCCTGATCGACGCTCGCGCCGAGGCCCGATTCAAAGGCGAAGTTGAACCGCTGGACCCGGTCGCCGGACACATCCCCGGCGCACTCAACCGCCCCTTCGCCCTGAACCTCGGTGCCGATGGACGCTTCAAGCCCGCAGAGGTGTTGCGACAAGAGTTCACGGCCTTATTGGCCGGGCGCGATCCGGCCAGCGTGGTGCATCACTGCGGCAGTGGCGTGAGCGCCGTGCCCAACCTGCTGGCCATGGAAATTGCCGGATTAGGCACAGCCGGCCTGTATGCCGGCAGTTGGAGTGAATGGTGCAACACCCCGGGCCTGCCCTGCGCCCGAGGCTGATCCTTACAGCGAATCAAACCAGCGTTTGATCTGCTGGCGCTCAGCTTCGGTGATCCCCGTGGCGTTGTTCATGGGCATTTGGCGCGTGACCACCACTTGCTGATAGATGCCTTGCGCCTGTTGCCGGATCAGATCCGGACTGTCCAGCCGGATGTTCTTCATTTGCACCTGGGCACCGTGGCAACTGACACAGCGCTGCTCAATCACCACCTGAATCTCGGCCAGCGTCACGGGTCCCGCCGTTGCGGCCGGGGGCGTCACCGGGGCCGGCCGCATGAATGCAATCACACCCAAAATGACCACCACCCCCGCCGCCGCAAAAGGCCATGGGTTGCCAGCGCGTCCCAAATGATAGGCATGACGCTGAACAAAAAATTGACGAATCAGGGCGCCGGCGATCATCATGATGAACAAGATCAGCCAGTGGTGCGGATGCGTGTACAAAAAACTGTAATGGTTGCTCAGCATCGCAAAAATCACCGGCAGGGTGAAATAGGTGTTGTGCACGCTGCGCTGCTTGCCCCGCTTGCCGTGGATCGCCAAGGCGCTGGCGTCGTAAGGCTGACCGCTGGTCATGGCCGCCACGACCTTGCGCTGCCCCGGAATGACCCAGAAAAAGACATTGGCGCTCATGGCGGTGGCGATCATGGCCCCGACCAGCAAAAAGGCGGCTCGCCCCGCAAACAACTGACAAGCCAGCCAGCAGGCAGCCCCCACCACCACCAACATGATCAGGCCAATGATGACCTCACCATTCTTCTTAAAACCCCAAATCCGGCAAACCCAGTCGTAAATGAACCAAAACGCCACCAAAAAAGCCAGCGCCGTCACCACCGCCGCTGTGGGCGTCCAGTCAAACAACGATTTATCAATCAAAAACGTTCCGGCATTCCAAAGGTAGAGCACGGTAAACAAGGCAAAACCGCTCAGCCAGGTGGAATAGGCTTCCCAGTAAAACCAATGCAACTTCGAATGGATTTTTTTCGGAGCCACCATGTACTTTTGGGGGTTGTAAAACCCACCGCCATGCACCGCCCACATCGCGCCATCCACCCCTTTTTCGAGCAAATCGGGCGACTGCGGCTTGAGCAGGTTGTTGTCCAGAAAAACGAAGTAAAACGAAGAGCCAATCCAGGCGATGGCAGTGATCACATGCAGCCAGCGCAACAGCAAATTGGCCCAATCCAGCAAATACATTTCCATCTTCAACATCCCAAGGGAAGACCCGCATGAAACGGGGGGGTCACTCACCACTGCGGGCGCTGTGAGTGCCTGGGGTCGCGAACTGGGGCTGGGGCCCTGCTCCGCTGCGACGGATGATTTTCAACGGCCGCGTCTTTGGGGGCAACATCCCACGGCTCACAACCAAGTGTATACAATTTTGACTTGCAGGCAAGTAGGGCCTATCCCCAATCGCCACCATCGATTCCGGGGGCTGTTCCCATGGGGTCAAAAGGGTTACAATACTTTTTGCGGCATCTTTGTCGCAGCGATCTGGCCCCCATGGCTCCCACCCGCGCTGCTTGCGCATTGGCCCTGGGGTTTAGCAACCTCACCGCGACTCTGTCGCCAACCACCACCGGTTCAGATCATGTGGCTCAGCAATGGGGCTGGCTTCTTCCCTGCACCGGTCAAGGAAAACCATGTCCGAATCTTTTGCCGCCCTGTTTGAAGAATCCCTCAAGCGCTCCGAAATGCGCACCGGTGAAGTCATCACCGCTGAAGTGGTGCGTGTTGAACACAACCACGTCGTGGTCAACGCCGGTCTGAAGTCCGAAGCCTACGTGCCCATCGAGGAATTCAAAAACGACCAGGGCGAAGTCGAAGTCCAAGCCGGTGACTTCGTGTCGGTGGCCATCAGCAGCGTTGAAAACGGCTACGGCGACACCATCCTGAGCCGTGACACGGCCAAGCGCTTGGCCTCGTGGCTGTCGCTCGAAAAAGCCCTGGAGTCGGGCGAGTTCGTGACCGGCACCACCAGTGGCAAGGTCAAGGGCGGCCTGACCGTGCTGGTCAACGTCATCCGGGCTTTCTTGCCCGGCTCGCTGATCGACACCCGCCCCATCAAAGACTTGGCTCCCTACGAAAACAAGACCATGGAATTCAAGGTCATCAAGCTCGACCGCAAACGCAACTGCGTGGTGCTGAGCCGCCGGGCCGTGGTGGCGGCCTGGATGGGCGAAGACCGCGCCAAGCTGATGGAGACCCAGAAAGAAGGTGCCGTCGTG
>JACCDS011585093.1_pt1 | contig 14288 bp, 13 predicted proteins | sample 7446441 | NCBI WGS metagenome assembly JACCDS01 (sample SAMN15323445, study PRJNA562643) | freshwater metagenome | isolation source: river surface water | place: USA:Blue River Watershed | collected 2017-08-17 | reverse complement strand
TTTTTAATCGGGTCACATGCCGCCTCTGGTTTTGCCTCTTGGCTTTCGTTGCCTTTAGGTTTATCGGCGGCCATCGGCTTTGTGGGTTTGTATGGAGGACTTGCCAAAACTCCACTGGCAGCCACTTTCCTTGGTATGGAACTTTTCGGTCCATCCGCCTGGTTCATCTATCTTATAGTTACCCTGATCGTATTGTTTGGTTCAGGAAAAAAAGGAATCTTTGCGTCTCAAACCTGGGCAAATTATTTGCCTAAACCACTTTACTAATGTTTACAAAAGCCTTCGAACACTACGAATCCTTCCGTGAAAATCGCCTAACAAAACGCCGATTTTCAACCACTGTTTGGCATGAATTAATCGCCGAATGGTCGACATATTTCGCCGTAAGAGAGCTGGGAAAAACAGAAGAGGGTAGACCCATCCACGAGGTAAAATGCGGAGAAGGACCTATTCAAGTTATCGCCTGGTCCCAAATGCACGGCGACGAAGCAACGGCCACCCTCGCTTTAGCGGATATTTTTCGTTTATTATCTTTATCTGAAGGTTTAGCTACCGAGTTTAAGCAAAAATTGCACCAGAAAATCACCTTGCGCATCATTCCTCGTTTAAATGCTGATGGTGCAGAAAGATGGCAACGCGAAACGGCACTAGGCATTGATATGAACCGGGATGCAACGAAACAAAACTCGGTCGAAGCACAAATTTTATCTGCTTGGGCAGACGAAATCAAACCAGCCTTCGCCTTCAATCTACACGATCAAAACCGCTTGTATTCTGTAGGAAACAGCCCAGCGCAAACCCACATTGCCTTCCTTGCCACCACTGGAGATGAAGAGGGAACCTGGACGCCATCGCGTTTGCGCGCCGGCCAAATCTGCAACCGTATGCTTTCGCAAATCCAGCCCATTATACCTGGAAAAATAGCGAAATGGACGGATGAATATGAGTCCCGTGCCTTTGGCGATACGTTCTCATCTCGTGGATATGGACTTGTTTTATTGGAGTCTGGTGGAGCTGGATGGGACCTAGAAAAACATGCCTTGCGCAAATTAAATGCCTGTCTTTTACTCGACGCATTTTGCTCGATCGCAGACGGAAGCTATGCCTCAGAAACCATTTCAAACTACGAAGCGCTTCCTACGAACGAAAGAGCTATCGTTGATATCAAAATAAGCGACGCCCCATTAAGCTCGAAGGTCCGTGCAGATGTCTTATTTAACCTAGTCGAAACCCCCATGACCGACGGAAATATCCATTATTCCTGGGTAGTAGAAAACATTGGCGACATGTCACCTTTCTACGGATTAACAGAAATCGACGGGAAAGACTTACATTTGTCCCCTGATTCGAGCATTACCTTGGGCGAGAATTACACCGAATTAGTCCTGTTAAAAGACGGAAAACCAAGTTTCAAATTATCCGATTACACGCATAAAATACAATCCTAAATGACATCCTTACCTGTAATAATTATTGGAGTTAATCCTTTTGGCCTAGAAGTAGCCCACATTTTTGAGAAAAATGATGTCGTAGTCTACGGATTCTTAGATGATGACCCGAAGAAAAAGGACACCAGCATCGGCGAAATACCAGTCTTAGGAACAGCTGATGATGAGTCTTATTTCAAATTGATTGGTAAAAACTGTGGCGTATTTGTAGCCTTAGAAAACCCGATCGAACGTAAGAAAATGATCGAATTGATCTTAGAAGAACGCGAGGTAAAACCAGTAAATGCCATCCATCCATCCGCAAATATTGCAGATGTGAAGAGCCTTTCTTACGGTGTATTCATCGGTAGTGGTGCACAGATTTTACCTGAAACAAAGCTAGGTGATCATGTGATTATTGGCTCTGGAACAATCATCGAAACAGGTGCACAAATCAATGATTTCGCTTCCATCGGCGCAGGTTCGGTTGTAGGCAAAGAAGCCATCATTGAGAACAATGCGTACGTAGGAATTCACTCGACAATCGTGGGAAGTGTGAAGGTAGGTAAGAGCGCAACGGTAGGAGCGGGAAGTGTGGTAATCGAAAATGTCGCTGCTTCAAAACGCGTATTCGGCAATCCGGCAAAGCCTCTATAATTTGACAATATTTTCTGGCGCAACTAGATCAAGAAAGTGAAAACGTAGGTAGAGTTGCGCCACTACAATCACATCTTCTAGGCAATACTCATTGATCCTAGCTAAGCCATTTTCCTTGTAAAAAACGCGGTTCACCTGGTCACCTGAAAGATCGGCTTTGGCCCCAGAAATACCCATCAATTCCGCTAACAATTCCAGCGAAGTATAGGATCTTCTATCGCCAAACTTCCACATCTCCATCGTATCCTGGTGGATAATTTCCCATGGTTTCTTCCCCTGCAATTGCAAAGATTTCGGAATCTCCAGCCCATTAATTAACATGCGTCTGCACAAATAAGGGAAGTCAAATTCCTTCCCATTGTGTGCCACGAGCGTCAATTCTCTCGACTTATACGTCTTATTTACAAAGGAGATGAACTCCGTGAGAAGCGTTTTTTCGTCTGCATGTGCGATGGTCTTCACTTTTAAAGCCATCTCGCCCTGCTTATTCACGAACAAAAATCCCATTCCCACCACAATAATCTTACCAAATTCGGCATACAAAGGGGCCTTTTCGAAATACATCTCTTCCAAGCTAATATTAGTCGGATTTACTAGATTCTTCGCCTTTTTTACCCAAAATTCTTTCATCTTATCCGAAAGAAGGGAAAAATCAGATACTCCAGACGAAGTTTCGATGTCTATGAAGAGGGTATTCTTGAAGTTCTTTAAAGTATCCATTCTGTTTGTTCCACGTGGAACGAATCGCGATTAATATTTCAATGTTTCACGTGAAACATCTACTAATTCCATTTTAAATAGGTTTGCTAAATGACCCTTGACCACGTCTGACACTGCCTGAAAATCCATTTCCTTGCCTAATTCCTGTTGCAATGAAGTTACTCCACGGGTGGCAATTCCACAAGGCACAATGTGCGAGAAATAGCTTAAATCCGTATTTACATTTAAAGCAAAGCCGTGCATACTAATCCAACGTGATGCCTTAACGCCCATAGCACAAATCTTTCGAGCATCGTCCTGAGTGGGATTAATCCATACGCCCGTCAGGCCATCAATACGTCCTGCTACCAAACCATAGCCCTCACAAGTCTTAATTATTGCTTCTTCCAGCATTCGTAAATACAAGTGAATGTCAGTGTAAAAATTCTCTAGATCTAAAATTGGGTAACCCACTAATTGCCCTGGTCCGTGATACGTTATATCGCCACCGCGATTCGTCTTAAAATAGGTGGCGCTTATTGTGGATAAAAATGACTCTTGTAATAACAGATGGGACTCGTCGCCGCTCTTGCCTAAAGTATAAACGTGCGGGTGTTGACAAAATAAAAGGAAGTTTTCTGTTGTTGCCAAACTATCCTCAGAAAGCCCACGATTCGCAAGTTTAACGGCAGCTATGCGATTTAATAAAGTCTCCTGTAGATCCCAAGCTTGCTTGTATTCTATCAGTTTTAAATCAACAAATTGGACTTCTTTATTCTGCTTCATTCTTTATCAAAAACCTGATAGCTTCCGAAAAACCGGCGAGCTATCTTTCCTAAAACAAAGATACAATAATGGCAAAACATATAACACAAGGAAACTTAGGCGAACAAGTTAGCGTAGACTACCTGCTAAAAAACGCTTATACCATCGAGGCTAGAAATTATAGATACAAGCGGGCAGAAATAGACATTGTCGCGAAAAAAGGAAATCTCCTTGTCTTCATTGAAGTGAAATCCCTGCGCAGAAATACACATGGACATCCGGAACAGAAGATTACCAAAAACAAGATTCAGCTCATAAGTAGGGCCGCTTGTGCCTATCAATACCAACATAAATGGCGCCAAGAGATTCGTTTTGATAGTATTTCGGTGAATTTTTATCCACAAGCCTTCAAAATAGAGCATTTCGAGGATGCTTTTTCGTAAATTCGCGCTTTATTACAGCGCTCATGATTCAATTTTGCACAGAAGACATAACATTCTCCTTAAAGGAGAAGTTAAAACACAAAGCCTGGTTAAACGAGGTGGCGAAACAAGAAGGGAAAAAGATCCTGGAATTGACTTATGTTTTCTGTTCTGATGAGTACCTGTTACAGATTAATCAAGAGTACTTGAATCACGATACGCTAACCGATATTGTTACGTTTGATAATTCCGAAGATCCGAAGAAAATCGAAGGGGACATCTTTATCTCCATCGAAAGAGTGAAGGAGAATGGAGACAAATTAGGCACCACGGAAACAGAATTAGAACGCGTGATGGTACACGGTTTATTACACCTACTTGGTTACAAAGACAAGAAGAAAGAGGACAAGGCGTTAATGACTGAAAAGGAAGATTTTTATATTAAACTGTACTAAATGTTTCACGTGAAACATGCAATGATATGCTAAATTCATACGATGTAATTGTAGTGGGGGCGGGACACGCCGGATGTGAAGCAGCTTATGCGGCAGCACAGATGGGGTCGCGTGTTTTGCTAGTGACCATGAATATGCAGACGATTGCCCAAATGTCCTGCAACCCCGCAATGGGTGGTGTGGCGAAAGGTCAAATCGTAAGAGAAATAGATGCACTAGGCGGCATGTCTGGAATCATTTCGGATAAAACCATGATTCAATTCCGAATGCTAAACCGATCGAAAGGTCCGGCAATGTGGTCTCCCCGTTGTCAATCGGATCGTATGCGTTTTGCAGAGGAATGGAGAAACGCGCTAGAAGGAAATTTGAATGTAGATTTTTGGCAGGATTCTGTTCAACAATTAATCGTTGAAAAAGGCGAAGTAAAAGGGGTCATCACTCGCATGGGTATGACTTTTACGGCGAGAGCTGTGGTGTTGACAAATGGCACATTTTTAAATGGTTTGATCCATATAGGAGAGAAGAATTTTGGGGGAGGCCGCATGGCTGAGCCAATGGCTATTGGATTAACAGAACAATTAATACAATTAGGTTTCGAATCGGGAAGAATGAAAACAGGGACTCCGCCGCGCGTCGACGGAAGAAGCTTGGACTTCGCCGCGATGGAAGAACAAAAAGGGGATGAAAATCCGAGCTCTTTTTCTTACTTAACCGAAGCGCCATTAACTGAACAACGCTCTTGTTGGATCACGCACACGAACACGAAAGTGCACGAAGTCTTGCGAAAAGGTTTCGATCGTTCGCCCATGTTCGCGGGAAGAATAAAAGGATTAGGACCACGCTACTGCCCATCAGTAGAAGATAAAATCAACCGCTTTGCCGATAAAGATTCACACCAAATTTTCGTAGAACCGGAAGGGTGGAGCACAGTGGAAATTTATGTCAATGGCTTTTCCACATCGTTGCCAGAAGACATCCAATTCGAGGCAATTCGGTTAATCCCAGGTTTTGAAAAAGCGAAGATGTTCCGCCCGGGTTATGCCATCGAATACGATTATTTCCCGCCTACCCAATTAACATCTACTTTGGAAACAAAAAGAGTAAGCGGTCTATTTTTTGCCGGACAAATCAACGGAACCACGGGTTACGAAGAGGCCGCATGCCAAGGTTTAATTGCAGGTATTAATGCCCACCAAAAAACACATGAATTAGATCCATTCACCTTGTCTCGTTCGGATGCCTACATCGGTGTATTGATCGACGATTTAATTAACAAGGGAACGGATGAGCCTTACCGCATGTTTACGTCTCGAGCAGAATTTAGAACACTACTTAGACAAGACAATGCGGACGAGCGCTTAACAGCAAAAGGATATCAATTAGGATTAGCGACGGAAAAACGTTGGAATAGATTTCAAGAGAAGAAGGCGCAAGTCGCGGCTTTGACAGAAGAAATCAAAAACACGAAAGTAAAGCCGACAGAAGTAAACGACTGGTTAGAGCAGGAGGGAAGCGCTTCGCTGAAAGAAGGTGCGCCCATCGTCAACTTGCTGAGAAGATCGGATTTGTCTTTCGATCGAATTGCTACACACCCTAGCATCGAGCCTATCGTGAGAAACTATTCACAAGAGGTGCGCGAGCAAGTGGAGATTTTGGTGAAATACGAAAGCTATATTGAAAAGGAAAGATTGATGGTGGACAAAATGCGTTCGATGGAAGACTTGTCTATTCCAGCGAACTTTGACTATGATAAAATCAAAACGCTGTCAACTGAATCGCGCATTAAATTGAAATCGATTTTGCCACAGACCATCGGACAGGCAAGTCGAATTTCTGGGGTGTCTGCGTCTGACATTTCCATCTTACTTTTATTCATGGGACGCTAATGGAAAATATACAAAACTGCCCCGTTTGCGGATCACCTAATTCGACCTTAAAATTCAAGGCAAAAGATTATACCGTATCGAATGAGCAATTCCACATCGTCAGCTGTGATGCTTGTTCATTAATCTACACAAACCCAAGACCGGCCGCGAACGAAGCTGGCCCTTATTACCATGCAAGCGCCTATATTTCCCACAGTGATACCAATGAAGGAATTGTCAACAAGCTCTACCATACCGTTCGCAAGTTTACGCTTCAATCAAAATTGAATTGGATTGAGGCTGAGAAAAAAGGAAATAAAGAGTTATTAGATATCGGTTGTGGAAACGGACATTTTCTAGCTGCCGCTAAAGAAAAAGGGTGGAATATTAATGGACTTGAATTAGACCCAGAAACGGCCGCTCGAGCTGCCAAATTAACGGGTTTAACCATTGCTCCGTCATTGACAGAAATCGCAACTGATAAGCAATTTCAGGTTATTACCTTATGGCACGTATTGGAACATGTCTACGAGCTAGACGCGTATTTTAACTTCTTCAAAAACCGCCTAAATAAAGACGGGAAACTATTATTAGCCTTGCCTAACGCGGCTAGTTTTGATGCAAGCTATTTCGAAGAATACTGGGCTGCTTACGATGTTCCACGACACATTTACCATTTCACACCAGCCACGATTACCGCGCTAGCGGGGAAATACGGTTTTAAATTAAAGAAGAGCCGCGGCCTAATCTTTGATAGCTTTTACATTTCTTTGTTGAGCAACGAATATAAAACCGGCAATAAAAGACTGATTAAATCCTTCTTTATTGGCCTTTTTTCTAACCTACGAGCAATGGTAGGCAAGCCTAATTATTCGAGCAATTTATACATTTTTGAACATGCGTAATTACTTGAAAATCAGTTTGTTATTTGTTTTTTGGGGGCTTGGCATCAGCTTGGTTTTCTTGCAAAGTTGCGCCCAAATGGCCTCGCCTCCCGGCGGCAAAAAAGATACTTTGGCTCCAGTGGTTATCAGCTCAACTCCATTAAACAAAAGTAAAAATTACAAGGGGAAAAAAATTGAATTAAACTTCAGCGAATACATCACAATAAAGAGTTTAAATCAAGAGTTGTTAATCACTCCATCCATCGGAAATTACGAAACCCGCATACGCCCCATGGGCCTAACCTTGGTATTAGATAGTGCTCTAAAAGACAATACTACCTACACGTTTAACTTTAGAAACGCGGTGGAAGATGTATCTGAACGCAATATTGGCAAAAACATTAAACTTGTTTTTAGCACATCTAATCTGATCGATTCATTAAAAATCGAGGGGCAAGTGAAGCGTTTGCTCACAAACAAAAAAGCAAATAATATTACGGTAGGGCTCTATCCATATAATGACACTTTAAGTATTGACAAAGCGAAGCCTTACTACTTTGTAAAAACGGATACCTCAGGAATTTACACATTAGAAAACCTGGCGGCAGGAAAATATTATATGGCCGCCTTTGAAGATGTGAACAATAATCTACTATATAATTCCGCTAAAGAAGCCGTAGATTTCATTACAGAGCAATACATAGACCTACAGAAAAACGAAAAACGAGATTTTAAAATTGCGCTTCAAAATCAAGATCCCTTGAAATTAAGCAAGACCACTACTACAGCAAAAACGGTATTATACGAGTTTTCACGCGGAATTAAGTCGGTGGATTTACAATTTTCATCTACAGAAAAACCCGTATATCAAATAGAGAACGACCGCAACTTGCGTATTTATGCTGGAGACCTAAATAAAGCTGATACACTTAAAATAGAAGCAGCGCTTGAGGATTCGATTGGGCGTAAAACCACATTTAATCTAAAGACAAAATTTAGAGAATTAGTAAAAAAAGAAAAGACGCCAAACATCCCCCTAGGTTTTGATGTATTTCCTAAAAATGGGACCAAAATCGTTTCAACCGATTCCATTCTAATTATTTTCCCTAAACCCGTATTGCAGTGGGTGTCTAATAAGGTACACATTTTAACAGCGAACGAAGACGACTTAACATTCCCCGATGAGGCCTTCAGCTGGAATAAATCACAGACCATATTGACCATTAAAAGTAGTTTTTTGCCTACACAAGAAAAGTTTTCGTTGTTTTTAAATAAATATGCTTTTGTGGGACCAGAAGCAGACTCTACTCAAGAATTCAAACAAGAAATCTCCCGATTAGACCCAGAGGAAACAGGTACAATCGAGGGAGGTATTCGCCGGGCGGGACACTATGTCTATCAACTGTTGAAAGGCGATAATTTGGAAAAAGCCTATGAACAAAAGTCTACAGGGCCTTGCTATTTCAAAAACGTAGAACCTGGCATTTATACGTTACGTGTAATTATTGATTCAAACGAGAATGGATCTTGGGATATTGGGGATTACAAAACAAAAAAGAAGCCCGAAGAAGTCTATTTCTTCGAAAATAAGATCAAGTTAAAGGCTAATTTTCAATTAACAGACTTGTGGATAAACATCCCATAACCCTGTGGATAAGTGCCCTTTTTATCCACATTCTATCCACAAATTCTAAGATACTTTGTGTATAAATTCAAAGCACACCTGGCTTGTGTGGATAAACTCCGACTTATCCACAAGTTGTTAGACACTTATCCACATTGTAACAATGCCTTTCAATTAGACAATACTTACTCATATCAAGTACTTACAAACAGAAATTAGGCTTATCCACTTATCCACAGAGAACAACAAGAAGAAACAAAAAAGAGATTTTAAACTATTTTTCTTTTTTTAATTTATGTGTGTGGATAAGTTTTTAAGCTTGAAAAGAGCTTCTGGTGTTTTTTTGATATTTTGGGTATAAAAATTATTTATATCAGATAAAAAAAGATTAAATCACTCGTTTACTTGTGGATAACATGTGGATAAGTAATTTAGATGCTAAAAGAACTATATTTAATACAATTTGGCTAAATTGCCGCATCTAAACCCTTCAAACAAATGGTTCATCAACAATTTACCCGCGTCTTCGATTTATTAATCGCTTACAAAAATTTTCAAAAGGCTGATCTCCTTAATTTAAAGAGAGATGGAGAATGGAAAAGTTATTCCACTTCAGACACTTTAGAAACTATTCAGACCTTGGCATTAGGTCTCTTGGAACTCAATGTAAAGCCAGGGGATAAGGTTGCTATTATTTCGGGAAATCGTCCCGCATGGAATTTTGTAGATTTTGCTGTTCAAGTCATAGGGGGTGTGACCGTGCCTATGTATCCGACAATCACCATTGAGGATTACGACTATATTTTTAAAGATGCCGAAGTAAAATACATCTTCTGTGAAAATGAGGAATTGTATTTAAAAGCAAAAGAAGCCGCTAAAGGAAATAAGTTAATTAAAGGCATTTACACATTTGACCCTGTTGCGGACGTAGAAATGTGGACGTCTGTTAAGGAATTAGGAGAGGGAAAAGATCCAGCTGTTTTACAACCTTTGATGGATGCGGTTAAACCAAGTGATTTATTGACTTTGATTTATACTTCGGGTACAACCGGACGCCCTAAGGGTGTGATGTTAACGCATCACAATATTGTGAGCAATGTAAAATCTTTAGTGAGAGGAAATTTCTTTGATTTATTACCTGATGATCGTGCTTTGAGCTTCTTGCCTTTATGCCACATTTATGAGCGTACAGACGTTTATATGTACATGTACTACGGTGTTTCGGTTTATTATGCGGAGAGCATGGAGACAATTGCGGATAACATTCGCGAGGTGAAGCCGGCGATGTTTGCTTCGGTTCCACGTTTATTAGAGAAAGTATATGATAAGATTTTGGCCAAAGGAAATGAGCTTACCGGCATCAAGCGGACACTCTTCTTTGGTGCTTTGGAATTTGGATTGAAGTATGATCCAATGGAGAAGCTAGGTTTGATTGATTCGCTAAAACTAGCCTTCTATCGAAAAGTAATTTTTAGTAAATGGCGGGAAGCTTTAGGTGGAAATGTTCGCTTGATCGCTTCTGGTTCTGCGGCACTGCAACCTCGTTTATCTCGCGTTTTCTGGGCAGCAGGCATACCTGTTTCGGAAGGGTATGGTTTAACAGAAACTTCCCCTGTTATTTCTGTATCAAGAGTTAAGCCGATTGATTTTAAGGTGGGCTGCGTAGGATCATTAATTGATTGTATCGAATTAAAGATTGCAGAGGACGGGGAGATTTGTGTAAAAGGAGATTCTGTAATGGTCGGATATTATAAAAATCCAGAGGCTACGGCTGAAGCGATTGATTCAGAAGGTTGGTTCCACACCGGCGACATTGGAACGATGGTGGACGGTAAATACTTGAAAATTACAGATCGTAAGAAAGAAATCTTTAAAACATCAGGTGGAAAATACGTAGCGCCACAACTAGTGGAGAACAAGTTAAAAGAATCGGCCTTTATTGAGCAATGTATGGTCGTGGGCGAAAGTCAAAAATTCCCTTCAGCATTGATTATTCCAGAATTTAATGCCTTGCAAGTTTGGGCAGATCAACAAGAATTAGGCATAAAAGGTCCAGAAGCATTGATCAAAAATCCAAAAGTAATCGCTAAAATGGAACAGGAAGTTCAAGAAACGATGGCTTCGGTGGCGAAATACGAACAGGTGAAAAAATTCGTTTTATTACCACGCTTGTTTACGGTGGCCGACGGAGAAATCACCCCTACCTTGAAATTAAAGCGTAAAGCGATTTTCGCGAAACACGAAAAGGCGATTTTGGACTTGTATGAATAAATTGCGTTAGGCCTCTTTTTTGCCTAATTTTGATTTCTTAATGAATCGTATGTCGACAGGAAAAAAGGTTGCCCTTATTACGGGTGTAACAGGACAAGATGGCGCTTATTTAGCGGAATTTCTTTTAAATAAGGGTTATATCGTGCACGGTATCAAGCGCAGAAGCTCCTTGATTAATACGGATCGCATCGATCATTTGTACCAAGATCCGCATGTAGACTCGGCCTCTTTTATCTTGCATTACGGCGATTTAAGCGATTCGACGAACATCATTCGCATTATTCAAGAAGTACAACCGGACGAAATTTACAACCTTGGGGCGATGTCCCATGTAAAAGTTTCTTTCGACGAGCCAGAATATACCGCTCAAGTAGATGGCATCGGAACCTTGCGTATTTTAGAGGCCATTCGTTTGTTAGGTTTGGCGAAAAAGACCAAAGTGTACCAAGCCTCTACTTCGGAGCTTTACGGCCTTGTACAGGAAGTTCCGCAATCGGAAACAACTCCATTTTATCCGCGCTCTCCTTATGCAGTAGCTAAATTATATGGCTACTGGATCACAGTGAATTACCGTGAAGCTTACGGCATGTTTGCGGTAAACGGGATTTTGTTTAACCACGAATCTCCGCTTCGTGGAGAGACTTTCGTGACGCGTAAAATCACGAGAGGTGTGGCCCAAATCGCTTTAGGACAAGAAAAAAAGATCTACTTAGGTAACCTGGACGCTAAGCGTGACTGGGGCCATGCGAAAGATTATATCGAGGCGATGTGGTTGATTTTGCAACAGGATACTCCGGAAGACTATGTGATCGCTACCGGAATTACGACGACAGTGCGCGAATTTGTCCGCATGTCGTTTGCTGAATTAGGTATCGAAGTGGCGTTCTCAGGCGAAGGCGTGAACGAAAAAGGAACCGTGGTTTCTTGCTCGAATTCAGCCTATCAAGTGCCGGTGGGACAAGAAGTCATCGCCATCGACCCGCGCTATTTCCGTCCGACGGAGGTAGAATTATTAATTGGTGATCCTACGAAGGCCAAAGAAAAACTAGGCTGGACCCTAAAATACGATTTAGCCGCCCTTGTAAAAGACATGGTGCAAGCGGACGTAAAATTATTCTCAACGAAATAAGATGAGTACAAGGATCGCCATTATAGGCTTAGGATATGTGGGTTTTCCGCTGGCTGTGGAGTTTGGCAAGAAAATTCCTACGCTCGGTTTTGACATCGACACGAGTCGCATCGCGGAATTAAATCAAGGTTTCGATCGAACACAGGAAGTAACCGCTGAGCAATTGAAGGCCTCGGTTTCTTTGTCATTTTCATCAACAGCTGCTGATTTAGCCACTTGCAATACTTTTATTGTCACGGTTCCTACACCTATCGATCACTTCAAAAAACCGGACTTAAGCCCGCTTTTGAAGGCTTCAGAAATGATCGGAAAGGCCTTAAAAAAGGGCGACTTGGTCATTTACGAATCGACAGTTTATCCGGGTTGTACGGAGGAGGATTGTGTACCTGTTTTGGAGAAATTCTCTGGACTAAAGTTCAACCAAGACTTCTTCTGCGGCTATTCCCCAGAACGAATCAACCCAGGCGATAAGGTAAATACTTTGACCAAAATCAAGAAAGTAACCTCCGGATCCACACCCGAAATCGCCGAAAAAGTCGACCAATTATACCGCTCCATCATCACCGCAGGCACGCACAAGGCGCCTTCTATGAAAGTGGCCGAAGCCAGCAAAGCTATCGAAAACGCCCAACGCGACGTCAATATTTCGTTCGTTAACGAACTTGCTCTGATCTTCGATCGTATGGGCATCGACACAACGGAAGTATTAGAGGCCGCCGGAACGAAGTGGAACTTCCTGAATTTCAAACCAGGATTAGTAGGCGGCCACTGCATCGGCGTGGACCCTTATTATTTATTGCACAAGTCTGAAAGCTTAGGCTATTATCCACAGGTGATCCTTTCGGGCCGCCGAGTGAACGATAATATGGGCATTTTCGTGGCAAATAAATTAGTCAAATTGTTAATTAATAAGGGCCAAAAAATCGCCGGCGCCAAAACCCTCATGCTCGGCATCACCTTCAAAGAAAACTGCCCGGACATTCGCAACTCTCGAGTAGTCGACATCTACAAAGAACTGGTGGACTTTGGCATGGAAGTAGACGTCTATGACCCTTGGGCAAACGCCGCCGAAGTGAAACATGAACACGGCATCGACCTAGTTACAAAACTAGCTGATCAATACCAGGCAATCGTTTTGACCGTGGCCCACAATGAATTCCTCGACCTCCCTTTTGCATCTTTGCGCGGCGAAAATGGGGTCATTTTCGACATTAAATCCATCTTGTCTAAAGACTTGGCAGACGCCCGTTTATAAAAATGGCCTGGTACGCGATTTATACGAAATCCCGAATGGAGAAGAAAGTCTCCTTGCGCCTTCAAGAGCTAGGTATCGAAGCCTACTGCCCTACCACGAAGCGCAAAAAGCAATGGTCTGACCGCAAAAAATGGGTCGAAGAAGTCCTATTCCGCTCCTACGTCTTCGTTAACATCGACCTCGAAAAACAAAGCGGCTTAGTCCGCCGCACTTTGGGCGTTGTTAACTTTGTCTACTGGCTACACAAGCCCGCCGTCATTCAAGACGCAGAAATCCAAGCCATCAGACAATTCTTATCCGATCACCTGGAAGTCGAAACCATCGGCGCTACCGCAAAAATTGGCGACTACATCACCATCGAATCCGGCCCACTAACCGGCCAAACCGCGAAAATTGTGGGGCTGAAGAATAAGCACGAGGTGAGGCTGAAGATAGAGAGTCTTGGTTTTGAGTTGGTTGCGGCCCTGCGGGACGCAGGAGAGTAGAGGGAATAGAGTAGAGAGAGGAGATAAGAGAGTAGAGATTATAGATTGGCTCACTTTGTCATCTAAATTACCAATTTCTTGATAGGCTTTCAGGCACTTCCTGAATAATATTGTCATCAAATATTAACTGATGACTATAAGCCCCGCTCAAACAAAATCATACGATTTCTCTGTTAAAATGGTTACCCTTTGTCGCAAACTAATGGTTGAGGATAAATAATTTGTGCTTAGTCGACAATTATTAAAGTCCGCAACTTCCATCGGAGCAAATATTGAAGAGGCAATTGGCGGCTTTTCTCGTAATGACTTTAAGTACAAAATTTCTATTTCTTACAAAGAAGCACGCGAAT